>TARA_R110000824_G_scaffold17971_3_pt1 | contig 11195 bp, 9 predicted proteins | sample TARA_R110000824 | Tara Oceans TARA_R110000824 (sample SAMEA4397747) | marine metagenome | biome: Polar Biome; feature: [MES] marine water layer (ENVO:01000295) within the mesopelagic zone...; material: water (ENVO:00002006), including particulate matter (ENVO:01000060) such as...... | reverse complement strand
AGCTTTTCTTCAAGGTCGGTAACGGAAGACCTAAGATCTTCGTATTCCTTTGTTTTACCTTCTTTAGCCGCTCGCTCTGCTTCAATATCGTTGCGGTATTGTTCGTCACGTTGACGAATTGCATCCGCAAAAGTATCGGTCATGTTAGCGACAGCTTCCTTAGAGAATTTTTTCTCACTAAGAAGGTCTTTTAGTTCGTTAAGAGTCTGTTCAAGTTCCATATCGATGATGTTCTTTTGGTTGTTTACATTTAAATTGTTGTTTTGTGAAATTTTATCACGCTTATCATTTATAAAAACTTTAGTCTTTTGGGTAGTTTCTCCATGAAGACCTTTAACTTCGGCAGCAGGATTCAAAGTATAAGCAATTCCTAAAGGGTATATGTCTCCCATAATTAAACGATAAATGTTCTCTCCATCATCAGTTTTCCCTGAACCTCCATAGCTCTTTAAATGGCCTTCTAATTCCATTATCTTATCAGGATCGCTTATAACTTTAGCTTCGCTCAAAATGTCACTCCCTATAGCCAAGACATAATCATTGAACCCTACTTCCCAACTAGCAGAAACTTTTTGAAAAGCCCCATCATCAGGGTCAAGAGATTTTTCTACTAATTCAGTAAAACTCGGGTTAACAGTTTTATATAAAACCGCACCCAGAGCGATATTAAAAGGCTGTTTTGTAATTCTAGCCTCCTCTTTACTTAAAAGCCTATTGGTTCCAAATTGGCTGTATCCCGCAGATACGATATGTCCTACAACTTTTTGTTTGTCATGTTCGATATTAGTAGGCTTATGAACAAAATTATCAGTATACTTTAGAGCGGTAGAAGTATCCATACCATCTCCATTTTTATTAAATTTATTTACTACGGCAGCGTTAAAGGCTACCCCCAAGAGATCTATATTACTATCATAATCAATATCCTTAGGGATAAGAGGAGCTAAAGTTTCCAACGATGCCTTGGAAATTAATGAAGACTCGCTAATTTCACAGGCTAAAAGGGGAAAATCAAAAGTAGCAGTATACTTGTAGTCCATTACTTTTTCTCCGCCCAGCTTTTAGGAAGGGCATTTTCAGCCCCAATTTTCTTTGCTCTACGGGTTAGTTTAGCCTTAAATTGATCAAAGCTCATCGATCCCTTATATCTTCCCCAGCTACTTACTGCATCTTTTACGTCTTGTGCTGACATAACTGGAAACGAACGCCTTTTGGGATCAAGAAAATCGCTGTCTTTTAATGCGCCACGTTTTTTCCCGCCAAATCTCTCTGCGGCAATGTCCATTAACAGTTGAGCATAACTCTTCGCGGACTTCTTGTCATATTTAATATCCTTTTTAAGATCTTTCTTTTCTGCGCTCTTCTTTTCGGAGGGCTTACCTTTTTCTAATTTTTTGATTTTGCTCTTATCATCCTCTACAGCATCTTTTTCATGACCCTTCTTTTCTTTTTTGGTATCCTTCTTGAGTTCTTTTTTATTGATTTTATCCCACTGCTTTTTGGTTTTTTCTCCCTGAGTAATGGAGATTTCGATAGAATCGTTATTAAAAGAATATTCTGATTTAAGATTTTGTTTCATGACTGTGATGTAAGATTGCTGACGGATAGGTTTCCAAGGTGTGGGCGGCAGAGATGTCTAAAACCTCCTTTAAGGTCTCTAAATTCTCTATTTCGTTAAAATCATTTACACACGATTCTAGCGTTTCTCCCCAATATTCTTTGGATTGGGAGCAGACAATAGACTCGCACAAGCTGCTCGCCATACTGCTTTGATCATCAGTAAGCTCTTTCACTTTTAGTTTTTTAACTAATTGAGCCTTAGCTTCATGTATCAAGCTATCTATGTCATAGATGGTTTGCTGAATATTAGCTCTAGAGTATTTAGCGTCAGATAGGGGGATGCCTGTAGTCCCCTCTGGCCTTCCTCTTTCTTTAGGAGGCCCCTTCATCGTCGGAGCAGGAGGAACAATAACGGGAACTCCTCCGACTATAGGGTTGTAATAACCCTCTTTTCTTTCTTTCAAAAAGTCTTTCTGAGCCTCATTAAGTTCATCTGGTTCGGGAAATCTTCCATTATGGAACATCTCCATTCCCTGTTTAGGAGTAATAATTCCTAATTCCATTAACCTAGTAGAAGCCCTCATAAGTTGAACTTCGTCCCTCATGTCGATATCTTTCATTCTAGCTTCAGGCCAAGATCTAAATCCAAGGTCTTTAGCTATTCTTTTAATTTCCCTGTTAAGAAAATCATTCAAAAAGCCATAGCGAGACTCTTGCAACCTATCAATAAAGATTTGAGCCTTTACTTGCGTGGAGTTAAATTTTTCTTCTCCTACTACAATGTTTTGTAACCCCTGTTTAATATCGTCATTAAGTATTTGATATTTTTCTGGACCTAATACTAAATTTAGTTCGGGTATAATAAATTCTGCCTTGGTCGTATAGTCGGAGACAAGAACTCTTCCGACACTTTCATTTTTAAAGAGGTTCTGCATTGCCGCCATATTATTGGGGTTCACTCCCCCCTTGTCAGGATCGGCTCCCATTGTAATAAGCAAAATTACATTTTCGACAGTGCGGGTAATGGATTGATCCATTTTCTTTAATTCCAGCTTGGCATTGATATCTTCCAAAACAGGGAATCCAAACGGAATGGCAAAAGGCTCATAATCCTGCTTCTTATAAAAAGAATAAGAAAGTCTCTGGGGATCTAAATCCATATAGACACCCTCTCGGGAATAAGAACCCTCCCGTATCTGCGTTTGGGTGTCTGGGTCCAGTCCTTGGAAAATTGCCAAATCCTCCTCTGTTTGCGGGGAAGCTAGTCGAGCTATTTCGTAATCGGATAAAACTTTTTGATAAACTCCAGTATAATTAAAGCTAGTGGCTCTTCGGGCAATTACATCATAAGGGTTGAGTAAAATATACTTCAAAGGAACTTTATTTGTTGTTGTATTAATAGCTCCTACCTGATTAATCAATCGAGCATAATCCTGAGTTTTAAATTTACCATCTATCCTATATAAGAAGATATTTCCGCTTCTGTAGTATTCACGAAAATACTGATCCTTTAGATTAATTAAATTAATTTTTTTGAACCACTCATAGAAAAATTCCCTGCTCTTCTTTGTTCCTCCCGCTAGGTAGATATCGGTATTTGTAAACTCCGACATTATGTCTATAGCGTTTCTAAAGACAGCTACATTAGCATAAGCCTTTTGACATAGCTCTATAGCATCACGACAAGAAACCCCATCGGCGGCATACTCATAAGGAAGCATTCCCACGCGGATACTTGAAAACCTGTCTTTAAGGTTGCGAAAAGCTGCCCTATTTGTTCTTGCTCCTTTAAAGCCTGACTGGCTAGCGGCTTGTCTCCGAGCCTTAGAAGTTTCCCCGTAAGAAGCGTCTGAGGTATAAAAAGGCTCCCCCAGAAGTTCGGGCGAAATTTCGGCTTCAGGTAGTCGCGAAGGGTGATCTTTTGGATTAAACTGAGTCCAATATTCTGAGCGTTTAGTATATTTTCTTTTAGCCATGGATGTAGTCCATATTACACTCCAAAGTTAACTTTCAACTTTTAAAAGTTAAGAAATGAACATTGGCGTAAATGTGCTTTGCACATTACCTACCCCCTCAGAGTTCATATCGTAAAAAACGTTCATAGCCCAATTCCCCAAGACCAAGGCGGAATAAGAGTCTTTTCGAGCTTTATCTGCGCCGCTTTGTTTTCTTAAATTCCGAGGCAAATCAAAACTCTGCGTCCCCTGAAGAGAGGTTGTAATTTGTATAAGAGCACATTGAACTTTGATTAAATCCATCATGTCTTTTTGGTGTTCTACAAAATCAATCATTCTTGCTCCTGCTGGTCCCCTTTCGTTAGGATCATTCCTAATAAATTTTAACTCCTTAATAGGGACGTTGGCTTTGCGCTGAATATTGTAATCGTCGTTTATCGCGGCCCCTGCAAAGAATATCCTTTTATGATCAAATGCTGACTGCAAAGACTCATTGGCGACTCTTATCCATTGAGAGGTGGGCTTTCTAAGGAAAACAATATTTTTTGAGCTTAGGTTATATTGATTTTTAACTTTCCTTAAGTTTTTCTCATAGTCTAGAGCTTTATCTAAATCCGCGTCAATAACCCCCAATTTTAAGTTACGCTTCTTAAAGATACTGCTTTCGTTGCAGGAGTTTAAAAATTGCACTCCCCCATTGTAGTCCCCCACCACAGATACAATATTAAAATGAGTGAGAAGGTAAGCTATATATTTTATATGTGTTTTTAAGTTAGCTCCCGATAAGGCGTAACAGTGAACTATTGTTCCCTTGCGAGTGTCCCTGTTGAGTTTGATAAGAAGCATCGCAAAATCATCAGAACTTTCGCTTTCGGACCATGATGGATCGAATGCTAGAATGTATTCGTCTTTGGGATTACCAATCACCTCTACGCAGTGACCCTCTCCATCTGGAATGGTGCAAGCTGCCATTTTACTCACTTTAAAGTATCCCGAACTGTCATCTGTAAATATAGCCCCAAATTCCCTAGCAAACTGAGACTCACTCATTGTTGACTTAGACTGACTAATCAGATTTTGATCATAGAGTTGTTCTGGCGCACAATCATAACTAAAATGCATAATAGTTCGATGCGCCCCATCCTTCTTGTTTTCGTTAAGGATCAGGTTTTCATATTGCTGATATATCTTATAAAGATATTCGAACTTATAAGAAGCGGAAGACAAACCAATAATTTTGTTACCTCTCCAAGTTTTCCTTTCCTCTGCTTTGAGTTCACCCTTTTCAATTAGTTGGGTTTCTAGATCATAAATTTCTTGGCGCTCGGTGGGATTCTCCACTACAGACAAGAAGGGAATAATGACCTCATTATAAATTTTTTCGGGCATCAATAACAACTCATCAACAATTATACGCTGAAAACGGAAACCTCGAAGCTTTTCACCATCCCCGAGAGGAAGGGCGCGAATACTGCTCCGACCAATTTCCATAACCCATTCATCATTCATTTTAGAAACCCTAGTAATACACTGGGAGAAGAAGGCCGCTTTCGGACTTTTAGATATGTCTTCTATTTTTTTGAAGATCATTTTTGACTGTCTGAAAGACTTAGACAAAATACCTATCTGGACACCTTGGTTTAGAATAGCGTCTAGTAGCGCGAAAATGCCCGTAGAGAAGCTTTTGGACATTCCCCGACTCCATATCCCCAAAAAGTAATCAGAGTCCATCATAGCCTTAATAGCCATGTGCTGAAAAGGGAATAGCTTAACACCAGTGAACAATTCACAGGCAAAGGAAGGATTTTCCCTCAGAAACTTATAAAGCAAAATCTTTGCCTCAGTTTCTTCTAAATATCCCTCTTTTCCTAGAATTATCTGATTTATATCTTCGAACTCTCGTTTTAGTTTCTGTGTTCCTATTTCCCAAGCCATCTTCTTTAAGTTGTTTATCCCAAAAATACTGAACGTCTACCGCCCAAAGTTTTTTTCCTAAAACAAGAATTTTGGGAATTATTTCTTCACTTTTACATCTAGACCCACTAAATACAAATTGACAACAATCTGAGTAATCAGCCTGTATTTCGCGCATTCTATGATAGACGTAATTCAAATTAAATTTTTTATACCCCGCTCTATTAGCTGCCCACATTTCGTCAAATGAGGTTTCTACAACCACAAATAACACACATCCCATTGATCGGCATCTTTCTAGTTCTTTTAGAAATCTGGCATACCCATTTGTAACTGTAGCACAGAAGTCCTGGTAAGATTTCCTATCCACGAATGTATAGTCATATAAATCTCCTCCAACAGCGTAATCGCCCACATCCAACTTCAGAGATTCAGAATGCTTAAAATATAATGGCTTTTGTTCTCTTGTGTCTACGAGGATGAGAGTATCCGAGTAATCGTTTTTAAATTCATTTGGCAGTTGCTCCGAGAACACAGGCAACATACCAAATCGCTCACAAGCTTCCCCGTAGCTTCCGAAAACGGCCTTACACAAGTCTACATCGGGCATCCCTGCTGTTTGTAGATAAATGGAAGGTGGTCCACCCTTTAGCCCCTTGGCTTCTTTTTTTTCTTTAAAAGTTTTTATAATATATTTTTTAACCTCGGAACGAGGTGCAGTTTTGCACCACTTTTCCATGTTCTTTTTGTTGATAAAGTCAGCACCGAAATACTGTTCGTATTTTTTGAACGGGATCAGTTCTCCAGTTAATTTGTCTTTCCTTGCATAATTCTTTACATAGTAATCCCCTAGGAACTTCCCATGTTTCTTTATGTGTGCATGGAGACTTCTTAATGAAACAAATGAATCCCCACACTCTTTACAATCATAAAACATCGTGTTGACCAATTCCTAAAACTCTTGCTTTCCATTCTGACATTCCCTCTAATCTTTCTGCTTCTTGCTTTACTGCCGCTTTTTGCATCTCAGCTATCCGTATCATCGTTTTTCTTTCTTGCTCTTCTTGAAAAAGCTGAACAATCGAAAGAAAGGAAGCGTTTTCCTTGTGCATCTTCTTCATCCTCTCCCCCCGATCACCTTGAAGCTTCTTGGTAAGATTCTCGATGCGAGTTTCACACTGATGATACTCAGAACTCTTAGCTTTAATAATCTCAGCTAACCGAATGGACATTTCTTGTTGTTCGTCAGCCTCATCGAACATATTATTTAATTTATTTAGATGAGTGCTAATTACCTCCAAATTAATTACCTCCTTACATGCATTTAAATACAAATTAATTTCATCTGCGGTCAGATCAGGCTTATCCCATGTTAGACGTATAAATTCATGCTCAAACAACACTCTGTCTCCACAGTTAAGATAGTTGTTAATGATTTTAAGAAACCTAGAGTTCGACAAGTTTATTTTTAATCTTTCTACGCAAATTTGTTTTTGCCTGTTAAGCTTCGATTCATCTAAGCCTATCCCTGTGGCATCATTGATTTTTTTGATGATCCTCGAGAAAGACTTCGGTGCAATATATGAATTCAAAGCGCCGCTGTCTTGAGAGGGCAAAATATCAGGATTAACGGCTCGAATTTCATCGAGAACCGCTCGCTGCTCAGCACTGAGGGGTCTTACCTGTCGAGAAGGAAAAATAATTCGTGCGATCTCCAGAGAAGATAACCCTTCTTCCGCTTGCTGAAGGATAAATGCGCGTTGCTCCCGTGTGATCTCGATATTTTCGGCTGGCGGTCGCGCTGTTGTCCTAAATGTAATCGTATTTTCCACCAAAAACTTTCTCACTGCCCTGCCTTCTTTAGATCGCCCATCTAAAGAGTCATTATTAAAACATTGTTTCGTCAAATCAATGAGGTTTGGGATTCTAGAAGCATTTTCTCGCAAAAAGCCCTTTTGTTCTTCAGTCAGGTGCATTTCCTATAATATCGTTCTCTTTTAGTATTTCTAAGGCCACCTCCAAAAACTTTTTCTTTAAGTTCTTTACTTGACGATAACCTAGCTTTCTTTTTTGTGGGGATATCTTGTATCCCATAAATTTCGCCACATCCTCCTCGGTCTTCTCTTCGAAGTATAACATTCGATAAGCTATGTAATGAGTGTCACTTAATTTAATCTCCATGTATAAATCAAGACGTTTAAGAGATCCGTCAAAATCAAAATCTGTATATTGCTTACCTCTAATTTCTTTAACGAAATCCTCCGTAGATAGAGGTATTTTAAGCTCTAAGCCTGTTTTTTTAGATTTTTCCCATTTGGCGTAAAGTTCACAAGTGTTGTCTTGCTTTTTAGTGAGAGTCATGGAGCAGTCGTCTCCTCGAACGAACTTACAGTTAGTGCAGGGTTTCACATAGTTGCCGTAATGATTTCTGATTAAGTTACGCATCTGATTGGAAATGATGCGCCCAATCCACGGTTCCAGTGGCCTTTCCTGATCCCACATGTCCCACTTCTTGGCGATGTGTAATTTTATAATTTGTTCGACATCCTGAAAGTCAAACCATCTAACGGCTCTTAGTCTCCACTTATACTGTTGTCTTTTAATTGCAGCATCTATGATGTGAGAAAAATCCTCATAAGTGTATTCACCCTTCTTTTTTCTTTTCATCAATAAATTCATTAACAGAGCGAGTCCTCGTTCCTTTTTTATACTCGGAAGGAGTTGGCTCCCCCATCAATGAACCTAAAGTCATGGTCGATCTATCTTCGACATCATATTCAACTTGAAAATTGGAAATATGAGGAACTGACTGAGCGTCGGTTTCATCATCGGAGGAAAGAACTACAGATTTTTCCAAAGCAGGAAGGTCTGCTGCGGTATTGGTAGAAATTGAGCCATTCAGCTGCTTACCACACTTACCGCAAAAATTAGGTTTAGCGTGAGCGTATGAAAGCTTATTTCCACAACTGTGACAAAATAAGTGAGCCATCTTATATATTTATATGGTTTAAAATGATTTTTTCAAAAATAAACAAGGTCTAAGTCCTTTATATAGTAAAAGCTGTTCGCCGCTAGCGCGTTGACATATGCTCTTGTTTTACATATAGTATTACACTTTCTTGTGAGTTTCTAATTTAGAAATGATATATTTTAATATTTTACTACGAACGATGTCTTCGCAGGTAAAGCTAAACGAGTTAATTCCGTTCTCTATGGATGCCTCATCGCAAAACAAATCAAACATTTCACCGAAGCCGCTTTTCCCATTAATATCACTTTGCATGAAGTCTCCACAGATGATTAGCTTACTGTCTTCTCCAATTCTGGTGATAAGGGTTATTAGTTCTTTAAAGGTGAAGTTTTGAGCTTCGTCAGCTACGATTAATTTATTGTTCCAGTTTGCTCCTCTTAAGAAGTTTATAGGAACAGCGGATATGCGACCCTTTTGTTTTAAGAAAGCTGTATCTCCCTCAAAAACGATTTCTTCCAATTTATCGTATAAAGGCATTAAAAAAGGATTAAACTTTTCCGCCATATCTCCAGGGAGACTCCCTAAGCCCTTGTCGGCACTTTCAGCAATACTTCTCACATAGAGCAACTCTTTTTCTGGATCTTCAGCCATAAGGCGCAAACACCCATAAAGAGACATATATGTTTTACTCGATCCTGCTGGCCCCGAGACAAAGAAGATTTTAACTTCTGGGTCAAGAACTGTTGTTAGGAATTGCCGCTGGCGAGTAGTAAACTTAAAGTTTCTTTTTTTGAATTTGATGGAGTGATGAAAGTGAGGCTCCAGCTGTATATTGGACAATTTTTTAAGCGCCATACTACATAGTGTGTTACACTTAAATTAAAGTTTAATCTGTTTTAATGTAGCGCTCGTTTGAACGGTTTGACCTCCCGCCACCCCGTAACTCTCATTTACTATTGTGGCTCCCTTTGTAAAGGATATTAAGTCGTTAAAAGGAATGGAAATACCCGCTCCCACGTTATTTATCGCTACGGTAACGGTGTTGTTTAGTAACTCACCACTAAAATCAATTAAGTTCTCCAATCCTGTGGAGGCGATGGTAACCTCTTCCTCAATTCCATCTAAGAACATCTGGCTGGCATTGATAGAGCCAAGTTCAAAAGTTGGGGTTCGGGCATACCTCCTGCTAAAAGATATTTGTGATTGGACATCGTTCAGAACGCCCGCAGAATCACTAACGGAGCAAGTGTGGCCATAAGCTACGTCGTCCCCAGTTAATGAGTGAGAGGTTTCACTCCCTCCTGTAATTTGCACTCCTGTAGGGGGATCTAGGGAAACAAACTTAGTTTGAAGAGTGACTGGCTGAAATGGCTCAATTTGGACGTTAACATCTAAAGCATAGCATTTATTAAAGGTGTTATCCCCGATATCAACCGAGGTATAGTCGGCTTGGTTCACCGTCTCTAAAAACGCAAAGCCCGACTGCATATCTTCGTGAATTAGGGAATCAACAGATATTTCAGCTTGCAAGGCTCCCTCGTAACCAAATTGGTCACCTGTTGCTATAGTGCTTCCTAGTTTTCTTTTGGGGTTGGGGCTTGTAGTATAATTTACATTAACTTGAGTGGCAGGGACATAATAGTTTGAAGAAGTCCCTCCGATGTAAACGGGCAAGTTATTGTAGGATAAGCTCATTTAACTATATTACACTTGTTTAAACAAGCTCTGTGAATCTTTCGGGGTAGAGACCCCTAAGTTTCTGGTAATGGGACTTTACTTCATCCAAATCAAGATCGCGACTATTCCTGCTCATATTCTCTTGAGCACAGAGCGGTCTTAAATTACTCCAATGATTAGGCCCAATCTCCTCATCCCCTTCCTTATAAAAAGGGTTAATATGTTTATGCTCTTCCCACAAACAAAGAGGGATAAGGTGATCTATATGCCATGCGCCTTCATGATCTAGATTCAGACCGACACCATAATTATGTTCACTCATCCACTCTTCCGACAAATCTTCGAGAAGTTCTACAAGTTGTTCGCTGGTAACTTGCGTCTTTTTATTCCACAATGATGGGCTACTTCCCCCAAGAGCAGTTTTCATATAACCCTTTAATCTTTTTCGTATTCTTCTGGCATAGATGTATTTAGGATTTTTTTCTAACTCTCTTCTTCTTTTTTTTGCTTTGGGGGTTTTAGCCCAAGCAAGGCACTTCTCCTTATTTTCTATATAATATTTCTTAGCTCTTGCCCTTTCGCAATCTAAGCACTCCCAAACGTAGCCAGACTTACTTTCTCTGAAATGATCCCAGTTTTTAATTAAACCACACCTTACACAACATCTTTTCTTTTTAATTAAATGGTTTGCAAATCTAGGTCTCAGGTCATTGGTCGCAAATCTAACCCAACCTTCTTTATTTAATTCATTTAATTTCTCTTCGCTTAATTTGTGTTTACTGTTTGCCATATAAGATATCTGCTTAACTCCATCAATTGCGTCTCGCGGCAGTTTAAGTAAAGCTTCAAAATCTTTCCTGAAGATAAATAAAGTTTTTTGTAAACGAAGATCATTGCCATCAGGGGTATCCATTTTGAACAAATAATCTGCACCTCTAACTTTTATCCACGCTTTTGCTGGTTTTCTCCTGTCTCTCCCTTTGAGAGCGGTGTTTATAATGCCTTTCTCGACAAGAATGTCCACAACTTGAGTCATATCTAAAATTTCATCTTTTTTGAATTTAGAGGTATCCCAAAATTTTCGCTCAAAGTCTTTTGCATACGGCTTCATAGAAACG
>TARA_R110000824_G_scaffold5072_3_pt1 | contig 11199 bp, 3 predicted proteins | sample TARA_R110000824 | Tara Oceans TARA_R110000824 (sample SAMEA4397747) | marine metagenome | biome: Polar Biome; feature: [MES] marine water layer (ENVO:01000295) within the mesopelagic zone...; material: water (ENVO:00002006), including particulate matter (ENVO:01000060) such as...... | reverse complement strand
GATGGGGCATTCAGATGGGTTTTTCAGAAACTCTATCATAGCCTTCGACTTCTTGTAGGCTACCCCCACAAACTCTGAGGGCGCTACGGGGTCATCTGGTTTGCCACCACCTTTGGCTATTAGTGTATCAGAGAAGACATCTCCCAGCGTAAATTTTTCCCGCAACGATGACAGAAAACTTTCATCCTGAAAAATCGCCTCCCACCGTCCATCGGCACCTGCGTTTTCGTCAAGTGGGGGCACGTATACTCCAATAAACTCTCCGCTGTCCCTCCAGTTGTCGTCACCCACTTCCGCTGAATACGGTAGTGAATATAAGGTGGGAAGCACCTCAAAAAGATTAGACGATGCCTCCCACCCTTTTTCCTCCTCCGTCTCCTCGTCTATCTCTGTGTTGTACACAGCCGAAGGACCTGCATACAAATCTGAAACCGCATAGTTCTCTACTACATTTAGAGGGTACTTCTTGATCGCTTCGGCCCGTGCAGATAGGCCCATAAAGTCAAATTTCTCATTCTTCCACTCCTCGTCTGGGGTCAAGGGCGACCCCTGATCTCTATCCTTCAGGCCCCTAAAAATTATTGTCTTCTTCTTTTTCTTTGAGTCTTCAGGGTCTTCTACGTCTACTTCTGTTAGATATTCTCCAAGCTGCGATAGGTAGTGGGAGCATAAGTTTAGAAGTACATAGTTTTTATAGAAGTCAGCCCCCATCTGCGCCGCCCTCATCAACATCTCCATGTCTAAGGAGTCTTTTATCCATCGATTCGCATAAATAGGGTTGCCCCCGTCATCCGTATATACAGCCTTGCCCGACGGCTCATCTTCGTCCTCATACGCAAGCACCACATATGGAGATTTTATCTCTTCTCTAAACTTAAATCTTGCGAAATTACTCTGCCTTCCCATATTAAGAGGAGGGTTTACCTCGAAATACCCAATTCCACCCTTGAGAAATGAATTTTTTATTGAAACTTCATAGGAGTCATCTTCTATATTGCACGAATTAGAAACCCTATCTACCGTTTGGTTAATAATGTTTACATCTATATCGTCTTCAAACCGCACAAAATCCAAATACCCCGAGTTTGGTTTAAAATTTGCAACGCTAGAGTTCCCGCTTTCGTTTACTTCATCATTGGCATTCCAGAAAGGAACAAACCCTAAGTCAGTAGCAATACTTCCCAGCACACTCCTCAAGGGCCCAATGTCAGTCCTTAAGAAGGAGTTGGGGGCGTGTGGAGTTTCATTTTCCCGTACATGAACTTTAAATTGTCTTAAATAATTTAAAAACCTAGTAGAAATGGGTATCCCTTGGTTTTTAATTGCGTCAGCTAGATCTCTTATATCATATGCAACCTTAACGATACCGCTTTTCCATGCTCCATAATACCTCCTCTCAACACCCCTCTCGTCCGTTGCATACATCTCCCCCAATACCATTGCACATCTTGAAATCGGATTTTCCAGGTGCTGGTGTTTGAGTAAGATTAGATTTTTATCTAAATATTTAATCCCCATGTCGTCAAAATTTACCGTCAGGGTTCTCCCTCCCGCCCCCATGGATTTTCGATATGACATAGGTAAGACGTTCATTTTAGAAGATCCGAACTCGATGAGTACAGGTGTCTCCGAGTTTAAGGAAGGGGTTTCATATACCCCCTCATCATTGGCAATAGTAACGGAAAGGCTAGACGACCCCTGAAAAGATATTGAATATTGCAACCCAACGATATTCCCTCCCCATGGGGTATCGCTACCATTAATTCGCACCCCGTTATTTACTTTGTCTATGCCGCTCATTTTTTACCTAGCTATAGTTATTATACAAGTTACTGCCGTAATTTTTTAAAGTTTCTTTGCCCGATATCAAATCTTTTGTATTGGTATGTTCTATATACGATTCAGATAGATCTTGTCGAACCCCATTAATGAATATAACATTTGAATTGGGGAAAAAGGATGTTCCCTCAAAGCTCAAACTGGTTCCTGTAAGCCCCCCTTGGTCTCCACTGGGACCAGGTATGGTGAAGTAGGTGCCTGTTATTCCTGTAATATATCCTGAGGGAATAAATTGCCCCAAACCATTGGGTTCAAAATTGATACCCGAAACTAACTTTTGACCATTGAAGAATACCCACTGATCTGGGTCTATGGGGTTTGATGGCGCGAGGTAATCGGATAACCCAGTAACTTCCCATCTAGTGCGAACCACCCCTGTATTTAGCCCTGTATCATATATATCCAGTATATCTTTGTTGGAAAACGGAAGGGGTAGCGTCTCCAGTATTTGGCTACCGCTTATGTAATAATCTCCAGATATTATGTTATAATTATTAAAATACGTTTTTATAACGTCGCTATCTGCTGCGAAATTATCCTTATCGAGGATTCCTGAGGGCGGCGGCAAGTTTGTTACAGCGAATGTCTTATTAAGATTCGAATCAAAAAATACCCTAGATGTCTCAGAGCTGCGCAAGCTAATTCCACCAAGTTCTCTACCCACACCATTTAAATAAAGCCCCAAGGATCCACTATTCGCTAGTTTCTTTAGGTAAAATGCGTACCCATCTGTCAGCATAGCTTCTCCCACATTAGCGAGATTATTGAACATACCCTTATCTTCAATTCCGAAACTCCCCATATTGTGTTTTTCAACTACCCCAGCATACTGAATGGGCGTACCTATATAACTCAAGGCGTTTGGTTTTAATGGGCCTGGAACCGCTCCCGATAGACCTGAAACACCGCTAACTAGCAGCCCTGTAAATCCGCTTATTCCAGAGCCAGCGGTCCCCGATCCCGTGATGAATGCTCCAGTAATACCCGACCCCGAACAGTCTGTAAGAGGGGTTAAATAACCCGTTGTGTGGTTGGTAATTGTGAAGCCTGTTATAAGGGGAGGGGTGAGCCCACCCGTATAATATAGAGCTCTATAATTTTTTATTACGCCACTTATAGGGTGGTCACGTTGGTCCACCTCTAAATAATAAGTATCCCCAACACTTGGCGTCCCCAACAGCTCGGTTTTTTCTTTAAAACCTACCGTCGCAGTTAAATATCCCGTAATAGAGCAACGCGTATCGATCCCCACCTCTCCGCTAATACCGCTTCCTGTAAGATGGCCAAGCACCAACCCTGTGCCCCCCGTGTCATAGATCGGCTGTGTGGTTTCATCCAACTCAGAGTAAAGACTTTGAGCTATAGTACTTATTAAATCATCAGTTAAACCTGTATTGAAATATAAAAAGTTGTTCATTTTGCCAGCAAAAAGCCCACTATTAGCCGTTACGAATGGGCTAAATGTGGCATTAGCATCATAATTTATTCCCGACCCTATTATCCATGGCCTTGTACTTTCGATGTTGGAGGCATTTATATCCAGAGTTTCAAAAGAAAAGTTCTCGGTATTTATATCATAAAGCCCCAGTTTTAATTGGCCCCCCTGATACACCAAGCCCCAGATGTTTTGCTGATAAGGGTTTTGTTGACCCATATATGTAGTAATTAACGGTTGAAAATTGTGGTTGCATTCAACGTAAGCCCTGTTCGCCGCATTTATGCCAAGTTGCCATCCGCTATAGTTAAATTCAGACCCCCCCATATTGCTAAACAGTATATTATTATTAGTAAGTGGCCCTTTTTGATTCTCTTCTGAGGCGTCCCCCTCCTCAATACCCACGTCCTGGCGTGATGTTGTTTGGGCCCCAATAAGGAAGGAAAATTCTCCACTAAACAAATCGCTTGAATTCGCAATGGTTACATGATCATAAAAATCACCAGCACCTCCACTAAAAGCCCCCGTTCCCAAGTCTCCCGTAAAAAGGTTCAAGGCGTCAGAAGAGTGTGACCCACCCTCATAAGAAAATATTTTCCCTGAATACTGAGAGTCTCCATCGCTATAGATGTGAGTGTTGCTCCCCGCGCCCGTATAGGTATCAAAATAGTAATGAACCTTATAGTTATCTAAAAGGTTTTCTCCACTAATAGTACGATATGTAGCTGCTTTCATTATACGTTAAAGGTTTGTATTCCTGTATAGTCGGCCTCGGTAAATGTGTACTGAGAATGAAAAGACCTCGCATATGTTGTGGATTCAACCGTTTCATTATTTAAAACATATTCATCGGCGGTGGTAATCACCCTCTCTGGACTATCGGTAAGTTCATTAAATTTCTTCTTTCCAAAATTCTGTAAAACCTCACGGCTTAAAGGGGCATTGTTAATTGATCTTGCATTTATGCTTATGGAAAATACAGCCCGCTGCCTATATCCCAAATCTTCAAAAATCCAACCGTTGTTATAAGCCGAGGCTACAGTTTTAACCGCTGGTAGGGACGGCGTAAACCTCATGCTGTAATCAAACGTATGTGCCCCTTCTACCGATATCCTATCATTATATGAAGCGTTGTAAGATAGAGTTTGGGCAAACTCATTCTCCCCAACCGACCTACTTATGGAGCGTGGATTTAGATTAATAATTTCTGCAGGCTTCGTTTGGCAGCTTCCGTGCGCTTCGGTATAAAAGTCTTCGTAAAGAGACTGGCACATCTCATAGTTGTGGTCGTGGTTGTTCTCATGCGTTCCTCCCGAGTAATAAGCCGTTAGAGCTGCGAAGTTATCACTATTAATGCACATCCCTTTGGTTGACAAGTTTCCATTAATGCTCGCTGTAAACAAACTAGAATCAGAATTCTCTTCTAAGTTTATGGTAAAGTCATCAATGATATCGGGCTCACTATCTCCCGAAATGTAAGAAAAAGAAAATGAAAGATGGTTAATTCCAGTGTCTTCGGTCACGTTTTCTGTTAGAAATCGTGGAGTCTCAATAGAGTCTTTAAACTCATCGTATTTGGTACGAACCTGCACCATTCTCTCCGTGTCGGTGACACCTGTCGGCCTTCCCGCGTTTATATCGCCATTGTAGGTGACCGTTGTCTCTTCACCCTGCGTTAGCGAAAATTCAGAAGTATATCTAAGTATTACATTACCAACACTTGCAGTAGGATCGGTCTGGAAAGTCCTGTTTATGGATATGGTGTTGTCAATTTTATTAACCGATTCAGAAAAATCTACCAGATACATTTCGAACGCATTATCCGTCGTATCAATCATAGCGGGGCGAGGAATAGCGTTAGTTATTTGACCACTCACGAAATTTGTCGCATTGGCTAGGGCGTTACCCCCAGCGGCGGAAGACGTGTTTATACCTCGCGCAGACACTTCGTGCTGTATAGAGAGAGTCTGGTCTTGATTTTCAGTATAAGTATAAACACTTTGGGGATCTGTAATTCCATGTGCAACCTCATAGCCCCCCGATGGATAATGCAACAAAGTTATATTATATGGTAAACTTGCCAGATAGGGTGAGTCATCAAAAGATATAGACTGAACTTTTACTCCAGTAAAGGTGTCAATCCCCTCAATTTCCAGGTTTTTAAATCCTGTAGCAAAAACATGTAATGCGCCAGTTCTTGCAGCTATTAGCTCACTCATACCACACCCAGTGAGTTCTCCAGCGAGAGAGATTGTCTCCTCCAGCAAAACTCTATTATCACCGTTACTGGTAAACGAGGTAGTTTTCGCAACCAACGGTTCAGCTTGCCCTTCAAAAACACCTATTCCGTCATACTTTATTAACACGAGCCGATTCCCCCGTTGTATGAAGTATTGAGAGTAAAAATAACCTCATTAAGTGATGAAAAGGAGAATCCCGCTGAACCCATATAGTCTGTATCTCCATCCATCTCGGTTACAAAATTTATCTCCTCTTTGGATATGTTGCCTATTCTGGATAGCTGGTTTTTTTCGTCAGCTGGATTTATTCTATAAGCAGTGGCTGTAATAGTGGATGACGCGGTGCTTAGGGACTCCGTACTCTGCTCTTGTACAATTTTTCTTTCGGTGTTTGGGGCCAACGCAACAAACTCGTGCGTTATGGGAAGGGTGGCTGTTAAGGTAGAACTGGCGGTTAGTTTTTTTATGAGATCGGATGTGCCGTTTTTTTGATAGATTGGCTTATTTGAAAAACTACGGGAATAAGTAATGACCCCCTGCCGTGGCGCGTGTGACTCAGTTCGGCGTGTTGTTTTGGGGGAAACGTCAAATATAGAAGCGTCAATCAGGAGCGAAACCCTGTTGTTTATATCAACATTGTTATTTTTAAAAACCTCCGCTATCAAAAATGTTTTAGCCGTTTGATATTTTGTATACCTCTCTAAACCAGTTTTGGTTCCGTCATATTTTACATAACCGCTCCCGTTAATTGTCCCCTGTTCCGTTGCTGTTTCATAAACCCCGTCACTATCAAGGGTAATAGTATAGTCCCACTTCTCTCCGTTTCCGTCCTTATAGCTTGGGTCATTGTTTGATGTAAGAGAATATGTTATAGTTCCTTCAAACGTGTTGGTTGTTTTGCCTTTAGTGAAAAAAATCAGATTACCGCTGTCGTCAGTATTTAGGTCTGGGCAAGTTGGTGAAAATCGTCGTGCTAAATAAAACGCCTTCATCCTGGCGTCCGCGTTTACTAATTCTGCAGCATACCCAACTTCTGCCGCATTTATCCGTGGGGAGGTAAGCCCGATTATCGAGCCGTTCTCTCTTACAGTCTCTATTCCATTTTGATCTCTGGTATAATTGTCAGTGACCACCAGGGAATAATCCCCCTCTACGTTTCCCGCACTGAGACTCTCTTGAAAAGTATAGGTATTTGATGTGTCATTTATCGTTTCAGTTATAAACTTTTTGAAATTATTTGCAGGGTCTGCAAGCTTTTTAATATCCTCCTCCGTTCCGCTCAAATCTGGAAACGAAAAGGTTCCAAATGCCAACACACCCCTCACAAACTCTTTTATTACATCACCCAGCTTCTGTATGTTTAAAGATTTGTTTGCTGCAATGGATATATTTCTAGAATAGCTTGTTTGATTATCACCCCTCGATAGAGAGATTGAGTCCGAAAAGGAATCTAAAATTTGTCCAAAGTCACTTATTGGCAGAGATCCCGCATAGTCTGCATAGTAGGTGTTAGATGATAGTGCAGAGAGATCGGCGTAGGTTTCATGTATCAAAAAGGAAACGGCGCAACTCGCAGAGTTTACCATGTCGGCGCTGTTTACCGAAAAACCAACGACCTTAGCGGGCCCCATTTGGCGTCCATTGAGGATAACTTCTGAGTAGTCTTGTGAGTCATTAAGAAATTCCATCAGGTTTTTGGAAGCTACTGCCGCCCCTGATTGATTGGTTATGTCTGTTACCACGCACTGAATATCGAGACTCACAGTCTTCTTAAACCCAATGTCGCCCCCAAAATATTGTATCTCTTGACTGTACCCCAAAATGGTGGCGTTATTTACATATATCGGTGCAGCTTGAGCATCTTTTGTTGCAAATGTTCCGTGCGGTGGGGGTTCTATATTAAATAATTCTTCAGCCATTTAAACCTTCCCGTCGGAACCTTTAAAGGCCGCCATTTACCAATCCTTCTAATACCGTCGCCATGTCGCTTCCATTTGCCTGAACCTGATCCACCTGATCTTGTGATAGGTTTCCATATACCTCTATATTTACATTCACATTGTGTTTTTCCTGAGAAGACTTAGCTTGAGTTATCAAGGTCTCGCCAGGAGTTTGCCCCCCTACAAGAGAAGTTGGGGCGGGAGTTGAAGCGGCTGCCGCAGGCGCAGACCCCTCGGCAAAGTTCAAGAAGTGGTTTGATGCGTTCATATTGGGAACCATTTGTGACCCCAAGCTTAGGTTTGGAATATAACCCTCAGCGTTGTTAAAGGCACTCCTTCTATTTCCAAATTGAGACGGACTAGATTCAGAAGATAAACGCCTACCCTTTCCAAACTGAGTGCTCCTGTTTCCAAACTGAGTGCTTCTGTTTCCAAACTGAGTGCCCAGACGCACAGCTCTCATTTTTTCAAGGTCTTCCTCAGCCTTCCTCCTGTTTCTCGCTGCCGCATCCTTTGATCTCTTTAATGCCTCCGCACCTTCTGCCGCATAATCGCGAGTTTCTCCCCCAGCAGGCGCGGCAGGGTCCAGGTCGTAGGATTGCTCTGGAAAAACCACCCGACTACCTCCGATGAGCGCGTTTCGTTCATCCTCGCTCATGGCATCCCATGCGGGTGAACCATGTAGTATGTGGTTCTCCACCTGGATGATCTCGTTCCCTATTGCATCAAAAACGGTATCACCCACAGCCATATTAGGTATATAGCCAGAGGCCCTGTTACTCCTTCTGAAAGGAATCCGACTCCCCCTTGTGGGGCTTATTTGTGAAATCTGCCTCCCAGTCCTGGGGTCTCTGGGGGCCTCCCGTTGGTCTGGCGCCATCCGACGCATGGCATCTATCGCCATCATCGAGAGTCCTAGAGGACCAGGACGGAGAAAGTTTTTTGCCACACCCCCTATCCTAGCTCCCATCCCCACTTTCGTAACTGCTCTCGGAACAAGTCCGCGTCCCGTCAGGCGCTGCGCGCTCGTGAGCGGCTGGTTCGTGCGCTGCTTGCTGGCAACGCTGTAGGATCCTTCGAGGCCTGACAAAACGGCCTCCCCCCCTATCACTCCCCGTGTCCCAGCAGCCCCTGGGGCCCCCATAGACCCCTGCATGTCTCTAGTTAGGACGGCAGTCTGTCCTGTTCCGTTATAGTTAGGAACTAATTTTTCCCCCGTGTTGACTGCCGCCTTTCTATTGTTAAGGGTAATCAGGCGGGGTCTGTCAACACCAGGTATGGCTCCCCCCACACCCATGGCGATAGCCCTTCTTTCGCGGGCAAGGGCTGCACCCATTCCCATTCCCCCTCGCGCCATAGATGGGACAAAGCCTCTGGCGTTGGATTCGTCGCCTGGTTCGCCCAATAGTTTTTTAACGGTTGTTTTGCTTAATGCCGCGAGCACCGTTGATAGATCTTCTAAAGCTTTTGTATTCTTTTTTACATTATCTTTGTTAGCCGCTAGTTCTTTAAGGGTGGCCTCAATCTCTGTACGCCGCTCTTGCTGACCCTTCACCAAAATCTCCATATCCGCAATAAGCTCTGGTAAACTTTTTCCCTCAGCCTCTTTTATAAACTCATCAGTCATACCTGGGACCTGCTTAAGCGCCGCAATAAGGTCTACTTTCATTTTCTCTGAAGCTTCTGGGTCGCCCTTACCCAATAACTCTTCCGCTGCGAAAATTAATTTTCTAGTTTTATCAATACGGGTCACCTCCAGCTTCATCTGGTTCTCCAAATTCACAACCCCCATTTGGGCGTTGATGCCCATGCGGTCGGCTCCCGTCAGCGCCTCTCTTCCCTTCGCGGACATAGCCGCCTTATTTGCTTCCATGAAAGCCTTTTTAAAAGCTTCCTTTTGTTTGTTTTCCCCCATCGCGCTATCCAAATTCTCTAACGCGTTTAGTATAAAGCCAAAGTTCTTTTCCTGAGCTTCGGGACTAACTCGGGACCCTTCAAAAATCCTCTTAAATACCGACCCCTCAACCCCCTGCTCTTTCGCCTGTTTAAGGGTGATGAGCGCTGCCTGTACCATCTCTTTGGCACTCTTAAATTCCCCCTCACCCGTTTCCCCCCTGAGGTCTCTGATGTCTCCCAGCACATTCGGCATAGCAGATAACAAGGTCTGTATGGCCAAAAATTCCTTTCGCTCTTTTAGCGGCTCCGTAAGCTCTTTCTTCCGATAGTCCTCCCCCAGCATTCCACCAATGGTCTTATCTACAAAGCTAAGAGCGTCAACCATTCCCTCTTCCCATCGGAGATCTCCCCCTCCTGCAGCCCCTCTACCTTCACCAAACCTTGCTACTGCATCTATTGCGGCGGTTAGTTTGTGGCTATCCTTCCGTAGAGTTGGAGCGGCCTTTTGGAATTCCTCCCTCACCTTTTCTCTGCGGGCTTCCTCTAATAGAGCTTCCTGTCTTAAACCGTTTAATGTTAAAATTTCAGTCTGTCTCCCAGCTGCGGTCTCTATTGCTTTCAGCGCCAACACCTGGTCTTTAAGATCCTCGCGAGCTTGCCCCTGAACATTTAAACTCTTATCGTTAAAGATATCCTGGGCACTTCTGTTCTCGGAAAGGGCCGTTTGTATTTTCATCAACTCTTCTAGCTCGTCTTTATTCTCCTCATCACCTACAGACTTGGCAATTTCTCCCAAAAACTTAACCTTCTGCTTGTCGTCGGCTATCTCTTGTCCCCTTGTAATAGCCTCCCGCTCTATCTCTGCAACCCGATCTGCCTTTGTCTGTTTTCTCTTATCCCCATCTACTCCGAAGTCACCCACGGCTGCAATTCCAACCTTCCCAAGCTGGTCTTGAAATTTAGCCGTCGCTGCATTTACTGTAACGTTTCTCTGTTCCGCCCTAGCAACGCTGGCAAAAATTTGACTTGCGTCCAGGGTCATGGATGCGATCTTGGCTTCGAATTCCTCTGCAGCTGCATTTGCCATAGCTATCCATCTCTTTTTCACTTTATCAGGATCGAACGCCTCCTCAGTCTGCTTCCCCACCTTATCAGCAGCTTCTCCCAATATTTGTATAATCTCTCTGCTTGCCGCGTCATCAAAGTTGTGTGCTGCGTCTATCATTAGGGTCTCTAGCTGCCCCCTTAGCTGCTTGGGAATCTCATCTCCCTCCATCCCTAGCTTCTTAAAAACATCCCCCACAGTCAGATCTTTTTCCTTCTTCAGGTTCGCGAGGTCACCCATGCTGGCATCTTTAATAATCTGCCCCAGGTTGACTAATTCTTTCCCCCTCGCCAGAGCTTCGGCCTTTGTCTCGTCCGCGCCCCTCTCTAGGGGACCTTCCTCAAAGGCAAGTCCTCGGCCTATCGTCTCCCTAGCCTCCCTGACCTTCATCCTTGTGTCGTCTTCTTCAAACTTCTCTCGGTCGAAGGCGCCTGGAATCTTATCTAGTTGCATCCATTTGGGCAGCGTGGTCATCCACATCCTCATCGTCTGGATGTTATCATTGGACATTTGTTGTAACCCTCCCTCCTCTAAGAATTTTTCGCCCCTCCCTACAAAGGCGGCTCCGCCCCGATCGCCGATCGCACCCATAGCCTCACTGGTGAACCCCAGTGCCATTGACCCCATTTTTTCCCAACCCCCTAGAAAGGCCTTGTCCACCATACTTCCTTGCCTATCTGTTCGTGTAGCTCCCGTCCTCGCCTCATAGAGGGCCTCGCCAACGGGAGGGGCCGCCACGGACAG
>TARA_R110000824_G_scaffold79451_4_pt1 | contig 11207 bp, 25 predicted proteins | sample TARA_R110000824 | Tara Oceans TARA_R110000824 (sample SAMEA4397747) | marine metagenome | biome: Polar Biome; feature: [MES] marine water layer (ENVO:01000295) within the mesopelagic zone...; material: water (ENVO:00002006), including particulate matter (ENVO:01000060) such as...... | reverse complement strand
GACGAAGTCTTACATCCTACCTTTAAAGAACTAGGTGCATACAACTTGCAGAAGTTTGGGGGTGTTCCTGTGGTTAAAATAGGAAGAGCCAACTATTATATAGTAGAATTAGAGGTTAGTTGGAAGCAAGGAGAGACGAGTGCTTTACTTAGCTTAGGGGCAGGGTTAGATTATCCTAGCAACTCTTTAATGACAAACACAGAGGCTAGTAAGTTTATTAGTGATAACACATCAGAAGAGATATGATTTATTTAGACAAAATAAAATTGAAGAACTCACATACTTACAAAATTACTCATGTTAATGGAGATGATATTACTATTACCAAATACTTTAATAGCATTAAAGATGCAGAGAAATTTGCTGAATGGTATGCTAAGAAAAGAAATTGTGAGGTTCATAACTCAGTTAAAAAGTTAAAGAAAAAATAGATGGAGCATTGGACAGATAACGCAGTTAATTTGTTGTCATTGAATATATACAATCAATGCGTGAATCCTAATGCTAATTTTTTTCTAATTGGTGTAATAAATGATCAAACAAGGGTAGCAACTTATAGGATTAGTGGTGCATCTGCTAAGAATCAAAGAGCAATGACTTTTGCAGTAAGAACATACAGCGGTGGATTTGCTGATTTGATAGCTAACTCCTTTTATAACATTGTTGTTTATGAGCAAACAAACGATACTAATTTAGACCCTACTAACGCAGTTGTTTTAGGGTTAAGGTGGCAAGGTACTATGATAGTTGATGGAACAAGTGAAGTTACATATACTCAGTATCCAAATCCTGTAACACAGAACTATGTTTATTTTAAAGAATAAGATATGATTAATTTAGTAAATATGGCATCCTATACAACTCCTAAGATTGAGGAGAACCCTGCAAGGGAATGGGTTGAATATGGGAAAGACAACAACTATTATCAGTTCCTTATTGATAGGTTTAACGGTAGTGCAGTAAACAATGCCATTATTACAGGTGTTGGAGAGATGATTTATGGTCAGGGGTTAGATGCTACCAATGCACAAAGAAAGCCTCTAGATTACGCTAAAATGAAACTCATATTTAAGGATGAAGATATGAGAAAGGTGTCGCTTGATTTGAAGTTAATGGGTCAAGCCTCATTTAATGTTGTTTGGAATAAGGGTAAAACTGAAATAAAGAAAGCAACACATATACCTATACAAAATCTAAGACCTGAAAAAGCTATTGATGGGTACATTAAAGCATATTACTACTCAGATGATTGGACACAATTCAGAAAAGACAAATTTAAGCCTGTAAGAATAGAGTGTTTTGATGGAATTAGAAAGTCTAGTGACAGTCAAGTATTAGTGATTCATCCATACTCTCCGGGATTCTTCTATTTTTCTCCTGTTGATTATCAAGGTTCTTTACAATGGTCTGAAATAGATGAGGAAATAGGGAACTATCACTTAACGAATATCCAACAAGGCTTTGCTCCTAGCATGATGCTTAATTTTAACAATGGAACTCCTACAAAAGAAGAGCAGGATGCTATTGAAAGAAGAATTACAAATAAATTCACATCCACAAATGGTAAAAAGTTTGTATTATCTTTTAATGATAACCAAACACAAGCCACAACGATAGACCAAATACCAATCTCAGAAGCAGCAGAGCAATATAAGTTCTTATCTGAGGAATGTACTAAGAAGATTTTAGTAGGTCATAGGGTGACATCTCCTATGCTATTTGGTATTAAGGATAAAACAGGTTTAGGTAATAATGCAGAGGAGATAAAAGTAGCTAGTCAGTTATTTGACAACACAGTTATCAAGCCAAAGCAGAATATTATACTAGCAGCAGTTGATGAGGTGTTAAAAGTTAATGGGATTCATTTAGATGTTTACTTTAAGACTTTGCAACCTATAGAATTTGCAGAAGATATTGATGATTTGACTGAAGAAACTAGAGAAAAAGAAACAGGTGTCAAATTATCAAAGGATGATAGACCATTCTTAGATGATAATAAATCTGAGGAATTGCTAGAGCAGTTAAAAATCTATGGGGAGATAAATGATGAGGATGAATATGAACTATTGAGTGAGGAGTTAGTTGACACAACAAACCCTGATTTTCATAAAGAGTTTGAAAACTTTGATAGACCGCCTAAAAGTAGCGATGCAAAAGCGGATGAGAAATCTAAGTGGGGAGATAAAGGTCTTTACAAGGTTCGATATGCTTATGCAAAGACTACAACAAAAGAAGCTAACAATCCTAGTAGACAATTCTGTACTGAAATGATAATGATGGCAAACTCAGGAATTGAGTTTAGATACGAAGACATTAAGAGAATGGGTAGAGATGGGGTGAATGGTCAGTTTGCTCCTAAAGGTCGAAAAACATACGATTTGTTTACTTGGAAAGGTGGAGTATATTGTTATCATGGATGGATGAGAAGAATCTACTTTAGAAAACAAGAGGCAGGTAAGTTCCTACCAAATGAAGGAATGACAAATGAGAAGAGAGTTGGTAATACTCCTTATGTAAAGCAGAAAGGAAAGGAAGCAGTTGCTCCGATAACAACTCCATCAAGAGGAAGTTTAAAAAATAAATAGATGGCTACAGTTTTATTCATATCAGAGGACAGGTTAAAAACATCAACTGCTCTTAACTACAACATAGATACAGAGTATTTGTTGCCATTCGTTAAGATTTCACAAGACAAGCATTTACAAGCTATCTTAGGAACTAATCTATACGAAAAGCTAGAATCAGAGATACAAGCTAATACATTAACAGGAGAGTATAAGATTCTTGTAGATGATTATATTCAAGATGCCCTAGTTCATTATGCTATTGTTGAGGCTCTGCCATTTATATCGTATAAGATTGCCAATGGTTCGATTACTCAAAAGAATAGTGAGAACGGAACTGCTGCAACTAAGAACGATGTAGATTGGTTGATTAGAAAGCAGATGGATTCAGCAGAGTTCTATGGTCAGAGAATTATTAACTATCTAATTTACAAGACAAGTGCATTTCCTGAGTATTCAACTAATTCAAATTCTGATATTGACCCAATAAACAATGCGTTTAATCCGGGTATCAAAATTGATTAATGGGTTACAAACCAAAGCAAAAGAATATAAAAAAGCTAAAGATTTATTTGGCTAAAATCAAAAATAATGAACGCAAAAGTTGATACATTAGTATTTAATAGCATTAATTTTAGTGCTTTAGGTGTGACATTTATAGGGGTAGAGCAAGTGCTTACTGTTCTAGTTCTTATTACTGCATTATTATACAACATAAAAAAAATAAGAGGGGATGAGTAAAGACATAGAAGGTTTGAACATATCTTTAAAAAGTCTATTGTCAGTTGGTGCAATTATATTTTTATTAATAGGGGAGTACATATTACTGCATAAAGAAATTGAAGAGGCTAAAAGATTACCTACATCTGAGGTATCAAAACTAGAGGTTGATTATATTAGAAAAGATATAAGCATAATACAGGATGAAATTAAATTAATTAAAGAAGAGATTAAATGAAATATTTTAGCCCTAAAGAATTTACTTGCGATAGTGTTAATTGTTTTGATAAGATGAGTCCAAAACTTTTAGAGATGTTAGAAAAAGCTAGAGAGATTGCAGACACACCATTTAATATTACATCTTCATGGAGGTCAGAAGATAAAAATCAAGAGGTTGGGGGAAAATCTAATTCAGCTCATCTAAGAGGTTTAGCAGTTGATGTTGCTTGTCCAAGTTCATTCCAAAGACTTATCATGTTAGAGGCTCTAATAGGGGCAGGATTCACAAGAATAGGAGTTGCTAAGACTTTCATTCATGTAGATTGTGATAATGAGTTGCCACAAGAGGTGATGTGGATTTATTAATGAGCTGGGTTTTAAATGTAGGATTTTATACAGGAATACTCATTGGAGTATATACTCAGAAGCATGATGATGGCGTAGGTCACTATTTATATTTACCATTTTTATTCATTTGTTTAGACATTTATTATGATTGAATTTATTACATCAAATTGGGGAGAGGTCTTGATTGGTTTCATGGCTTTTGCAAAAGTGATTGTCAACTTAACTCCAACAGAAAAAGACAATGCTATCTTTGCCAAGCTAGATAATATTATCAACTTTTTTATTAAAGACAAACTCAAATAGATGGGTATAAAGGCAGTAGCAAATTCTTTAGGAAAGATTAGTGAAGTCTTTAAGGAAGGGCAAAGACAGAAGAAGTGGAGTGCTAAAAGGTCAGTTAGTGGTCTTCTAGTTACTGCTGCGGTTTCTGACATGGCAGCAAGTGGTTTAACAGAACTTAACATTATATTAAGTTTTATTGCTATCTTGCCATTATGTTTCACAGTATTCTCTAAAGCATGAACAAACAATATAGACCTAGACTTACAGATGATGAGTTGAATCTAGTATTGGAGTACAGAGCAAAAGGGGTTGATAACATCAATCATAATTCTGTATTAGACCAATACCTAGATGAGAGAGGTATCCCTAAAAAAGATGTAATTAGTGTCAAGCATTGGCAGAACTCAGGGGGAGAACCAAGATTCTCAATCGTTACCAAAGAACAAGTTATCAATGAGAACGATATTCTATCACAAGTTCACAAATTCATCTCAGAACATTCCCCAAAGTATGAAAAGATTAAGCATAAAGCTGGAAGGCATCTGCTAGTTATCAATCCTGCTGACATTCATATAGGCAAGTATGCTAATGAAGAGGAAACAGGAGAAGACTACAACATTCCTATTGCAGTTACAAGAGTCATAAACGGAGTGCAAGGCTTAATACATAAGTCTAAAGGCTTTGATATTGATAGGGTATTGTTCTGTATCGGCAATGATGTTCTCCATGTAGATAATGTTTACAACACTACCACAAAAGGAACTCCACAAGATTGCGATGGCAAGTGGTGGGAGCATTATGAGATAGCTTTGAAGCTCTATGTTAAATGTGTTGAGATGCTTAGAGAGATTGCTCCTGTTGATTGTGTGCATTCAATGTCAAATCATGACTATCAATCAGGGTTTCATTTAGCACATTCGTTAAAGGCTTGGTTTAGGAACTGTGATGATGTATCTGTAGATGCTTCAGTAAGTCATAGGAAGTATTACAAGTGGGGAGGCAACCTAATAGGTTTAGAGCATGGTGATGGGGCGAAGATGGACAACCTTCCTTTGCTTATGGCTCAAGAAAAAGCAGAGGATTGGGCATCAACTAAGTTCAGGTATTGGTATTTACATCATATACATCATAAAGTAAAACACAAATGGAGAGATGGAAAGGATTTTATTGGCGTAACTGTGGAGTATTTAAGAAGTCCAAGTTCAGCAGATTCATGGCATTCAAGAAAAGGGTTCACAGGCTCACCAAAAGCAGTTGAGGCTTTTATTCATGAGTTTGACACAGGACAAGTGGCAAGGTTGACGCATTATTTTTAGATTACAATCCCCCCAACAGTAAGGGCTTCAGAGATGAGGCTCTTTTTTTTTGAAAGATTCTTTGTGAAAAGTTTTTTTATAAAGAAAAATAATGTAGATTTGTAGTATACAAAAACAAAATAACTAAAAACAAACATTATGAAAATTTCAACTACAGAATTAGAATTAAAAGTTTTAAAAATTATTTCATTTGGCGATGACTACGAAGAAACACCAGCACAAGGATTTAAGGAAATAATGAATTATTTTAAAGGAACTAAATCACAACTAAAAGGGGTTTTAGGTTCTTTAGAAAAAAAGGAATTAATCTACATAGGAGAATATCCTAATGGTTCTAGCTCTTATCACTTAAATAACTAAAAATTAATAGGAGCCTAGTGCTCCTTTAACCTATACAAATGAAAGTAGTTAAACTAAACAATATGATAATGCTGAGAGTAGATAAATCTCAGTACATTAAAAACTGCAACACAGAGAAAGCTTATGCAATTAAGTGTACTAGAACTGCAAATGATATGTTATTCTTATCCAAGAAATATACAAAGTATAAATTTGAAGAGTCAACTAATATACATTGGTTCACATTTCCTAAATGGCTTCATGAAAAGATGTCAGATAAATCTAAATCCATTGTAAAATATTTTGAGGATGAAGAACTAGATAGAATTTGCAATGAAGATGTGGGTAATAGATTTACAAGTAAAGGTGAAACTTGCCCAATCATTAGACCTTATTAAAAAATATTATTACATTTACAAAAAACAAAACAACAAATGGAAACAACAGAACAAATTTTAGAGGACATCAAAAATCACATTGATGATATGCCTCATGAGGAGTATTTTACTCCAACAGGTAAGCTGCTTGTAAAAGCATTTGCACATCTGTACGCTAGCAACCTTAAAAAACAAAACGATGGGATTAATTAAAAGACTATTACTAGGCTCAAGACCACAACAACTTGACAGAGATTCAATGATTGAAATGCAAATCAATGCTCAATATGATGAGTATTGTGATTATGTTAAAGAGTGGCGGTGCGGGAATCGAACTCCTGAGAATTACACAATCAAAGAATGGGAATATTTAAACAAACCAACTAAACAAAACTAAGATGGATTCTAAAAAACTAAATGAATTGTACAAGCAAAATGGCTTGACTGCTGACGATGTATTTAAGCATAAGTTCTACACAATCATATCTCGAAGTGGGATTGATAAGATACAAGCAAAGAATAAGATTGAGATACATTATGATTTGATACATAACTCAGGCGACAACAAGTGCATTATAATTAAAGCAACTGCTAAGAGTGGGGAACAAATCATTCAAACATTTGGGGAATCATCTCCAAGCAACACATCAAACGCTTATCCTGTAGCAATGGCAGAGAAGAGAGCAATGAGCAGAGCAGTATTAAAACTAACAGGATTCTACGAAATTGGTCACTTTGGTGAAGATGAAGCAGAAGACTTTAAAAGAAAATAGATATGAGAACATGGATGCCACAAACAGAGCTGCAAGAACTATTGCATAAGACTTTCAAATCTAAAGACAGGGCTTGTTATGTCTTGGGGGTAACTCAACCAACATTGAGAAAACTATTTTTAAATGAGTCACATTATACATTCAAACAATTACAAATTATATCAAGGGAAAGCAAAATACCTATGATTAAAATTATTACAATGCTATGAAGATAAGTAGAGGAGTGGCTGAAGCAATATTGTTTGCAGCAGCAGAACAATGTAAAACAGATTCTAAAACAATTAGAGCTAGAGATAGAAGAAGATTTGTTGTTGAAGCTAGGCAATTAGTCACAGGAGTTTTAAGAGAAGGAAAGTGGAGTTTTCAAGAGATTGCTGATTTTCTAACTCATGATGTTAAAGGAAACCATACAAATCCTATGCACTACTATAAATGCCACAATAGAGATATGGAAATGTATGACTATTATAGAATTAGTTTTGAGCAATTAATGAGCTGCCATGATGATAATACAGGTGAGTTTATAGAGATGAAAGGTAGGTTGATTGACATAGACATCTATATGAATTTAAAAACTAAATATGATAATATGATGGTTAGGTTTAATGACCTTAAATTAACAAACGAATTAACTAGAAGTAAAGCAGATAAATTAAAAAAACAAATTACACAACTATGGAATTAAAAGGTAAAGTTATCAAGATTGGAAAGCTAGAAGAGTTTTCTGAAAAGTTCAGCAAAGTACAAGTATTAGTTGAACAGGAAGGTGTCAAGTATGATGCAACAGTTCCATTAGAATTTATCAATAAAAGTATATTTGATTTTGCCAACCAATTAAAGGAGGGGAGCACATATACATTTAACATTAACATCTCAGGAAGAGAGTGGAAAGATAAGCACTTTGTAAGTCTAAGATGTTGGAAGGTAAACTTGGAAGAAAATACAATTACACAAGAGTCTCAAGACAACGGAGATTTTCCATTTTAAATAAGAAGGGGCATTCCCTTCTTTTTTTTTATATTTGAAAAAACAAAAACAAAACAACATGAAAAAGACAATTAATTTTTACGACTTTGAAAGAGCATTTGCAACAACAAGACCTGACTATTTTTCTTATCATGCATTAAGCACATTATGGGAATGGTTTGAAGAGTATGACGAAATCAATGATTCTGACACAGAGTTAGATGTTATAGGTATTTGTTGTGAATTTTCAGAATATGAAAATATAGAAGAATTTCACAAAGATTATGATAAAGAAAAATATCCTGATACAGATACTCTTATGGATTACACAACTGTTATTCACATGTGTGAAAAATCATTTATTATAATGAATTTCTAATGGAGCAGCCAAATTACTATTCAATATTGATAGCAGAGGTTAGATATGACAAACAACTTACACCTAACGCAAAACTATTATATTCAGAGATAACTGCCTTGTCAAGTAAGACGGGTTCGTGTTGGGCGTCTAATGGTTATTTTGCAAATCTTTATAATGTATCTAATACAACAATTTCAAGGTGGGTTAATCAACTAGCCAAGAAAGGCTTTATAAATGTGAGAATGCAGTATATCCTTAACACTAAGCAAGTTGACAAAAGGATTATCAGCCTTACACCTATTAACAAAAATGACAATACCTCCCCTCAAGAAAGTTTGGGGGGTATTAACAAAATTGTAATGGGGGGTATTAACAAAATTGTTAAGGATAATACTACAAGTAATAATACTACAAGAATTAATAGAGAGGGGAAACCCTCTTCTCTAGAAATTGTTAAAGATTATTTTAGATTTAAATCCTTTGATTTAAGCGAGGCAATTAATTTCTATGAGTATTATGAAAGCAATGGGTGGAAAGTGGGCAGAAACGCAATGAAAAAGTGGAAACTAGCAGCAAATAGATGGGTGAGGAATGCCAAGCCAAAGAAGAAAGGTTTAGCAGAGGAATACTTTGGTGATTTTATGAGTGATAAAAAATTATTAGATTAGCATTATGGAAATAGGAAAACAACCAACAGAACAATTATTAGACTTTTGCTTTAACACAATCAACAAAGCCTTGTTTGAGATGTCACAAAACAGAGCTGAAAGTGATAGGAAAATATTAGCCAACATTCTACAGAACGATATAAACACAAAGTTCTTTAGACTAACAAAACAAGATGTCACAAAAGCATTTCATTTAGGAGTGAGGGAGGGCAATCAAATGGCAATCAATCCTAGAACTTGGTTTGAGTGGTTAAATAAACAAAAGATGAAATCAAACAAATTACGCATTGACAGTTCTCAAGAAGGTGAAAGGTTAGCTATTGAGCAGAAGGCTCAGGAGATAGATAGAAAAGAGGTATTAATAGAGTTTCTTGAGTCTTGTGTGATTAAACTATATGAGGAACATTGTCAAGGTGAACAGATTGTCTTTCAAGGGGTAACTCAAGTTTATGAATGGCTAGAAGATAATAGATTTATTACATTGACTAATCAGAAAAAAGAACAGTTGAGAAAAGAAGTTGATATTGAAATAATAAACAGAAAGAAATTTGTTCATAATGAACGAAAGAAGTTTTTTCCTAAAATAATTTGCAGAGAGAAAGTTATTAGAATGTATTTTGGTAAGTGGAAAAAGCAAGGGTATGATTTAAGAAGTGAAATATTTAAGGTGATAGAGAATGTCTAAAGCAATATTTATTCCTAGCAATGTGCCATCAAGTAAAAACTCAAGAAGGTGGACAGGTAAATACTTTATAGGTTCAAAACAAACCATGAGATATTACAAAGAAACTAAAGGCTATTGGATGCAGCACAAGAAAGAGTTTAAAGATATGCTTAAAGATTGTCAGAAGCCTTATACGATTGCTTTTAAGTTTGTCAGAAAAAGTAAGCATAAGTTTGATTACATTAATCCAGCTCAAACTATTCAAGACCAAATGGTGAAGTACGGATGGATAGATGATGACAATGCAGAGGAGATAATTCCTGTGTTCTTAAAGTATGAATATGATAAAGATAATGCAGGGGTTTATATCTCTGTTATAAACAAATAAAACAAATTTCTATTTATGAGTAGTATTGAAGAAGATGTTTGCTTTAAGATTCTAAAGAGGTCTGACATAGGCAAAAAGAAATATGGTGTGACAATGGAGAGAGATGATTTAACTAGATTACAATGGTTAAAACACACACAAGAAGAGCTGATGGATGCTTGTGTGTACATTCAAAAGTTAATTAGTATAGAGGAAAAATCAATAAGGTGATAATATTAAAAAAAATATACTATATTTGTAACTCCTATAATGATTGTTAGTTGTTTTGTTCAGGGGATGTTGGGTTGTTCCTGCATCCCCTTTTTTCATTTAAAGAATATATTATGAGAGGCGTAATTAATCAAGAAATATTGAAAGGTATAAAAGCTAATCAATCGCAAATTAAAATAAAGAACACTTTAAAAAAGATGCATAATATAACCATATCAAAAGAAGTGTTTAAAATTAGATACGATGCCATTAAATCAAGATTTAGAACAGTATTACCTGAAGCTATTAAACATAGCAGAAAAGATAACTAAGGGCAATAAGATTGATGCCAAAGATTTGGTTCAAGACCTTTATGTTATAATACTAGAATACGATAGGGATAAGATTAATAAGATTATTGATAATGGTCACCTGATTTTTTGGTCTGCAAGAGTTTTAATGAATCAATATGTCAGAACAAACTCAGCATTTAAAACAAAATACTACACCAAACTTAGAACAGAAAACTACGAAGTAAATAACTTTGAATATTTAGATGAGATTGATGAGCATAAAGAGTTCGAAAACAAGTTGAACTTTGTTAAAAATAAGATGAATGATTTACATGAGTATGACAAACTATTATTTGAAATCTATTTCTCTTCAGGAAAAAGTATTAGAAGATTAGCAAAGGACACAGGCATTTCTACCACATCAATATACACAACACTAAAGAATGTAAAACAATACCTTAAAGATGAAGTTGAGAGCCAGTACAAAGAACTTGAACGATAGACTAGCAATCTGTAGTAAGTGCAAACATTTTAGAAAGTCAGTAAATCAATGTAAGAAGTGCGGTTGTTTTATGCAAATTAAAGCAAGGATAGCTTTTACTAAATGCCCAATAGATAAATGGGATAGAGAAAAAGATATAAGTAAAGACCAGCTTTCAATTCTTAGAAGAATATTTGAGGGGATTGAAGGTGATAAAGTAACACATGACCAAAACACAAACCTAACCAATATATACAAT
>TARA_R110000824_G_scaffold164928_1_pt1 | contig 11210 bp, 13 predicted proteins | sample TARA_R110000824 | Tara Oceans TARA_R110000824 (sample SAMEA4397747) | marine metagenome | biome: Polar Biome; feature: [MES] marine water layer (ENVO:01000295) within the mesopelagic zone...; material: water (ENVO:00002006), including particulate matter (ENVO:01000060) such... | reverse complement strand
TTAATACTGAATCAATAAACCCCGATTATAGTCGGGAATGTTAGGAGGAAATATGAAGAAAAAAGGAAGAGAAGGATATACAGAATATTCTTTAGATAGTGGTGTAAAGTTCTTAGCTAAAAATGAAAAGGATGCGGAATTGTACAGAAAAAAAGTAGAAGAAAGAATAAGCAACCTAAAAGACAAAGTTAAATAATGTTTAAAACAAGTCAAATATGGGGAAAATTAAAATATCTTATTAATTACAATGGGGAGTTAAATATGAAACCTAATCCAAAAAAACCAAAAAGAAAAATAAACAAACAATCTAATATTTTTATGGAAAAAGTAATTAACGGCACATACAATTTCTTTACATCACCTTGGGATAAGTAGTGTCTAAATTAATTAATTATTGGGATTCAGATGGAAGCGTCTTTTTAATTGATAATAATGGAGTAGCAGTAAAAGTAAATTTAGATTTAGATAGTAATTCTATAACTAGTTTAACAAATGGTGGTATCCCCTTTTTAAGAAAGATTGGATGGGATATAGAAAAATTAAAAAAAAGAAAAAGTTGGAAAGACTTAAAAAGAGAAAGGATATTTGGACATGGTAAAGAAAAAAGACCCTAAAAGAGTTAGGCAAGGCAGAAGAAACAGGCAACGTGGTGCTGAACTACAAAGATTCTCTGTTAAGCTGGCTAAAAAATATAACTTGGAAGCTTTCAATCGGGATAGGGGTGGTGCTCAACATGAGAAAGGCGATATAGAGATTGAAGGTAGATATTATGGTTGTAAGCGTAGAACAAAGATAGCTAAATGGTGTAAACCTGAGAAACAAGAAGATGGTGTTGTAATAAGAGAAGACTATGGTAATGCTTTTATTGTGATTGATTATGAAAAGTACATCCTGCTTTTATCTATGTTAAAAGAGTTTAACAATGACGTATAACCCAAATTTTGATTTAGATTTACAATTTGGTCTTATTTATGAGAGAAAACTAGAAAGGTTACTTAGAGAAAAAAGTAAGATTGAAATAAAAACTGAAAGAGATACGTGGGCAAAGACAGGTAATATAGCTATTGAGGTTAACTTTAAAGGTAAGCCATCAGGTTTAGCAAGTACAAAAGCAGATTGGTGGTTTCATATATTAACCACAAATGGAGAAATGGTTACAATGGTTTGTTTTCCTGTTCCAAAATTAAAACAAATTATTAGGGAACTTTTAAAGAAAGAATTAGTTAAAAGAGTAAAAGGTGGCGACAATAATGATTCTGAACTTTTATTAGTTCCAATCAATAAGTTGCTTTCAAAAAGTTTTTTTTAATAACAATGGTGTTATGCATGATATAATATAATTAGGAGATTTCAGTATTGTGTCTTTTTCAGAGTTTTTCATAATAATAAAATATGTATGTGATAGGCTATTAGAAATAAAACTGATATATAAAATGGTTGGCTGACCTTTTTAAGAAATTACCTAGAAATTTATATTATGTATAACACCGATAAATAAAGGAGAGTCATTATGGCTTTTGAACTAAAAGATAATAGCATGAGTTTGCTGAAAAACGGCTTTAAAGAAGAAGGCGACAACAAACCTGATTATACAGGTAATGCTAAAGTCGATGGAGTTGATATGAAAGCATCTCTTTGGGTAAATAAGACCAAAGATGGTAAAACTCAGCTTCGTGGCAACTTTCAAAAGAAAGACGATGCCCCTTTCTAGGTTTAAATAGCATATTTAGACTGAATCGTAATGGGGGTTATTAGTTTAATCCCCATTGCAGTATAATAAATAATCGAACATTAGTATTAAAAAATAATAAAACAGCTATATAAGACGAATTAGGAGTACTTTTTTTGAGAAAAACTAAGAATAAATATAAAAAAAGATATAAGAACCAATATAGTAGAAATATCATAGAAATCTTAACAGCTGACAGTATTATGTCCGATGTTATGCTTGGTAAAAATTATTTAGGACTTGGATACAAAACAAAAACCTATAAAAGCCAAGATAGAAAGAGTGATAATTATTTAGTGTATTGTACTTCATGTAAAAAGATTTGGGAAAATCATTATAAATATAATCCAACGGTTTATCATGAGAATGTACCCACGTATGGAAAAAGTAGAATTAAATGTAGAAAGTGTAAGGAGAAAAATAATGTTATTAGATGAAGATGCAATAAGAGAAGTTTTATTAAAAGATGGTAAGTGGTATAAAGTAGAAAGTGTTGATAATTACAATGAATCTAATAGTGCTTTTACTTTTAACATGGATACTCTTGAATTTGGTTTTCATGACCATAATTTAGCTTGGAATAAAAGATTTGACTCAACAGGTTCTTTTGATGATTTTGATGAATTATATTTTTCATTCACAACTTTAGAAAGTGAGCAGGAATATGGCGGTCAATGGATAGTTGGAAAAGTATCCGATATATTAGCTTATAAATTAGGTGGAAAAAGAGGACTGGAAAAAACAACTTTAAAATGGGTGTCACCTAGAGACCCCGGAGATGAGAACGATAAAAAGAAAGTATCTAAACCTGTAAATAAATATAAATCAAAACCTAAAGATATAGATATGGTTATAAAATATTTTAAGGAAAAAGATATTAGTGATGCTAAAAATAATGCTATCAAATTCTATAATCATTACGAAGCTAGCGGGTGGATGCGTGGTAAGACCAAAATTAAGAATTGGAAGATGTGTTTAAGCAGTTGGGATTTTGCTTCAGATAGTGAAATTCTTAGAAAACCAAATAGTTATAAATATGAATGCTATAAATGTGATGAGAAATTAACCTTAAATAAAGATATAGAACCAGAAGAAAGGTATCACGATGGTTGTGGTGGTGATTATTTAAAGGGACAAGAATTAATTAATCGAAGAGCAGAGTATAAACATATTTAGTGCTACAGCCGAAGAAATGATAAAAAATTAAGGATTGTATTTTTTTTCTTCCTTTTTAATGTGTCTATCGTAAATAGCATTTGAGTCTACATCATCATAATATATACCTTGGTTAGGATAAGCATTATTCCAAGCATTTATAATCTTTACAGCTTCATCTGAATTGTCATCTAAATAAGCATCTAATATTCTACCTTTTACAATACCCCTTCTATATCTAATATAAGTTTCTTTTTGACCTTTTGTTTCTAATTGCTGTGCAAGTCTTCTTGGGACAGTTCCTAATATTGGTGAAAGATATTTTGCTGACCTTTGACCTGTCTTTAATCCTATTCCATAATTTTCTATATCTTTATATGAGCGTTGCAATGCACTTATAGCTTTACTAGCATCTTGTATAATTGCAGGTTTAACTAAAAATTCTAAAGCACGAGCTTTATCTTCATTTGCTAATATGTCTCCAATAAAACCAGCAGCTCCAACTGCTGCAACGTAGTCTAAGAAATCAGACCATCTATATTTAGACATATCTGTATTGACATCTCCGCCACCAGTACCCAATGGAGTACCCTCTGGTAATCCCGGTATAAATAATTGAGTTTCATCAAAGACTCCCTCGTCACCAGATAAGAAATTATTTAAAGCCTTCTTAGACCAGACTACAAATTGAGCACCATAGAAACCACCTACACCAAGCCTTAATAATGGTAATACGTTTCCATGTTTAAATACCTCCTGACCCACTTGTTCTCTTATCCAATTAAATTGCTTATATCCAAATCTTTTAAATAAAAACATCGGTCTAAATCTAGGGTCATTAAACATTAAAGGGTCATTTAATACATTTCTTTGAAGCTGGGCATCTCTAGAAAATCTATACATAGATTCAAGAGCTTGTCTCTGAGTAAGGTTTTTAACAGTGCTAGGTAACCCCAACATTTGCAAATTATCCCTCGCCCAACTTTTAGATTTTAATTTAGAAAGTCCAGTACCTCTGCCATTAGAAACATCAACTAAGTTTTTAACATATTCATATCCAGCTGCTGCTGAAATATATTGATTAATTTTATTCATCCTTTGAAACTGACTCGCCTTCGTTAATCTATGTGCGGCTCTACCAAAAAAAGCATCAGATGGCTCAAGACCAGAAATCATTTGAAATACAGAAAGGTTACTAAGACCAGATTTACTTACCCTTGCTTTGTATTTTTTATCTGTTAATAGTCTATATGTACCCTTAAATGTATTATAATAACCAGCCTTTACTGCTGTAGATATAAAAGTCTGTGTAATATTAGGTATTGTTGCATAACCAAGACCTATCTTTGTAGCAACTTCAAAGTCGACTAAATCAGACCAAACTTTCCTAGCACGAGGGTCTTTCCAATTTTTAGTTGCGTCTAATTCTATCATGTTTGTAAATGAATTAAACACTTGGTCTAACCATGCTATCTCTTTTTCTATAGCTTGTTTAGCTTTAGGATTACTTGAACCTGCTTTTTTAGATAACTCATTTAATTGTTTTATTGCAATATCTATTTTTTCATTCTTAGCACCAAAAAACTCATGTTGAGATATGTTTTTAGCAGCATCATTCGCATACTTAGTTAGAACAAGTCTAGCATCTCTTTCATAAAACTCTTCTGGAAAAAGAGCTGTCCTAGATTTTGTAAGATTACCTGAAACTGAAAATCTTTGTTTGAAAATAGTATCTCTTACTTTTAAAAAAGCTTGTGCTTGTGCCTCTTTTGAAGACAAGACAGAACCACTTTCCTTAGCTTCTTTTATTAGGTTTTTTGATATTTCTTTTAAAGCTAGCTGTGTTGTTTTGCTAATATTTTTACTTTTAATAATATCTCCAACAGTATCCATAATTACATCTTTATCAGATATTTTTGTACTAAAAAATTTAGGATTTGCTTCTGCTATTTTAAATATATCACTACCTAAGTGTTTCAGGTATTCTTCTTTAAGTTGATTCGGAAAATAATTACTTCTATACGCTTTAACCTCAATTCCCGTGTTCTTTGCATCGGTATAAATATCATCCATAATCTTTCTTAATTTAACAACATCTTTATCTCCTTGATGTTCTTCAATACCCATTCTCCTTCCAACATCTTCAAAATACTCATCCGCTTGCTTTTTAGTTCTTAGCTTTATATAAAATTTTCCATCTTTTTTAAATGGAACTTTATTAGCAATACGATAATCTTTATTATTAACTTCTACTTCTACCCTTCCAAGTAACCTACCTAGAGAACCCCCTGAAAAAAGACCACCCTTTTCTTTTAATCTATATAAGTATGTACCAGATAATGTTATTCCCCTAGCGTCAGCAGCATCAATATCTCGTGCCTTTTCTCTACCAATTTTAGTGCTGTATCTATTTTTTGCTTGCATTAATGCTTCTGGAATTAATTTACTTGTAAGAACTCTTTTTGGTATAAAAAAGTCGTCACGCCCATCAGATTTAAAATCTTTATAAATTTGCTCTTGAAATCTTTGTTTCCTTAATCTATCTAATATTTTTATTTGTTGTATATCGCTTAATTGACTAAAACCAGTTTTATTCTTTTTAGGATTTACATCTATACCAGTTTCAGCTTCAACCATTCTTCTAAATTCTTTATTTGATATATTTAATTTTTTCTTTCTTCCAAATATTTCTTGTCTACGAGATTTTTTAATAATTTCCTGTTTTTTACCAGCTCTATTTCTAGCATAACCCAATTTTATAAACTGCTCTTCTGTTAATACTATATCTTTTTTTGATTTTGTTTCGTAATCTTTTTCTGTTCGATTAGCTTTTACTTCAATACCAACTTTTTTATTATCTTTAATAATATCTTCAAATCTAACATTTGTAATTAAACCTCCTCTTGTAGATTGCCAAATTTGTTTCTTCCCTCTTTCAGATTTAACAACATCTGCCATAAGTGATGCAGATTTTTTTAAAGATAAACTTGGATTATCAAAACCAGCTAATTTTTTAGCCGTAGATGGTATTTTTCTTGCAACATTTAATCCTGCAATTACACCAGCAGCATGAGCAAAATCTTTTAATTCAGGAGCTCTACCCTCTAATAATGGAGTAGCAATACCAAACTCTGCTGTTTCTAAAGCCTTAACTGCTGCCCCCTGAGCAAATTTTTGAGTAGCAGTAACTGGTGCACCTAATTTATTTGACAAATATTTTCCAAATCCCGTCCCAGAACCAGCAGTAACAGCACCTAATCCGGTACTAATTGCCGTATCTTTTAATACAGCAACCGCACTTATATCGCCAGTTTCAAGCTTCTGTCCAAATGCAGACTGAATGCCGCCATAGAATCCAAGACCTCCACCCCCACCTATAGTTGAACTCATTATTTTACTTGGTAATTTTTTAGCTCCAGCCTCAACCATTTCTTCAGCTACTTCTTTACTTATTTTGTTCTTTATACCTGATGCGTTAGATAATATCTGTGCTGCTTTTACTTTATTTTTTTTAACAATTTGCTCAACAGTTTTCTTAGCTGCTCTTTCAGCTCCCTCTTTACCTAATTTGTTTGTGATATTTTTTTTAATTAACCTCTTTACCGTTTCTTTAGCAACCTGTTTATATCCAACATTAGCTATACCACCGGCAATCCCTCCACCGCCTATAAGTGTAGCCATATCGGAAATCGTTAAAAAGGACATAACAGTAGACCCAATATCTTCAAGAAATGGATAATCTTTTTCATCTTCTGCGTAAGTACCTATATCAAAATAAGTTTGACCAGTAGCTAATTGATAACCCATACCTTCCAAACTAGTATTATAACCATTTTTTACCCAGTCTGGTAACCATTTTCCGGGTACAAACCCATAAAGTTCAGCATTTTCTCTAGATTCAAATACTTCTTTTTCGGCTTCTTGTTTTGCTTCTGGAAGATAGTTATTAACTTGGTCATCAGTTACCTCGCTTTCACCATATAACTTGTCACCAAGTTTCTCAATGCCGGGGGTGGCATTTTTATATTTATCTGGATTTTCTCCAGCTCTTTTTAATAAATCCTCGTAATAACTATATGCATCTGGCATAATATATTAATAATAAATTAGTAACCTATACCTACCCAGATAAAACTGATTTAATATTTTGATTCCTAAGATTATTACCACTTTGATTTCTAGGATAATAAGGGCTCTCTTTACTATTTTTAATAAAATTAATAATATCATCATTGGGATTAGTCCAATCATAAGACTCATTCGTCGATGACTTAGAAGATATTAATGGATTAATCTCATCTTCGTATTTAAGAAATTTCGGTAAACCCTTTGTATATTTGTCACCTTTTAAGGCATTCTTTATAGATTGTTTAAATCGCTTTGATTCCACTTTACCTATTTGACCAGTTTCCATACCTTTTTTAATCTTATTATAATATATATATGTAGGTAAATCTAAAATTTTATCATTCAATTCTAATAAATCTTTAACAATTTGTTTTTGTTCAAACACGTTCTGTCTTGCTTTAAGTTTAGCTTGTGGAGATGGAGACAAACTTCTCATCTGCAAGTCTTTAACTCTTTTAACCATAGAATTTATTTGTTTATTAAATGTACCAATAGCAGTAAGATTTATTTTATTACCATCAGTATCATATATATTAGAATTTTGTATCTCATTATATTTATTAAACCCCTCTTCATAGGATTTATCGTTTTTCTTTAATATTTTTTCATTTATATCTCGCCTACGAATATTTTCTTCAGTTGGAGGCTTTACAACTTCTTCTTTTAAAAACAAATCATCAATAGATTTATCTACTCCTACTGGTGGTTTCCCCCCGGCTGCTGATACTATAGGTATAGGTAATTTATTTAAAATACTTCCATCTACTTGGTCAAGTTCTGGAACTTCATCATCCACATTTTCTACAACAGCTATATCATCCTCAATAGTTTTTCCAATAGTATCAGATACATCTATATTTTCTTCAATTTCATTAACTATTGGTTGTTCTGTTTCATCCCTAGTTTCAACATCAGCTAAATCAGGTATTTGTTCAGGAACTTCATCTTTTTTATCTGATTCATAACCAAATAAATAATCATTTAATGATTCATCATCATCTAAGCTTTTTAAAAATTCATTACTGTCTCCACCAGATAATATATCAGATTCAATGTCAGGTAATTTATTTACATATGGACTAAAACTATTTTCTGTCTCTATTTCCTCAGCAGATTTTACACTTTTCATACCCTCTAGGGCTAAATCTTCTTCTTCTAAATTAAAAACAGGATATTTATGTTTATCCTGTATTCTTTGTTTTGACCTTATAGACTCAAACATCTCCGTCTCTAAATTAACTATTGTATTTTTATATCTATCTAGATTTGCTTTTTCTATTACACTCCAATTAGGAATTAGTGTTTTTTCTCCTGTCTTTTTATTTATTTCCGTTTTATATGAAATCGGAGCCATTTCATCTATTACTTCTTTTAGACTATTAATTCTATCACCAGTTTTTTTAATATCTGAATCATAATCATCATAAAAATCTAAATCCGGAGTAGCTCCCCATAGACTAGTATCTGTTATATGTTTACCAGAATTTGTTGTAAAGGTTTTAAATTCGTCTTGTAATTTTGTATATACAGAATTATAATGCATTTTATTTCTAGTATCACCCACTTTACTTAGTTGTGAAGCTTTACTAATTAAATCCTTTAAGTTATTACCTCTAGCATATTTATCGTTATCCTTTAATGAAATCCAATCTTGATAATCTTCATCAAAAGACTTCCTATTATCTGTAATCAACTCGATTCTAGAGCTATCATCTGTACTTATTTTACCCGGATTGTATTCGTTTTCAACTTGAATAAGTCTACTAGCATCTCCAGTTTGTTTATAAAATAATTCAGCTATATCTTTAGAGTTAGTATATGCTTTGTGCCTTTTATCATATTCAAATTTATCTCTAGTAAGCTGGTCATTTTTTGTATTTCTTATATTAGTCTTAGCTTGTTGCATCAGTTGGTCGTTATAAGCTTGATTCCTATAATTAGTATCTTCTATATGCTGTTTCTCGAGCCTCTTTTCCTTAGCTATTTGTCCGTAAAGGCTGGGTATGCTCTCTAAGAAATTACCTAGTGAATCAGAATAATATCCTGCTCCAGTATCTCTATCAAATATATTTCTTCTAGCCATATTATATATTAGTTATTTGACGACCCATTAAATCATTCAATAAGTTATTAACTTTTTTATAGGATATATTTTCATTTAACCATTGCTTTCTCTTCTTACATCCACCACATTCTTGTATTTTACCACGAGAGACTGTTTTAATAACAGATGAAATAGTATCTCCTAATCCTTTATCCATCACATTGAGTACCATCAGCTACACATTCACCATTACAATTAAAAAATCCATCATCACAAGTTCCATCATCGTGAGGGTCTTGACCATCTCCACCCTTTTCATAACCAAATATTACGGCATCATCTGGTAAATCTCCAGCAGCGGCTAAGAATTGTTCACCCTCTCTTCTTTCTCGCTCATATATATCTTGCTGTAATCCTGTCCATGATTTTTGAGCTTGTCTACCAAATTCACCTACAATATCACCCCTAGTAGTATCTAATAAAGATTTACCTGACCCCGCAAAACCCTGTTGTGCTGAAGCTTGACGAGATTTCTGCCCAGCTTGTTCTAAAGCACCCCTGCCACCAGCTTCTAAACCTTGTCTATCTTGCATATAATTAGTTATATCAAACTGTCTACCCATTGGGTCAGATTTAGGGAGATATTTTTTATATTTATCAGCAGTTAATTCTATATCATACTCAGACATATAATCATCTTGAGTCGGTGCTGGGTCAAAAGGATTAATAAAATTACCGTCTTGATAATTTGGTATAATATAATCTAGTAATCCGGGCATTATCGTGTAAAACCTAATAAGCTATCAGAATTTGGCATTAAATATTGTTTATAAGGATTATATATATCTTGATTAGCACCCATTAAGTTTGAAGCAAAAGTAGATTGTCTACCAGCATTTAAACCCGCATTACTAAATATACTTTGCATCTCAGGACTTCCAAAACTACTAACAAAAGATGTTGGTACTTTATCCGTAAGGCTTTTTTGTAATGCATATTTACCTTGAACTTCTGGCGTAAATCTTTTAGTTAGTCCAGTCGTTGCTTGTGATTTAAATAAATCTTTAATTCTTTCTCCAGCACCCTTTTTTAATAAATTTGTTGAACCAGCTTTAGCATACATACTATCATCTCCACCAAAACCAGCCATTAAGGCACTCGTTAATCCACTAACTAACGCCTCTTGGTTCATACCGCTAGTAGCATAATCTTTACCAGAGCGTTCTAAGTCTTCAAATGCTTTTTTACCATAAATTAAATCCTTATCTTCCATTACATCACTATAATCTTCATACTTAGCAGACCTGAATGGACTAGCCAACTTTCCACTATAACCAGAAGCAGTACCCATTTTCTTTCCTAAACCTCCTCCTAATCCAGCTAAAAGTGGTAAAAGAGCACCACCAGAAACACCCGCAAGTGCAGGTAAAAGTAAGCTACCAGCTAATGAACCAAAGCCACCCCACAAAGAACCCTTCTCTCTCTTCTTAGCCTCTTCCCTCATGACATCTTCATATTCATCTTGAGCTTTGTATTTTTCTCTTTTACGAAGTAGGGCAGCTAAAGTTGGGCTAGAGCCACCGCCAAAACCAAAACTTCTTTGATATGATGGCACATCTCCACCATCTTGGTAAGAATAACCTAATAAAGTATTCATGTTATGTTCCTAACATTGTGTAAAAATGTAATTTTACGTTTTAAAGATAATATATTGTATAATAATTTCAAAGTAACCATTAGAGAATTATTTTAAAAGACCAGACTGATGTAATGACAGTATCATTTACTGCATTAGTAGCATCCATTGATATGGCAAGAACATCGCCCTTATCAAAAATTGATGTTGCAGTAAAATTAAACTCATAGGTTGTATCCGCAGCTGACATATTAATAGCATCAGCACTTTCAGTTGCGGTGCTACTTGGGTCTGTTGTTGCATCTACTGCTTTATGAAAACCTATAACTGTACTACCAGCTACTGATTCTGTCCTAGCTAAAACCTTTAAAAGCCTTCCATCATAAGGAGCTATAAATTTACCAGAAGAGGCAATACTTGTACTTACAGTGGCTCTGTTCCAACTAACATAAATTTTACTAGTACCAGTATAAGGAAAATTATGTGAATAACAATAAATTTGATTGCCATATACAGTC
>TARA_R110000824_G_scaffold104675_4_pt1 | contig 11214 bp, 4 predicted proteins | sample TARA_R110000824 | Tara Oceans TARA_R110000824 (sample SAMEA4397747) | marine metagenome | biome: Polar Biome; feature: [MES] marine water layer (ENVO:01000295) within the mesopelagic zone...; material: water (ENVO:00002006), including particulate matter (ENVO:01000060) such as...... | reverse complement strand
AGCCGTGCATCAGGGGCCTTGCGTCCGATGTCAGCGATCTCAAGCGGATGGAAATTCTCAATACCTTCTACCGCTAAGGCTTTGCCGCACATCTCCACCCACTCATCCTTCGTCATCTTCTCTAAATTTTGGGTTGTTGTCTAACAGTTCAGGACGCTGCAATCTTTTAGCCGCTTGTGCTATGCCCGATGCCACCGCTCCAACTTGAGGGGCGAGGTACTGAGCCACCCGTGGACCGCCTGCCCATGCAACGAGGCCGATCACCAGACTTCCCAAAAGAACATACGCAGGTTCTGGTACGTCCCAGATCATGGAGTCGAGAACGATGAGGGTGCCCGTAAAAGCTAGAGATCCGAAAAGGAATGTTCTGGCAGCACTGAGGTTGCCGCGCTCATCTGTGAGTATTTCTTTTATCGGCATTATGGCCTCGTACCCAAGGCAGCTTCCATCACACTACGTTCTTCCCTTATGTCGCCCATAATATTGACCATCTCCGCGAGCATATCATCACGAATCTCAAACATTCGGAAGAGTTGTCTGCGCTTGTCGTCATCGGACAGATCGGTTCTCTCAAATAATCTGTCGCGTTCCGTCCGGTAATGCTTCATGCGGCGTTCAAAATACTGGAGCCGTCTCTTGGCATCGAACATCCCTTTATGTTCTTGCTCAAACTCCTTTGCCTCCTCATATCCCCGGCCTTCCTTGATCTGGCCCAGCGTGGTGACCAGTGTGTTCATGTCTTCGACGGCCTCATAGAAATCTTCTTGGAATCCTCCACCTTTCTGTGCATCATATAGGAGGTCACCAAGCATCGGCATACTAGCTACGGTGCGCCAATCAAATCCGAAGTCAGCCGATGTTCCTACCACATTTTCGTCCGTCGCTTCACGGGCGAGACGATCAGCCGCAACAAAGAGGTAAGACCCTAGCGTACCCCCGTACTGCCTCATCATATACTCAAGCTTCATGGGCGAGTTCAAGAAGTCCACGTTCTTGAGGAACGGGATATCATTCAACTTGTCTCCGACCAATCTCGTGATCATGCTCGTGTACGGATTGTATTGCTCGCTCGCCATGACAGTGTCTTCCATCCACTGCGGCACAATCGCGTCTCTTTGGTAGGCATCCTTATTTGACCATGCGTCAATCATCGGACGTATGAATTGCGGCCTGAGATCCATCATCAGGGAGCCCTTAATTTGTCGTGCCATTTCGTCCCTGACATCCCTGACATCATGTTCCTGTTCAAACATCATCCTCAGTATCTGCTCAGGTATAACCTTGTAGAGAGTGCCAACCTCAAACGGTATCGGGATTTTGACATGGAGGCCGTTGCCCATAGGTATCAGCCACCAATCGTTCTTCAAGTCTTCGCGGGTGTTCTTATACTCCTCGTCATCCTTGACCATGAAGTAGTACATGGCGGTGGCCCCAATGAAGAGCGCACCCCTCGACACGGCAGTCAGTTGTCTTTGTGTCCGTAATGTTTTGCTATCTACATCCGTGACTCCCTCTTCCCCGAACAATCCGGGTGCGTCCATTGAACCAGCGTGTGTCCTATAGGTTACATCCAGACCTTGGATACGACCGTTCAAGAATGGGGACATCGCTGTCATTACAGCGAACATGGGACTCGCGCCACGGCGTCCATAGTTGATGATTTCTATCGCCTGATGGAGTGATTCGGCAGCGTTCCCGTCCGTCTTGGCCATGGTGTTGTCGTACACAGCCATCCGTGTCGCAACCTCAGATCGCTTGGACATATCACCCAGAACATCCCACAGATTGACCGCCCAGTCGAGTGGATTCAGCCAAGCAGATGGTGACGACAGCTTACCCCTCTTCTGCTTCTTTAACTTCTTCCTAATATCTACTGCCGCCGGATCGTTGGGATCAGCCTGCCAGTCAACGGCAATCCCCAGCCCTCGCTCTTCAGCCCTTACCAGAATATCCGGTGTCGCAAAGTTCGCCATTGCCTTGAAGAACAAGGCTGGCCCACCTCCGTAGTTGACGGAAGCTTGCCATGAATCCCTGATGATGTTCTTGATCACAAAGGGTGGTGAACGCACGACCGCTTCACGCAGGATTTTTGCAGGCCCCACGACAAGCTTGGTCAGCCCTTTCCTAAGCCGCTCGTTCTTGATGGCCTTACCAAAGAAGTCCTCAATCGCTTGCTGTGGGCTGAAGCCTATGCTCATAATCGCACGGGACAATTCGGGATCTAAGACAAGGTAGCTTTTAGAAATTCCAGCTTCTTCGATACCAGTTGTTTGGTTTTCGTTATTTAAATCCGTCGATATACCCTTGGCCGTGACGATCATAGAGGAGAAACCACGCTTTTTTAAACGCTCCATCTGGTCACTTCTCTGTTCGTTTAGCTCTGTTATCGTTGCGTTCAGTTCAGTTAACTCCGTTGCCATGTCCTGTGGCATATCTTGCGTCTTCAGTTTCGCGTACTTCTCCTTTTGAATTTGCAGATACCTTTGACGGCTGAGTTGCTCGTCGGACGGTTCGATCAGTAATTCGGCAGTGCCGTTAGCAACCTCGTCGCGCATTGATCTGGTCGTGGCAATGTTGGTCATGCCATCTCTGATCATAGCTTGAACATTGCGCTGTAGGTTACCGAACAGATCGGTGCTAATTGGGAGCAAGCTTCCCCTGATCTGTTGGTCGATGAGAGGCCCTCCACGGGTAGCCACCTCCTTCTCTGCTCCTTCTGATACCGCCTTATCTTTCTTTTTTCTAACATTTTCATTCTCGCTATTGGACATGGGATCATTATTTTCCCAGCCCATATCCCTATAGAACGGGATGAAGCTCAACTCCTGCATTATCTCACCGCGCTCAATGCTAACCAGCCCCGTGTCCATTCCAAATTGAATCACATGGTGGTTGAAGGTGGCATACTCTTTGCCAAACTGAACGATGGCGAGATCCATCTCCGCCTCACTTGATTCAATTCTCGCAATTTCTGCCTTTGCATCGTCAATGGGTATGTTTCTCTGGCGAGGAGTCTTGAGCGGATTGGCATCATCATATGCCTGCTCCCAACTCTCCTTATTTCTTCTCGCCGCTATGATGTCATCTACACTAGCCCCTGTCTGGATTAAAGCATCTAGTTCTTGTCTCGCCACTTCTCTCTTGGCCTGAAGGTCAACCACACGTTTCGCGGCCATATAGATAGTTGCACTAACTTCAGCGGCTTCACCCATCTCAACCAATGGCCCAATGATCTCATGCAGACCTTTGACATCACGCTGAAGCCTGAAGCCGCCATCTACATAGACGATCATACCATGCGACATCACTCCGGGTATGAAGTTCATTGCATTGTCGGCAATTCTCCACGCAGCTACTGCTGAGTTCTCTGCCAGCCTGCTGAGAACTTCACCGTATTTCGCTATCTCCCTTTGCCACGCACGTTTTGAGGACTTCCAAGTGGCTAAACGCCTGTCAGCGAAATTCAACCTGAATTTCTCTCTTATGCTGTACTCCATCATCTTTTCAAAATCTGCTCTAGTTCCTACAAACTTTGGCCTACCGTCCTCGTCTGTCCCAACTTGGTTGTGGTAGTCTGTCGCATTGACTATCTGCTCTCCCCCGGATACACCACTAGATCCTTCTACCCATCCCTCATCAATAAATCTCTGGTTAGATGCTTCCGTCTCACTAGGTGTGACCACATCGGTTTTACCAAACCGGAAGAGACGAAGCTCTCGACTGTCGGTAGGCATACGATACGCTGGCTTCCGGCCATCCTTGAACCTGAAGTAGGCATTCAATGATTCAAGGTCGATGTCACCATCCTCTATCGCCTTCGCATTGAGCATGGGTGATATGAAATTAGGGGTGCCTTCAATCTGTCTTCGTGCGCTCAGTTCACTGATCAGAGATTCCTGCAACCGCTGGTGGGGGGTGAGGGTTGGATCAGAGAACTCAAAGGTAGAGTCCAGTATTATATCTATGGCTTCGTCTATTTTTGCGGGATCACCATCCTTGACGGCGTCCCTCAATCGCTTGGCATCCTCTGGTCTGGCCCGTTCAATGAGGTGCAGCGACATCACACCGTCCGGTGATTTCGCCTTTTCCCTTCTGCGCTTCATCGTATCCACGTTCTGGAGCTTCTCAAACACCTCCAACACAGGGAGTATGTCCGCCTCTTCGGCACTACTCGCTATGGCACCGAACACCGCCTTTAGCTGACGCTTGATCTTGCCGATTAGGCCAGAGGTTCTAGCCACTGGGATCTTGTCCTGAACAAGGGCGTCCAAAATATGGACAGACGTTTCTTCTGTTAGTGCCTCACCCTCAAGCCGGGGGATATTATTCTCATCCGTGTAGACTTCCCCAACATACTCTCGCCAAGTCAGCCCCCGCTCATGGGCATTTGAATCAACTTCTTTGGGCACTCTGGTGCGACCATACCTATCCAATGCCTTGCGGTCGCCGTCGTTCAACCATTGTCTGACGAAATGAATATGCGCCCCTTCGTGGGCCACGGCGTCCTTGATCAGGGTTTCGATGTCGGCCTCTTTATGCTTGCCCACAATCTGCGAGAGATTGAAAACTATCCGGTTACCATAGTTTTGCAGGGAAGCTACGGCCCCACCTTCATATGTGGGTCTGTATATGGGATTGTCATTGGCATCTTTTGCCAACTTCGGCTTGCCATCTTCTATGATGACCTTGCCATTCTCGTCCATCTCGACCACAAAGGCCCCATTGATTATGACATCCTTCACTTGGGCCATCATATCGTCCACGTTAGCCGTGAACTCAACAATGACATTCTCCAAGCCAAGCTTCTTGAGAGTCCTCGTTACGATATCCTTATATTTTTTAACCCTTTTACTCGCTTCTTCTATGCTTTTGGCATCACCAACTATTTGATCTTGAGGCTTAACATCAGCCATGATACCCTCACTAACTTCCCGCAGGGTCTTTGCTAACTGTTCTTTCTCTTTCTTGGCTTGTTTCGTCCTGTCTGGTATGGGTTCAGTACGCAAAACACGCTCAAAAACCATTTCTTGTTGACCACGACCCAAGTCACTCCAATCGACATCGGTGCCCAGTGTGTCACTGATTAGTTCTTTAAAGAACTTTGACTGGAATAAGCTACCCGACCTCTTCCACTGCGATACTGAGAAATTCTTTATCCCTAACAGTTCCTTGAAAACATTTTCCGTGAGATCGTATCCACTTTTCTGGAGTTTTTCGATTAACTTTTTAATCCTACCATCAGCCAACTTGCCCAGAGTAATACCAACCCAATCCTTGGGTGGTCTTTGATCCATGCCCTCTTCTTCAATTACGTCCGCTAGAGGATCTATCGCAGCTAATCCTAGGATAGCGTCCACGGCTCTCTTGGCTTGAGTTCTGCCATGTGCCCTGCCTTCTTGTGCGGTGCCCCTTGGCCCAGCGCGTGTACTTGGCTTGGCTTCTATCGGGGATACCATGGGCCTGCGAACGGCCTTGGCTGGCACTGTCTTGCGGTGGGGAGACGCTTGCCTGCCAGTCCTGCCCGACTGCGTCCATCTTAGACTTATCCCTTCACCACCAAGGATGCGTTCGACATAGCTAGTGGCCTCTGCGGGGGTCATGCTTAGTTCTGCGTCTGCGTCTGCGGCTGCGGATAGGGCAGCTAATTCCCTGTAAGCCTCCCTTTGTTCTGGGCTGACCAAATATTCTTCAAGTTCAAAGTTGCCATCGGGGTCAGCGGGATCTGACAAGGTGTCGATAAGGACAGGACGAGATTCGATTTCACCATAAGCTTCATTTATTCTTCTGTTCTGATATTCTTCACTTTGCAGTTGTTTCAGTCCGCCAACTATGCGATCTCTACTGCTATTTCTAATCTGTTTTATGGCCTCTTCTTTGAATTCTGCAAGCGACAACTTTGTTATTGGCTTGCCCTTTTTTATGATGACGTTGCCATCCTTATCCCTCTGCGGGGGATCAATGTCAGGGAATTCTTTACGCATCTTTTTTTCAGTAGCGACATCAATCGCCTTCAGGCTCTTGGCTAATTCTTCCTTTGCCGTTTTCACACCATCGCTTGCAAGCTGATCAAGCGTTGACGGTTCAATAACGACATCGCCTTCATTGAGAGAATCCAGAAGGGCTTGGTCACGCTTTAGTCCCCCTTCAAGTCTTCTGACCTTATCTTCGGGGCTCGTCGCATTCTCCAACTGTGTTCGTAGCTCGTCCCTCCTTTTTATAGAATGATTGTACTCTCTCCTAGACCTTCTTTGGTTATCTATGTCCGTCTTCGTTGCGGGTAAAAGCGAAGCTGGATGAATCGCATTCTTTCTTGGGGTGCCATCTTTCTTGGCGGGGATCGAAGGAATCTTTCCCGCCTCTGTAAGGTCATATTCAGCGTTGCCCTCTGCATCTATTGCAACCGTACCCTGTATCAACCCATGATCTAGTTCATCCCTTATAGCTTCCTCTTCTGCCGCTATCAGGCCCTCAATGACCCCTCTTTCATTTGCAAGAGCCTGACGTTGTTGAGGGCCTGCCTCCACCCCCGACTTCCATGACCCTGTGTCTTCATCGTATGTCGCTATCTTCTCTAGTTCCTTCCTTCTTTCAATAACTCTCTCGTTTAGGTGAGCCCCCTGCTCCGTATACTTAAAAACATCGGCATCGATCTTATCTTCTGTCTCAATGATTTTGTCCGCAGTTAACGGGAGCAGTCGTTTTTCGACCTGATCAACAACTTCCGTGACTGGTATGCTCGTCTTGGATGGCATCACATCTAGGGTAGGCACGGGCGGTGCCGCTGGCTCTAGTACGTTTCTAATGCCTTCAATATGTTTATCTAACTCCCCTACACGCTGATCATCCCTCTTTTTTCTAGCCTCCTTACGCTCTTGCTCTGCCTTCTCAAGTTCGTTGTTCAAGAGAATATCGTCATCGGGCTCCGCGACTATTCTTTGCGCTTCTAGCGTAGCCTCCGCTGCTTTCTGTTGTGCGGCGTCAATGCCAGATTCTTTTAGGGCAAGTGTAGACCCCAGAATGAGCATTTCTCTATCAAAGTTGGCGAGCCTATCATCTATCTGTCCTACAAATTTATCATGTTCAGATTGGGTTATGGTTCCTGCTTTCAGGTCATCTGCTAGGCGTTTTTTTGACCTTATAGCCCTCTCTTTATTCGCCCCTGTTAATGAGTTTTTCCCTTGCTTCCTTCTGACAGATCCATCTTTGTTGAAGATAAGGTTGCCATCTCTATCTCTGGCAAATACTGAGGCACGAAGCGCATTAAGGTCTTCATCTTCCTGAATTGCCGCATCAAGTTCCTCATCAAGAGATGCTTCGGCAGCTTCTATCTCAGTTTCAGTTTGTCTTATTGCATTGTCCCGCTCTTGCTGTGTTTCATTCGGCATTGATTCCCATCTAGCGAGAATCTCTTCTCTTGCAACTTGTTTACGTCTCTCTACATCAGCACTAACAGCGTTCAAATCGGGGCCAGTGATTAGTCGATCTATGTCTGCTTCTTGGAACTCTCCCGCCGCGACCCTTTTCTCGTAGCGTTTTTGGACACGCCTGTTAAGGTCATAATTTCCTCGCTGTCCTTTCACGTTAGCTACCGCTCTAGCACTCATCTTCAACATCAGATCGGTAACGGCACCAACCTCACCACCGATCAGTGCTTCCCTGAGTGCTTCGACACCTGCATCGGCCATAGCTTCCTCGTCATACATATACCTAGCCACGGCAGACTGACCGAATCCTGCGAGTCCTTCCTGTATTGCTTCGTCTCTAGCCTGTCTTATGGCCGACTTACCGATCTGACCCCAAGTCATATCAGCAGCATTGGCGACCACCCTCTGCGTTGCTTCAGACGCTCCCTTCCTGCCAAGCCCTATGCCTTTGGCATATTTACCCAAGGGTGCTATTTCGCTCAAGCCAATACCAAGGCCCATACCAAGGGACAGGATCTCTTTGGCTTTGCTAATATCTTCACCAGTGCGCTCTTCGTACTCAGCCATCCTTCCGGCCTGCTCACCAGCACCCATGAGAGCGGTCGCAACGCCCGCTACACCCGTTGCAGCGGCACCACCCAATCCCAACGCACCAGCCCCTGCGCCTAAGCCGATCATTCCACCTACCTGCCCAAGTCCCATGCCTAGGTGGACTAGGTTGGCGTCCCGATACTTGGGATCTACTTCCATCATAAGATCGTTAAGTCTCTTTCTCAGTGCTTTTTCACGGTCAGTGTCTCTATCAGGGGTACGAAGACCTTCTGCGCCCTGTAGGGCCATTAAGCCGAATTGCCTAACTCCTCGCGGTATGCTCTTGATACCTTCCCACGCTGACCCAAGGATGGTGCCCCCAGCTTCAGTGCCGTACTCATCGGGAGGAGGTTCTTGCAGGGAAGGGATACCTACCTGCCCAGAGGGGAATCGGGCTTCCATCATTGCTTCAAGATTGGCTGATCTCTCTGCAAATGATCCACGATCTTGTGGCTCTGGCTGCATCTGTGGCTGTGGCGAGGGTGTCCCGATGTTAAACCTTGTCCTGAGTTCCCCCGCTATTTTATTGCGCTCTTCTATAGAAAGGTTATCGGGGATCTCTATTACGGAGCCATCGGGCAGACGAATCGTTTCCGGCATGACTAGGGTGGTGTGACCCTTACACCACTGCTACTCGCTACACGAAATCCTCCGGGTCCACGATCTTGTACACTACTACTTACCGCAGTTGGTGGAGCAGTTTGACCACTCAAAGAACGCGACTCACCTTCATGTTTCTCTAACTGCGACACCATCACAAGGTCATTAACATTCTTAAACCAATCGGCAAAGTCTGGATTTTCCATCATCGAACTTGAGCCGATGTCAGCCAGTGATTGTACTATGGCTTCCCAGTTACCAATGTCAGCCATTTGATTTTCTCTGTTCATTATGGCTGTTCGCATCTGGGCATCCACCTGTGCCATCGTGCTATTCCACGCACCAATCTGTTGGGCTTTTGCCTTGAACAGGTCTACATAACCGCGCATTGCATCTGCTTGACCTCTGCGACCACGATCCGCCTTTGCTAGACCAATCGTTGCCTCCATGTTGTCGATAGCAGCGTCTGCCGTGTCAAGACCTTTTTGGCTTGATCTGGTGAGATCGTAGATTCCCTCGCGTCCTTCACCTTCCAACTCAGCGCCTGCTTCGCGCTGTTCAAAGATGTCTCCCAGAGCGGTCTTTCTTTCCGATCTCAGGAGGTCATCCAAGGCCGCAAGCTTGTCACCCGTGCGCTCAAAACCAGCACCCAACCCAGTTGGTGATCCCATCAGCGTTGAACCCAGCGCACCAAGCAAACGCCCTTTCCTGCGGCTCTCGACCTCTTCGGGCGTATCCATCTCACGCATCAACTCAGCTATCCTTTCCTCACTCATTCCAAGACTGTCCGCCAAGAGACGTTCCTGTTCTTGTATCCTTCCCTGCTCCAAGGAATGGATACCCCCGGCCCGCCGCCGATCCTCTGCCGTCGCAAATCTTCTAAGACGATCCCACTCCAGATCTTCTGGACTTTCGCCCATCGCATCTAAGAAATTTCCAATAGCCCCTTCAGCCTGCCCAAAAGCCCCCGCTTGCGTACCCATCTGTGACCCCGGTTGCCCCATCATACGCCTAATTTCTTCTAGCGTACCCGTTAACTCGTCTTCAGGATCATCCCACCTTCCAGAGGCCATAACATCGTCTGGAAGGCCCGAAGAGCTTATAGACGAAGGAGCCGTCCCAGATGCTGGTCCCGCTGTCGGTCCCGCTGTCGGTCCCGCTGTCGCCCTTGGCACTCTTAACCCGCTAACATTTGGAATTGGAAAGTCACTCATACTGGCCAAGGTACTATTAATTTCATCCAACTCAGCCCGATATTCTCTTTCCTGCGCTGTCGCGGGCGCTGTCGCTCTTCCCCCCCCACGCTGTGTGCGAATCAAACGCTCTAATTCCCTCGCCCTTGCTTCCATTTCTACCTGAGCTTCCCCCGTAGTACCAAACTCCTCGTAGGCAGAAGTTGCTCTACCCAATCTCGCCAGATCAGCCTGACGCTGATGCCCGCCGGGAGCCAAAGCCCCAGAACGATCACTCGCCTCCAATAAGGCGTCAGGAACGCCGCCGAGATACGGTCCCCTGAACCTTACGTCGGGATCAAAGGCTCCTCCGTAGTCCGAATCTAACATTTCTTCAAGGCCAATCTGTGTGTATCGATCATCAATTTCACCACCGTTTTGATAACCCCGGATCAGGCCACCACCAGCCGCCGTAGCGATACCTGTCTGTAATGACGGATCAGGGCCTTGCGTATTCGGATCTGCACTGGGGATGCCACCACCTAGCTCTGCTGCTCTCTGTTCAAGGACACTAGGCGGGTTCGCAGCCTGCTGCTTTGCAGCCTCTGCCGCATACCTCTTTCGCATATCCTGCCTGCGCTGTGTTTCCGTCGCAGCTAACCATGTATCCCCGGCCTCAGAGCCCTGCTTAACCAACTGTGCCAGTTGCGCGTCTGGGATATCTTTCAACTCTTCCGCTCTATCCAGTAAGCTCATCGTCCCATACCCCTACCAACTCCGATTATGCCCTGAGCATATGGCAGATAACCGCCACCCTGAGCGTATGGCAGATACCCACCACCAGCGAGGGGTGGTCCCACAGGTGGAGGTGGTTCCCCCAAAGTAGGAGTGATGGAGGTGTCAGTCGGTGGCACTGGATTAAATGGGGTTGGGCTGGATGGAGGCGGTGTTCCCATGGTGTCCGTGATGCCCGTGTCGATTGGCGGCAAGTTGCTTCCGGGTAACGTGATGTTAATGGGTGAGCCATCCGGGTTCAGTGGTCCTGTCCCAACTGGCTGTGCTGCGTGAGGCTGATTCGCTCTCCAATCCTCGACCAAGCCAGCACCGCTTATTGCTGCACCCGCCATGGTGGATAGTGGCCCAGCTTGAGGAGCATAGGTTGATTCTGACACAATGTTCTGGTAAGGCAACGCACCCAACTGCTGACTCATCCAGCCGATCTGTCTCTCTGGGTACTGCATTGCTTGCTGGTGTTCAGCTTTCTGTATGTCTAGAGCAGCCTGTTGTAGTTGTCTCTGTTGTCCACCATAGCGATTCATCATATCGAATCGCCCCATCTGCTCTGCCTGTTGCTGTCCGCCCAGCCCCATCTGCTGCCCACCGATTCCAGCAAGTTGTCCATAAGCTCCCAATCCAGCAGCCATAGA
>TARA_R110000824_G_scaffold84343_1_pt1 | contig 11215 bp, 17 predicted proteins | sample TARA_R110000824 | Tara Oceans TARA_R110000824 (sample SAMEA4397747) | marine metagenome | biome: Polar Biome; feature: [MES] marine water layer (ENVO:01000295) within the mesopelagic zone...; material: water (ENVO:00002006), including particulate matter (ENVO:01000060) such as...... | reverse complement strand
TACGGATCGTACAGATCAATACGCTCAAATCGCTCCCTCTGGCGTAATTCCCTAACTATGCCTACTGCTTGCTCTAGTTTTTCCTTTGTTACTACTTGCATGTATTGCTTTCATTTGCCGCGTTGCGGCCTCTTTAGTTGAGTGACACTTACCGGATGATCCCCATTGCCACCCCTTTTTACCGCTTTTGGTTGTACAGGTTTGTAATGGCATTACTTGTTCAATAAACCTTCTGTAGTAGTTGGATCACTTAATATTCCCCCAGATAAGTCTCTAAGCCTTCTCCTCTTTGCGTATTCCTTTACTAACGCATTGAAATCCTTTGCGTCCTGTATTGCTTTTGGTGTATGGTCCTGCCTAGCTACAGTACGATACTCCCACGGAAGTGTTGGGTCGGAGCCTTCAGTAGCCGCACGTATCATTTGATGCTCACGAGACATTAAATTGTTATCACTGCCATCCGCATTTTTTCTAACACCTTCACCAGAAAATCTTAATACACCATCCTTATCCCTCTCATAAAATCCAGATAGCAACTTTCTTCCGTCTTTTTTTTGCGACTCCTCGTAAAGCTCAATAAAAAGAGGGTCCCTGAGGATGCTTTGCGATACCCTGTGGGATAACTCATGCATCTCAGTTTCAATCCTAGTCGTTCTTTGAATTGGCCCTGCCTCACTAGGCAAGCGATCTTCTGGCTTCAGAAAGGCTCTAGCAGTATTACCATGCTTTTTAGGATCAACGGTAATTATATCTATAGGCCATTCATGCTGACCAAATCTGGTTTTCTGAGGTAATGCATCGTACCTTATATCGCTAGGAGTTAGCTCTGCGTAACGTAATCGCCTGTTTATTTCCCCTTCACTTGCGCCTTCTGACAATAACCTACTCGTTATGTCGTCTCTAACTACAGGACGTAATGGCTTAGTTCTAAGGCCCTGCTTCACTACATCCATAAAATTTATTACAGGAGGCGCATTGTTTGGAATGTGTGGATTAGCGCTTCGTGCATCCCTAGCTTGTTGTAGGTATTCCTGACGCTTCCTTGCCCTTTCTAGTAGAGAAAATTCATGCTCTACAGCCGCCATACGGTTACTTGGCGAGAGGTTATCCAACAGCCCCATGATTAATTCAACGGCCCTATAAGGGCCTCTAGCTCTTTCTTCAACTCATCTGTAGAAGTAGCCTCTACGTGAGAAACCTCTTGTTTATCGACAGGCTTGAATCCTGCTCTATCTAGGATGTCCTTGCAAGCATTCAATCTCACTCCCTCAGAATCAGCAGTACCGGCTAGGTCATTAATCTGCGCCAATGCTCCGGGTACGCAGTCCTGAATCATCCTTTTCATCCTCTCCCCAATTTCACCAGAGAATTGATTCTTTAAAGTATACCCTTGCTGTTTAGCGGTAGCTTTGGAGTAGCCAGCCATTTCCGCTGCTTTTGTAGCATTCCCAGTAAGACAATAGGAATCTATGAATTTGTCTTGCTTACTCGTTCTCACTAGCCTAGCAGTCCCGGCTCCATTGGTGGACCCATAGGCGGTGCAGCAGCCATCTGTTGAGGAGCCCCACCACCTTCCATCTGCTGGAGGATACCAATAAGCTCTGCTTTCTCTATTTCTATCTCTTCTAGTCGAGCTACGACCGCTGCGTGCATCTGAGCAGGGTCAGGTGGAGCTTGTTGAGGCATCATTTGCTCTTGTGGCATCGGTTGAGGCGGCATTCCGCCTTGTTGTGGTGGCATCATCATAATTCTAATTTCCCTTCTATGGATTTGTCTTACTTAGTCACATACATGCCTCTGAGAGGCTCATATAGGCCCGTCACGGGCTTTTAGACTAAAACTGGTACTACCCTACCAGTACAGTATGGTTGTACGGTAGATGTCCCCTTTTTAATTACCAATCTAGTGAGTGTGTAGGATATCCAGACAGACTTTTATTTTAAAAGGGGGGGTCGGGGGGGCAACAACATTAGCATTTTCTAATATTAGCATACACTGGGAGGGGAGGGGCAAAGAATCAAACGCATTAGCATTTAATTATATTCTAACCTTTGAATGTAATGATTAGGTGGTATTCCCGAAGTGTGGTATAATGGGCTAGATGCAAATGATTCTCATTTGGGTTTGGAACTGGTTTGAACTGTGTGTGTGGGCGGGGAGAATATCTCACAAGCACATATCCAGTACCGTGTCAATACTGTCAATCTATACAGTGGTTGACAATGACAGTCTATTAGTATCTAGGCGGTAGAGATACAGGTTGCAATGTATATCTCTATAGGATAAGGTCATAAGGTTGTAGTTGTAGGGAAACGTTTACAGCGTTTTCTTGGCGCCCGGGCCGGATGAGTTGCTGTTAAATCATCTTGAGTCACTATAAACCCGGTGCAAACGCGCAAGGGGGTATTTTGCTTGCGTATCCCTTTGCGTTTCTATCAATAGCAAGCGGAGTTTTTATATCCTTATGGATACACAAAACGAAGTAGAAAGCATCGCTGTTCGAGAAGGTCAAAAGACACTAGCATGGTATCGAAGCGCGACAGCCTTGGATAATCGTCTAGACGTTGCAGACGCATTGCACAACGCTGGGTTTAGCTTTAATTATGAACCTGTTCCATTGTTCTACAACGATCCAGACTGGTTAGGTGCACCAACACAATCAAAGTACTCTAAAGCTATCATGCGCGTTAACGCGGACGGTAGCACCAAAGAGCTCGCTGGTTGTGGTTCTGTCTGGACTGGTAAAGGTCATCAGCCATCAGACGTTATTCGGTTTTTTCAAGCGGTATCTGATAACACGCCGTTACAGTTCGAAGCGGCTGCCGTAGTTGACGATGGCCGTGGGTTGTTCGCTATTGCAAGGGTGCCAACAAGTCACCCACAGACGTTACGAGGGAGCTCTATACCGCAAGGTGAAGAGGTTCAAATGTACGTTGCGTTTGCGATTTATATCAATCGGAAAACTCGCATTTTTACCGAAGCGACGTTACCGGCTTGCTGGAATTCATGGCGGACGTACATGTATAAACATGGTTCCGATAAGCGTGAGACGCTTGCATGGTCTCATCACAGGCCGTTACCGGTTGAACAAGCCATAGAAGCGGTTAAAAGTCTAGATTTCTTTGCTGGACCAATGCGGGAAGCCAAGCGCATGATGGAACGCGCTATGTCAACCGCCGAAGTCCGCGAGTACTATCGGACTGTTTTAATGGCCAATGCTGCAACGATTTATCAGGTTAAGAAAAGCCTATGCACGTTCGCTGATTTCCAGAGCCCTAGGGCGTCTGACGATAGACGCTGGACTGATGTTAAAAAGGCAGCGTTTGAACGTGACCTGACTACGCTGGGAAATATTTATACAGATGGCGAAGGCCAATCATTGGATTGTAGGCGGGACAATTTATGGGGCGCTTTTAATGGCTTTATTTATTGGACCGATCACGTTAAACGTTCACGCGGACAACGTGAGATAAACCCGGTTACCAACAAGTCTGAGACGATACCCGGCAGCGACAGACTGGGGCGCATGTATTCATTACTGCATGGGCCACTGGCTACGCTTAAGGAATCGGCACACCATATCGCTATGGTGACGTGATGACGGTTGACGCGGTAGACAATGCCTTGGCTTTGTTACGTCGTTCAGTTTCAAAAGATACGTGTTGCCTATGCGAAAAAAAGGTTATACCGTTTGATGTTTTTGTAACCGCTAACGATGATGAAAACAAACTATGCACAGAATGCGCGGACAAAATTGCAGCGTACGTAGAACACGCAATCGAGTCTGTTGCATGATCTTAGGGTTTATCTGTTTGGTTATCGTTTTGTTTTGTCTAATCTGGAATATGTGATTACAAGGGGCGCCTACATGGGCCCCTAAGGATTTTCAAAAATGGAAAAATGCGTTATTTGTAATGATGATATTAAGCCTATGTTGCATCCTGAAACTGGTAAGGTCTATTGGGATCAGGGACACAATGCTTACCCCATCGCCGAAGGACGCTGTTGCGACCCTTGTAACTGGGGTTTGGTGATCCCGGTTAGAATCAAAAAATGGAAAAAAGACGGTATAGCCAGTATCGAATAAAACTAGCGCCCTTCGGGGCGCTTTTTTTTGGCCTGAAAAGTAAATGCGAATCCTTCTCATTATCGTTCTCATTTAAGCATTTCATCACATTACAAAGTAATGGTATTACTATATAAGAAAGTTCTAATATTAGCCTTCCCGAATATTAGGATTTTCTTATTTTTTAATTTTAAATATTATGCATTTTTTTATGAATATATGTATATATTGGCCTGTGCAAAATTTCAATGGCGTTTTTAGTAAAACGGATCGAAACTATTTTATATATTTTAAATTTTAAACTGTATTAATTTCGAATCTTAACCTTTTCCACAATAAATTTGTGGTTATTGCGTTTGTCATAACAGATTCGGCATTCTATGCATTTTTTACCAGTACAATTTTCTAAGTCATTACTAGCGGATACGGTATTAAAAACCTTGTCGAAATGCTTAGGCGGATTCACTATTATATTATCAATAATAGGATTGGAGTATATCAGGTTGAGATTATTAGGCGGTTTTCGATAAGAGCAAACCCTATTTATAATGTCTTTACGTTTACTCCACAGGACAAAGTGTGTTTGCGGGTTAGACTCAGCCAGTCTGATATAGTTTTCAAAATGTATGTCGTTTATTAGTTCGCCGTGACCATGCAAGCGAAACCATGCCGAATTTGTAACTGGAAACTTATACTGCGGTACAGAAAACCAATCACTGTTATATTGAAACTTTGTTACACAGTTCTTACGACTACCACTAAGCATTGCAGCAGAATAACAAACTTTACATATTACCTTCTTTTTATCAGTACCAGACTTTCGCATCTTACCGCAGTAAGAGTTTGACAAGGTATTACAATTTACGGCGGGTATATCTTTTAACTTTCCAGACATGGTGCTTACATGCACGGTAAATCTCCACGATTTATTAGAAAATGGAGATTAACCTAGATCATCATTGCTTGTCAAGCGATATTTTGAGCGCTTGTACACGGTAACGGGTTTAATTCGTTTAGGCTTGAAAACCGAATGCTTAGCTGCTAGGTTACGCCTTGTGCGATGTTTTCCCTTGTGCGGATTTTCTAGTGACTGTGGCACGATTATTGCTAGTATAATACATAATAGTATTATAGGTTAGTATTATAAGAAACCTATAATAAGGCACAGTGTTTCCTGTGGATAACTTTTAATATGTCTTTACAATCAAGAACTTAGTGTGGTTTTACCCTGTGGATAACCCTGTGCACAATTTGTGTATAACTTTCCATACTCTTTATGTCATTAGGGAGCCCCTGTGGAGTTGATTTAAGGGTCAAGTATTGAAAAGAACCATGATAATACCATGATCTAGCCACAAATTTACACTGATTTCAATCGCATAACTAGTGTACCCTTCGTTTCTCAATAAAGACCCATAGAGAGAGACTAATGGCAATTGCATGGATATGCATAAACTGCAACGCAGAATTGATGGAAGATGATGATGAACCTGTCGGGGGATGTCAAGTGTGTGAAGAACAAGAATTAAAGGGGGCAGAACGCACAGCAGGGTGGTATTGGAAATTTGAGAAGAAAGAAAGGCTGCGTCAAGTAGGGGGGTTAGACTATTTGAAAGAGTTTGACAGGTGGACATAACGGAGGCTGCATGGCTATTAATTTAAAGATGTTTCGTAAATCTGGCTTTGAAGGAATCTGGCGACCAGCGGCAAAGAGGCTTGACATATATGAGATTGATTCAGGCAATACCCCGTACTTTCTAAGGTCAAAGGACTTTACCAACAGCAGGGTTGCTGAGAGTTATTTTATGGATAAGGTTGGTTTGCGCCAATCTGAACTATGATCCCTTATAGAGGGGTGCAGTTGTAGACCCTTATGTAGGGGGTTGCAAGTTATACCTTCTTATGATAGAGTTAGAGCCCCTTATAGAGAAACGCGAGTTATACGTCATATAGAGAACAGCCTACAGGGGTTAATCTCCAAGGGTGAGCGGTGGCACCCTAAATACAGTACCGGGACCCCTGTAGGGTATTCATTTGGCTCGGTACTGTAACCACCGCACTTTTCACACCTTGGCGGAGCGATGAGAAAGACAGGACATATTGTTAACTATAAAAAGGCTAGTAAGCTACTAAAAACTGTGAGGGAACTAGAGTACGGGCTTATGCGTAAAGGCAGGGCCAAGCCTGTGGATTACTTTCTGAACAGGTGTCTGAATAATATTGAAAAGATAAAATCCCTCCCTATTGATGAGGATGACACAGGGGATAAAGACTGGTTTTTAGAGCAAGCATGGCTTGTCTACTTGAAATTTCAAGAGGTTAGGGTGTTAGAGGGTGAAACGCAGGATTACGCATACCGTGAAATAGCTTTGAGTAATCTAACGGACGATGACGAAAAGACCTACGAGAATTTAATGGAACCGCCTGTGGCTAATAATCGGTCAGGTGGCCTAGGGTTTGCCCATGTGGACTGGAAGACGATGGGAGTTGCGACCGGTAAAAAGTATGATAGACTACGTGGGTGGTTTAGGACTGTGTGGCCTAGGGGCTACAACTTTTCTAAGAATCTAGAGGACACTGACTACTGGGTATTCAAAAATGATCCAAACGAAAAGAAAACTAAGCGTAGATGAAGTGCATGAAGAAGCTGTGGATGTTGTTCATAGTATGGTGGATATATTAGAGGCAACTCTAGATAACGTAACAAAAGAAATAGCTACGGGGCTTACGTTTAGCGCGTATACTGCCATACACAACGCATGCAGGGCGTTAAACGATGACCTAGATGACACCCTATTCGATTTGAGGGCTTTGATGGCGGGTATGGGCAGTAAGGAGATGAAACCAGACAATGAATTGGAGGAAGACGATTGAGTTCAGAAACAGCAGTTGATCCAATAGAACTATTTGCAGACAACCTAAGCCCGTACCTGTCGGGCGATCAGTCTAAAAGTATAAAATCAGCGAATCACTTCACCAAAGAGGTCCTAGATTACTACCTCGTAGGAGAGCATGTAACAGGGGTTAAGCTACCGTGGGGAGATCATGGTAAGTTTAGGTTGCGTGGCGGAGAATGCACGATCTTGGCTGGCATCAATAGTGCAGGGAAAAGCCTTTTGGCAGGACAGATAGTTTTGGGGGCTATGGATCAGGGATATAAATGCTTATCTGTATCTTTAGAGATGAGCCCTAAAAGCCAGTTGGCTAGAATGTGGCGCCAAGCCTCACTAGAGATGCAACCAACACTGGATTTTGGGCTAGGGTTTAACGCTTGGGCGCGTGACCGCTTGTATTTCTTTGATAAGCAGGGTAGTGTAGACTTACCCGCTCTAATGTCAGTTATTCGATACGCCGTTGATACGCTGGGAGTTTCCTTTATACTTGTTGACAGCTTAATGACCATTAGTGGAATAGCTAATGATGACTACACTAAACAGAAACAGGTGGTCTGTGAGATAGCTGATGCGTGTAGGGATTTAGAATGCCATATACTGTTGGTTGCCCATGCGCGTAAGTCAATGTCTGTTAGAGATAAGATAGATCGCTTTTCGATCAGGGGCGCAGGGGAACTGGCAGACCGCGTGGATAATGTACTCCTCATGGGGCGCTACTATGAAGAGGATGGTGACACTCCGGATGCTTGGATAGCTATATCTAAGGCTAGGCACTGGGACATGGCTGAAGCAGAGTTTCAACTAGACTTGGACATGGCTTCTTTAAATCTCTTGACCGGAGGTCAACGACCAGTTAAGCTGGCAATGAACGAAGAGGTTTACGACGAAGATGAGTAATTGGAAAAGGTTTGAGCGGCGTGTAGCTGCCAAGTTTGGTGGTGAGCGTATTCCTATTACAGGACGTAAAGAATTAGATATACGTCACCCTACTTATGGGATAGAATGCAAGTATCGCAAGTCCTTACCGGCGTGGCTTTTTCAACACGCTGTGGGGCAAGCGGTTACAGGTTCGGCAAAGTCTGGTAAAATCCCCGTGGTTGTTCTGGGGGAATATAATAAATCAGATATGTATGTTATAGCAAAGATAGAGGATTTTGTACGGGCAACTAGACAGCCCTTGATGTCTGAGCAAGAGGAGTTATAATGAACCACCTGGAATCAATAAATCCTATATTCAAGGCCCTTCTTAGTGATTGGTCCCAAGACTATAGAACAGCTTGTCTGCCAGCAGAGGGGAGCATTGTCACTAGGTCTGAAACCGTTGTTAAAAAGTATGTTGTAAAATACGACGATGATGGTACAATACGCTATGTACCCATCAAAGATGAACCACCAAAGATTGAGGAGTAGTATGGACAATATAGAAAGAAAGCTAAAACGCCCCTTCCCTGAATCCAAGTTAAAATGGAGGAAGGGAGGCGGCGGTAAGGAACTTGTGTACATCACGGCTAGGGACGTACAAGACCGTTTGGACGAGGTTTTTGGCCCTAGTGGGTGGCAGTCCAGCTATGAGTACATGGGTGAGCGCATGGTGTGCAAGATAGAGTGCTTTATGGAGGGTAAGTGGATTGGTAAGTGTGACGGAGCAGACGATACCAGCATTGAAGGCGCTAAAGGCGGTCTAAGCGATGCATTTAAAAGATGTGGTGTCATGTGGGGTATTTTTAGGTACGGGTACCATGCGTCTGCCTTTGACTCTCAGAAGAAGCCAGCTAGTTGGGCGACTCCAGAGGGTTTTGATAAACTGATGGAACAACGAGATAGGGAGTCTACCAATGAGTGGAAAGAAGAATACAGCAACGCGGCGTAAGGATGAGTACGAAAAGGACATCGACAATGAAAAGATAGATTCCTGTATGCAAGACTTGTTGCGCGTCGTGGGAATCTTTCTGGCAGAGTTTGAGGAAATGGATGGGGACGTTTTGTATTCCACATACACTAAAGTAAGGGAAAGCGCGTGTAGTGCCGACCACTCTAAGCGAGTTAAGGAAATGCCACGTGTTGGACCAGTTTGGGATTTTGATAAAGGGGTAACAGGGGAGTATTACTATAATGTTTAGAACGGAATTCGGCGCTAATATATTCAAACAAAAATACGCATCAAATCCGTATGAGACTTGGCAGGACAAGGCAAACACTGTTGTAAATAGTGTTTGTGGTGATAGTGACGGTGCTAAAAACAATCTCATGGGCAAGTCTGACAGGGATCAGCTTGCTCAATATATAAATGAGTTTAAGTTCATGCCCGGAGGGAGGTATCTTTGGTATGCTGGTCGGGAAGCGAGGTTCTACAACAACTGCTACTTGCTGCGTCTGGAGGAGGATACGCGAGAGGAGTGGGCTGGAGTAACACAACGCGCTATGTCCTGTCTAATGACGGGCGGTGGTATCGGCGTCGATGTGTCCATCGCTAGGCCCTCAGGGAGAGGTCTAAGGAAGACTGGAGGCGTAGCCTCTGGACCCCTACCTCTGCTGTACACCCTAAACGAGGTGGGCCGTAATGTAATGCAGGGAGGTAGTAGGCGGTCAGCCCTGTATGGGTCTATGGACTGGAAGCATGAAGACGCTTGGGACCTACTCAAAGCTAAAAACTGGCATGACATGACCATAGCTGGCACTAACTTTAGTGTAGCTGACGCTAAGAAGGCAGACTTCAACTACCCAGCACAGCTTGATATGATGAATATCAGCTTAAACTATGATGACATCTGGCTTCATGGTAGTGATGATGAGATGTTTATAGCTAATGTTAGGCAAGCTATGATGACGGGAGAGCCCGGATTTAGTTTTAACTTCGGGGAGAAAACCAACGAGACTCTTCGAAATGCGTGCACGGAAATTTCGTCGGAAGATGATTCTGATTGCTGCAATTTAGGCTCTATAAATATGGCAGCTATTGAGTCTATAGATGAGTTTAAGGATGTGGTTAAGTTGTCTGCTAAGTTTCTAGTCTGTGGTTTAATAAGAGCGCAGTTGCCGTATGAAAAAGTCGCTCAGGTTAGACAGCAGAACAGTAGAATAGGGCTTGGCTTGATGGGTATGCATGAATGGTTGTTAAAGCGAGGCCACCGTTATGAAATGGTGGATGAACTAAAGCAATGGATGAAAGTATATGAATCAGAAAGCAAACGATCCGCTGACGAGCATTGCGACAGACTTTTTCTCAACCGTCCTAAGGGATACAGAGCAATTGCTCCGACAGGGACTATTAGCATCCTCGCCGGATGCGGAGGGTCAGGTTTGGAGCCAATCTACGCCGTGGCATACCGCAGACGCTTCCTTACGGATGGGACAAAATGGAAGTATCAATTTGTCGTTGACGGTGCGGCCCAAACCTTAGTGGATTCTGGTATATCTCCAGAGGATATAGAGTCTGCTGTTGATTTAGCTAAGGATTTTGAGCGGCGTGTTAAATTTCAGGCAGATGTGCAAAAGTTTGTTGATCATGGGATTAGTTCTACTATAAATATCCCAGCTTGGGGTACTGAATACAACAACGAGGACAAGGTATTAGAGTACGCGAAGATTTTCCGCAAGTATGCCCCACAGCTTAGGGGCCTAACGATCTATCCAGATGGTTCTAGGGGAGGTCAACCTATTAGCCCGGTTGCCTACAGTGAGGCTCATTCTAAGCGTGGTGTAGTGTTTGAGGACAACTCTGAGGAACAGTGTTTATCAGGAGTATGTAGCATATGAATTCGCCAGAATGGATAAAATATCTTTCAAGGAAAGATTCCTACGCCAATCAAAACCATAAATCATCCCAGTACTACGAAGGTAAGACATGGGACACAGGCACACCTAAGCCTATGCCTATAGATGATGCTCCAGATGGCGTAGATATAAGACTACGGGACATTTATCCGGCTTGTATGCCTAGAAGTGAAGACTCAGGAACTCCGTCTGGGGAGTATTACGAGTTCCTTGAAAAAATCCACTTATATGAAAAATTGTGCGACCTACAAGGGTACAAAGTCTTTTATAGGCACGACGAGGAGGGCGACACGTGGACGGTAACACCGGACATGAAATGGGGGGATAAGGTTGGGTGGTTAGTGATGCGCTCTTTTGAACTTTATCACAAGTCAAAAAGTAAAAAAGACGCTATCAATTGGTTAAGAAAAAACGTCCCACCATGCAGGGATTATGACCATGATCCGTGGTCACACATGCGTGATCTTGACTTCGGGAATGG
>TARA_R110000824_G_scaffold283693_2_pt1 | contig 11222 bp, 16 predicted proteins | sample TARA_R110000824 | Tara Oceans TARA_R110000824 (sample SAMEA4397747) | marine metagenome | biome: Polar Biome; feature: [MES] marine water layer (ENVO:01000295) within the mesopelagic zone...; material: water (ENVO:00002006), including particulate matter (ENVO:01000060) such... | reverse complement strand
CTAGGTGATGTATTATGGTATATTGCAAATCTAGCAACAGACTTAGGGTTATCATTAGATATAATAGCCGCTAAGAATTTAGACAAACTCCGTGATAGAGAACGGAGAGACGTATTACAAGGAGATGGTGATGATAGATGAGTTATGGAAAAACACAACAAGGAGATAGAAATGACAATGCTTTCCTAAGAAGGAAAGAGAATGATAGAAAGTCAATGGAAATGACTAATAAAAAGATTCACAAGACACGAAAATGTAAGTGTTGTGAAGGAGAACATAAGAAAGTTAATTCGATAAAACAAGAAGGTGAAACAAAATGAGTGAAGAAATGAATGAAAATGTGAAAAATGAAATAAGAAAGGCATCAGAAATCCTTGAAATGGATTATGATGAGGCAGTTACTAAATATGATAGTATCTGTGAAGCAAATAGCATTGACCCTAAAAGTCAAGATGATAAGGAACAAAAACTTGGTCTGAGTCTATGGCGACAGTGGTTTAGTAGTGCTAATATGGCTAGAAAACCAACCGAAAATGCGAATGATACCCAAACCTTTACTGGAAAGGATGATATACGCAAGAAGGCTTTTGGTTTCTTTATCTCGGTGTTTGAGGCTAGAGATTTAATGGCGCTACAAGCAACAAGAGTGAAGAATGAATATGACCGTGACCCCGACACAACAATGAGATTAGGAAAGGTTGCAGTTGCGGAGACTTCCGATGCTGGTTATACAATAACTAGGTTTGAAGATGGTGAACAACAAGATATTACTGTTAAGTCATTACCTGAGAACCATATTGAGGTTGATGTTAACCAATACATCATACCATTAGATACTATGGATTGGAGTAAAAGGAAGGGTAAGCCACTACCAAAGGAACAATTTAGAATGAATGGAGTATTCTTGGGTGAAGTGGATGGAGATTTTGGTTTATATCATTTCTCCTACAAAGGAGAATCCTCTAAGGATTTCCTACCAAATACCTTTGAACATATGCACATGACTGTAATTAGGAATGATACTAAACCAAATATGATATATGGTTTTACTACTGTTACAGCAGAAACCTTAGTTCTTAATAGTGATTTATCGGAAGATGATGGTATGTATGTTGATGTTGCTGGTCATGATATTGCTGCATCTTTAATGGATGCCGCTAGTGATAACTATTCACCATTGGTGGACTTAAGTAGATACCATGCTAGTTTAGCAGATAAGGCATATGTAGATAAATATGTCATAACCGATGGTTCTGTATCTGCTATTAATATGAAGCCAAATGAAAAGACAGGAACTAGAAGAATTACTATCAATGATTTGAATTCTGACTTCGATTATGAAGGCGGAGGATGGGCTGGAACCACTTGTTGGATTCCAAGTTATATTGATATTGATTTTGGTATTGGAACTAGTGTTATTGTTATTGGTCAAACTTCCCAAAGAACAAATGATAATGGGGAATTAGATTCACCAACAATAAACGTAAGAGGAATGTTGGTTACTGAAAACAGAGGCTCTACTGTGGATTCTTATTCCGCAGAAGAAGAAGACTTTGATTGGTTTGCGTGAGTAAAATGCACACCATAAAAAATAGGTTTGTTCACGGACCAAGTTTTATTATCCACATGGACAGCGTGGATTTTATGACTTGGCGAATGAATGAGGATTCGGGAGAATATTGGGTCAAGTTCCATTTTGGGACGAAAGAAGTTAGAGTTAGAGTAACCCCTAATGAATTAAAGGAATTGGTTGCTGTTTGGGCTAATAAAGATATAGATATAAAAATAGGTGAAAAAAATGACATGGACTACTGAAAAAAGCGGAAACGCGATAAGTGAAAAGAAATTAAAAGCGGTTGAAAAGGAAGACTATTCCAAAAAACAGAAGGAGTGGTATGAAAATTACCAACACCTGCAAACTACCAAAAAGGAAAGGTCACATTCTAGATTAGTCTTGGGTATTTGGGGCGACCCTAAGAACGGAAAGACAGGATTAGCATTAGATTTTCCTGATGATAAAATCTATGTATTGGATTGGGATAGAGGTGTTGAATCTACTTGGAGAGAACATCACGATTGCACAGATAGAATAGAAATACATGACCCAATTAAAATTGGGGAAAACAATGTTGTGGATATTGATAAATCAGAAGATGAATCTCTTAGGTTTGTTGATATGGTAAAGGCAAAAATAGCAGAAGGGGAAAAACCAATATTTGTATTTGATGGGGTTGATGCTTGGTATGATGCTTGTTTGCTTAAGGTAAATCCTAACCCTAGAAAGGTTACTAAGATGATGCCCTATCAATATGGAGAGCGAAATAAAGTGTTCTTCTTTTTGATGAAGGCTATCTATAATCTTAATTGTGATGTAATTTATATCACTCATGCCGCAGAACAATATGTAGATAATACCGTTGTGGGTTTTATTCCTGTTTGGAAGAATTGGGGAGCAATCTTAGAGCAAGAGATTAGATGTTATAACCGAAAGAAAGGCAAGGAATTAAAATACTTTGCTGAATTAATGGGTAGCAGAACAAACGGTTCTTTAGTAGGAAAGGTATGGACCACAAGAGAAGGGGTTCCTCCTAATATTGTATGGAACGGTGTTCCTGAATTACGAGAGAGAAACATATGAAATTTCAGATAGATAATAAAATAATGATAAAGGCACTAGAAACAATTCTGATGAAGGGTAAATATAAAAAGGGTGACTCTACAGAAACTAGAATAATTAGTGAGTATGTTTATGTTGATGGGAGCAATCCTAACAACCTAACACTATTTAATGCCAATCATTATTGTGGTTGTAGCCTTAATGTTATAACACCTGTTGTTGTTGATGAAAAGAAGTCTTTTATTATTGAGGCAGAAAAGGCTATCAAATATCTTAAAACCTTTAGTGGGGAAGTTAGTTTCACATTTGGTGATAGTTTAGTGATGAGAAATGGAACCCGCCAAGCAACATTACCACTTGTGACTGACCATCCTGCTGTTGAAATGATGACTAGATTATTGGCTACTGAGGTTGCAGATGGCTTTCCTACGGTTGGTAAAACCAAACTTGAAACTAAGGTTGTAGTTAATTCAGAAAATTTAGTTAATGCCATTAAGGGTTGTTCAGCAGTTAATACTGGTGCATATAAATTAGAATATAATGGTGAATCTTTTACGGTTTCTTCATCCAGACGACAAGAAGGATATACTACCAGCGTTGAAATGATGACCCATGAAGGGGATTCTTCAATTCTAGTTATAGCACAGCCCTTCCATAGATTCTTGGATGGGATTAGTATTCTATATATGAGAGATGATAGTCCTTTGTATATTGTTGGAATAGATAGAAAAATAGTATTAGCGCCGAGTGTGGATATATGATAATTACAGCATTAGATAGTAGAAACCAGTTTGCTTTACGTTGGCGAGATGAATATGGTAGGCAGGAACAGTTTGTAAACTATATCGATTTCCCACCGTATTTCTATATATTAACTGGGTCTACACAATATCCTGTTGCCGAAATAAAAGAAAGAGGAGCCAAATTTAAGATAGCAATATCTTATTTTGAAGATGGTTCCATAGATTTAGAAGGAAGGAAACTAACTAAGGTAACTTGGCTACCGGCAAAGCCACGTTATATTAGAACACTTAGAGTATTATGGGATGAAACCTTTGAGGCAGATGTTCCATTTCATTATAGGTATGCTGTTGATATGTTAGAGGAAATACCTGAATATGATATGGTTAAATGGTATTGGGATTTGGAGTGGCAACAAGGTGGAGAACATGATGGTGCTATTACTTGTATCTCTTTGACTACTAATAATGGAAATGAAGCATATGCTTGGTTTCCAGATATAAAGGATAATCCAGAAAGAGTGTTTCATGTAAATAACATAACTGTTTTTAATTCTGAAAGAGAGATGCTTGTTAGGTTTATTAGAGATTTGAATAATCAAGACCCCGATATGTTAATCTCATGGTTTGGTTCAAAGTTCGACCTGCCTAAACTAATTGAAAGGCTTCATGCTAATGGGCTTGACCCTAGAGCATTATCTCCATATCGAGATGTTAAGGGTGTATATTTTGATGAAGAAATTAAATTATCAAAAGCAGTAGGTAATTATAATCCTGTCGAACAACCCGTTAGAGGAAGGATTCTACTCAATTTGGATTTAGCATTTGAAAGACAATGGAATGATTCCCAACGGGGAATGCTACCATCTATGGCTTTGGACTATGTAGCAGAAATTGTTCTTGGAGAAAATAAATTAGTTAGTGAGAAGTTTCCCGATAAAAATGAATTCTTTGCAAGGGGTTGGTTAGAAGATACTGAAACCTATTTGAATTATGCTTTGCGAGATACCGAATTACTCAAGAGAATAGATGATGAAAACCATACTTCTGAGGCGATGCTATCATTACAACGATTACTGATTGCACCCTTTGATGCTTGTTTCTATGCTAGTAACATGGGTAGTATATATTTTATGCGTAAGGCAACATGGAAAGCACCAACCGGAAAGAAGGGTGAAAGAAAATCTTATCAAGGTGCTATGATTTATAATCCTAAGACCGAAGGGACTAATGGATTGCATGAGAATGTAGCGGCGTTTGATTTCGCATCTCTATATCCATCAATGATGATAGCAAGAAACATTAGTTGGGAAACTAAATCAAATGAACCCACGGAGTTTGCAGTTAATATTCTAACTCCTAGAGATTTTAGTAAGATTGAAGGAGAAGACTATCTGTATTACAAAACAGACAAGTTAGGTTTGCTGCCAAAGGCGGTATTGGAATTGAAAGAACTTCGTGACCAATATAAAAAGAATATGAAAACAGCAGAAACCAAAGAAGAAAAAACAAAGTGGTTCAATAATCAAATGGCTGTTAAGAGATTGATGGCTTCTTTTTATGGTATAACAGCGTATCAGGGATTTGGTTGGGCTGATGTTGATTTAGCCGCATCAATAACAGCAAGTGCTAGAGAAGCAATAAGAGAAGCGGCATTTAAGGTGATGGAATTATGAATTACTTAGATGGTTTAACTTGTATTCTTTGTGGTAAATTAATGAAGGGAACCACGCGCGGAAGAAAAAAATGTGGTAAATGTTATCTGCAACATCAACATGATAAAAGAAAGAAGAAGGGATTAAAATGATTAAAAATACTAAAAAGAAAAATATCCCTACTAATAAGTGTAATAATTGTGGAATATATAAATCCCATTCATCTTCTAATATGTCATATTTATGTGGTAAATGTTATCTACAAGCAAAACATGAAGAAAGATTAAAGAAGGGATTGACATGAATGGAGATGAATTAGATAAATGGTCAGAACGTCATGTTGGTAGTTTGGCCTTAACAAGAACAGTAGTAGGATTTCTTAATCTATTATTGGGTGCTATTGTTATCTTCAAATTATTTGGGGTGATATGATGAAGCCATTCTGGGAAAAAGAATTGGATTGGTTTTTCATTATGTTAGGCTGTGTAGTTATGATTGCGTTTATAGGGGGAATGATATAATGAAGATAGATTGGGAAATAATACATCTCTTGATTGGCATAGGTGTGCTGATATTGATATGGGCTTTGGGGTTGATTTAATGGATAAATATTGTAGTTGTCAATTTGGTAAATTTATCATAGAAGGTAAATGTAATTATTGTGGTATGCAGGTGAAAGAATGAAAGTAGTTTATGGACATACCGATTCTATCTATGTGAAAATTCCTGATTTAGTCGGTGAAACTTTTATTGAACATACCCGAATTGAATTAAATGACCATGTTAGAAGTAAGTTTCCGAACCTACTAGGATTAAAGGAACACCCAATTAATATTGAATGGGAAAAACTCTATGAAACATTAGGTGTTGGGTTAACTAAAAACAGAAACGCTGGATTGATTAACTGGAAAGATGGAGAAAAACTAGAGGAACCCGAATTTGTAATGACGGGATTTACTGCAAAGAGAATGTCTATTACTCCATTAGAAAAGGAAGTTCAATTGAAGATACTTAGAATGTGGGTTGAGAAAAAACCCAAAGAAGAAATAGATGCTTATTGTAATACTATGTGGAATAAGGTTGCTAAGGGAAATATTGACCTAGACCAAATATGCAAAAGAAGTAGATACCGAAGTGAAAGATTCAAGGCTAAGTGTTCCTGTGGTAAAGAATATTCTTTCAAGAAACTTCTAGAGATTCATAAGAGTGTTGAAGATAAGCGACAAAGTATAGGATTTAAAAAGGCTTCCTTAATTCAACCGATTTGTAATAAATGTGGTAATAGACTTAGTAAATTTACAACCATTAAAGACAAAAGGATTACAATAGGTTCTGGTATAGAAGGCGTATTGAATTATAATAATCATCATACTCACAATATAACCGATTCGTATGTTTATATTAAAACTAAAGCAAATGAAGGCGGGAACTATTTCCATCCTTTAACTGGTAATATCATAAGGTCTAGTTGGTTATCAGCCCCAAGCATAAAGGAATTATTGGGGGTTAAGCCGGATTGGTTACACTATGCTAATACAATAGTTAAAAAAGCAGAACCAATTTACAATGCTATGGGTTGGACAACAACAGAAATATCTAGAGATATAAGTCAAAAGACATTAGATGAGTGGTGGTAAAATGAGAGAATATACCTACAAATGGAACCCAGAAGAATATAACGAAGACAGCAAAGTATTGAAGATAACTAAATCTTCATACAATCTATTTTGTTGGTGTCCTATGAAATATAAGTTTAATTATATTGATGGACTAAAACAGGACACTTCTCCTGCTATGATTAAAGGAAGCGAAGTGCATAACGCTAGAGAGGACTTTTTCAATTCCTTTGATATATTGAAAGCAGAAAACATGAGCCATACTGAATTGATAGACTATTGTATTGGTCTTCATCCGGTTGATGATAATTCAGAAATATATAGAACTCTTTCTACTTTTGAGGCGGATAGATTTACTACTGCTAAGATAGATAATAAAGTAGATGATTTTCTTCCAATAATAAATGAGGTTTTGTTAGATGCTGAATTAGAAATTGATAGGTTTCAAAATTCTAAATATCCTCTTATGCAAAGTTATACTGTTCACCTTCAAGGTATAATAGATAGAATGTATTATGATAATGGTGTTTATATTCCTATTGAATTAAAGACTGGTCTTTGGAAAGAATGGAAACTTACGGGTATAAGAAGGGAAATGTCATTCTATAAAATGTTATTTGATTTGGCTACTGATGAATCTTTAGAAAAATTAGGGTTAGACCCTAATGTTGAAATTACTCATTGGGGTTGGTATTATCCAGAAAGCAATCATCTTCATATTGAAAAAATAAAAACTGCAAGTATCAATGCTACCAAAAAAGGTATAGCAAGATTGATTCATTCTTATGAATTTGGTGACTGGGAAGAAAAGTATTTTTGGAAGACCTGTCCTAATTGTAGTTATTATAATATTTGTGATAAGGCACAGGCGGAGAGTTTTATATGACTGGTATAGTAAGAGTATTTTGTAGTAATTCATGTGGGAACCAAGTAAGAATAGGCAAAGAGTTTTGTAAGGAATGTGCGGGGGAAGAAGAATGAATATAGAAGAAATGGTAAAACAAAAACTGAAAGAAAAGAAATGGAAATTTGCGGATATATCAAATATAGAGTCTATTGTAAAAAATTTATCTACCTATGTATATGATACTCTAACCGCAAAAGAAAAATTAGACTTAATATGGGAAGAAACTATTGGTGATAAAATGACCTTTGGTCAATTATTCCAAGAAATAACAGAAGATTCAATTGGATTTGTAGTAACAAAGTCAATAAAAAATGAATTAGAAAATGCGACAATATCGTTTAAAAATATAGAGGGTGATACAAATGAAATTTCCGAGAGAAATGTGGGCTGGAAGTCACATAAAGAACGCGCCACAGATGAAAAGGGACATAGTGAAGAATAAACAAGAATACATAGATTGGATAAATTTGTATAATGGTAAGATGAATTGTTATACAACCGTCTATGATTTCATGCAATTTTCTGAAAAGGCTAAAGTCGATAGTTCTATTGTTTTAGATAGAATGTTTATGGATTTTGACTCTCATGATAAACCATTAGAAGATTCATTTACTGATGTTAGAAATATGATGAGTGTTTTAAATGAAGAAGACTATATGTATAATATTTACTTTAGTGGGAAAGGATTTCATATAATTTTATATGGGGCAGAAACTTATGATATTAGGAGCATTCAACAGTATTTTACCGAATTACATGAAGATTTTCCTACATTGGATAGAACTGGTGTCCAAACTAATAGATTAAGAAGAATACCTAATACTGTAAATCTAAGTAGTGAAGGCCCGTATTTTTGTATTCCCTTACTTAAGAAAGATTTTATGTTAGGATTAGAACATATATTAGATAAGGCCATGACCGGCAATCAAAAATCAAAAAGATATGGTGACCAATTAAAGGTATGGAAAAAACTCCAGCCGATAGAGGCTTCTGATATTGAAGTCACGGCTCCAAAACCTCCAGGAGAATTACCAATACTACCATGTCTTTATAATGCCATAATGGTAGAGAACCCAGGACATTATGCTAGAGTATATTTAACTCAGTGGTATAGAGATTTATTGGCTATGGGTGAAAGAGAATTATCACAAGAGAATAAAAATGAAACCGTGGAAATAATTATGAATGAATTTAAGGAAATTGCTAGCCATGACAATATTTGGTTAGATTGGGATGAAAATATAACCCGAAGATATACTGTTGGTATTGTTGATAAGGGCTATCATGCTCCCGGCTGTAAGTCTAAATTAATTCCACAGGGTTATTGTCCTGGAAAATGCTGGAGGTATTGTGAATGAAACCTAGATTTTTTACAGATGACTATGGAAATAAATGGATGGAGTTTGATAGCAAATTGTTTCCAGGAGTTAGAAATAAAATAATCTTGCCAAAGGAGGAAGAAGAATGAAATTAATAATTGATAGTCGTGAGAATTCAAACTTGTATGAGTTTATTGTTTCAGAAGCAAGTAAGATGAATATTCCTACTGAGAAACAGTGGTTAGAAATTGGTGACTATGTATTTTCAGACATGGCTTTTGAGTGTAAATCTGCTGTGGATTTCTTACAGTCTGTGATAAACAAAAGATTGTGGAATCAAATAGATAATATGGATAGACATTATGAACATACCTTTGTTATTATTCATGGGTCATTAAAGGATGCCTTAAAATATAATAAATTTGTGAAGATGGATATTCCTAAGAAACTTTTGATAAACAAATTTTTTGGTGGCATAGGAAAGATTTCATTAGATACTGATTGTAATGTAATGTGGTTTGAAAACGAAAAGTTAGCCGCCCAAATAATTACAACCCTATGTAAAATGCGGCCAATAAACCGAAAGGTTATATCCCCAAGCCTTCTCAAGCGAATTACTACTGACGACCTTAGAGTGAATCTTCTGTGTTCCATTAAAGGTGTTAGTGAATCTAAGGCTAAAAAACTAATAGAAACGTATGGTTCCCTTATGGAAATTGGTGAGGCCCCCATTGGAGAAATGACTAATATAGATGGACTAGGACATTCAGTAGCAGAACGAATTCACGATGTGTTGAATAGTGAAAATAAACAGGTGATATAAATGGAAGAAAATTATGATGAGTTATTTTATACAATAGATGAAGAACGAGAGAAGAAACCTATACTAGCAAGAAAGATGGTACTACCAGCGGCAGTAGAAGATTATGCTATTGCTGCTGAGAGAATTTCATATTACAATGAAGTTCCTGCAGCCCTGTCCTTCTTTGTTATTTTGGGACAGATAGTCAAAGACATGGTAGCAATACCAAATAGAGGTAAAACAGATGATACAAGATTACAGTTTCTTTGGATGCAAACTTCTGGAACAGGCAAGTCTACTTTAAATAATTGGTATATTCCTATTATAAGATTAGCGTTTGATGGAATTAATCGAAAGCACAACACTAATTTTGATATATTTGATATTACTGATTATACTGATGCTGCCCTAATAGGTTCAATGGATAAAGAAGAACAGCAGGTTGAAGATGAAAATGGTAATATGACTAGGGTTTCAGTTGATATTCATCTTCCCGGTCAATTAGAGGGAGATGGATTAGCAATATGGGATGAGTTTGAATATTCAGGAGTGTTTAAGCAATCTCAACATAAAGAAAATGCCATTGTATATTTGAATACCTTTATGAATACTTTATGGGGTGAAACTTGGATTATCAAGAAGAAACTTAAGGTTGGAGATGAACCAATGGAATGCCGATGTAGGCGGTCGGTATTTGCTTGTACCTATATTCCTAGAAATCTAAACAATGTTATCGCTGAAAAGGGAGTTCTTCAACGAAAATTAATTTATATTCAGGAAGTTCCCCAACATATTCAAGAGAGAATTAGAAGAAGTCTAACTTCTGATTGGGGTATATTTGAAGATACAAAAGAATCAACACTTAGATTTTCCAATAATTTTGTCACTTTATATGATACCATAAAGGAACGGTTTGATGAAGTAGATGGTGACCCAACAAAAACAGTTTCTATTACAAAGGAGGCTAGAGATGCTTTAACTAGAGAATGTCTTTTAATGGAAGAATATATTAAAGGCACAAGACCCGAAGTAATTGAAACAATGAATACTTTTATCAATAGAACCCTAATGCATATGCAAAAACTTGCTGTCTTATGTTGTATAGCCGAGGCTCCAAGCATTAAAGATAAATCTGAGCGATATAGAGTAAGCGCCAATAATGTCATTCAAGCATCTTCTTTAATCCGTCAATGCTATAAGAGCCTAGTGGATTGGCTCGATGAGGCACTAATAGGGCGTAAGTCAGTCCTCCAAGATAAGGCGAATATATCGGCTTTCAAAAAGGTCTACCGGAATTTATCAACTAATACCGCAGATGGTTGGGTAAACAAAACTACTATGTGGGAACACATGAGAAAAGAAACCGGAAAAAGAGATGGGATGCTATACAAATGGTGGCCCAATGTTAAAGAATACTTTGAGACGATGAAAGATGGAAGAAGCAATTATGTTAGACTTAAGGAGGATATAAAATGAAGTGGGAAAATATGTATTTAGTATTTGAAGTTGAACAAGGACCAAAGGTGGTCATTGAAACTTTGAATACTTATGGTAATCAGGGATGGG
>TARA_R110000824_G_scaffold143199_2_pt1 | contig 11226 bp, 14 predicted proteins | sample TARA_R110000824 | Tara Oceans TARA_R110000824 (sample SAMEA4397747) | marine metagenome | biome: Polar Biome; feature: [MES] marine water layer (ENVO:01000295) within the mesopelagic zone...; material: water (ENVO:00002006), including particulate matter (ENVO:01000060) such... | reverse complement strand
TCGTGCACGTTTGGTTGTGACGTATTTAATTTATAGCTGCGAGGCACAACATTAGCCCCAGCCGCATCCAAAGCTCTACACATATTCTGTGCTGCTCTGGACCAGGCTGAGATTCCTTCCTCATAACTACTCAAAAGGAGTATCTTCATTTTTCCCCTCAAAGGCTAAAAATTACTTGTGTTGGTCGTACCGTGTCGTTAGTTACCGAGTTGTTTTCCCAGCTTCCGTTTTTTTGGACCTCAACCTTTAGGCTGTCGTCCAGTGCTAGTCTATAGATATTCCCATAGTGAGTCTTCATAGAATACGTCTTGCCATCCCAGTTGAAAACCCAATCCTTCTTATTCTTCCGCTTTACTACTGCCTGCATCAAACTTCTCCCTATCCTCGGTTTCGATTTCACAAAATTCCACTTCTTTGTCCTTTGACTTGTGTAGGACAACCACCCTCGCATCTGTGTAGTATTTATGCCATAGCACGTCTACACCAATCCTCATAGCTTCCATCGCCAATTTGCGATAGGGTTTCTGAACTTCTTTCGCGAACTTCATCAGCCTATCAAAAACGTCCTGCTCAATTTTTAATTGCATCTTATTTGCTCCAATTGATTCAGACGATCCCTGAACCATAAATATCTATCATAAAAGAACTGTCTGGGTTGTCGTCTCATTTTGCTGCCCTCCATAACACCATTTGTCAATTCTTCGATGAGGTTCAGCTCAAAGAATGTGGTTAGACGTTCTGGTTGAACGGTGACCTTCCCAATAAGCCATCTTGCATACTCAGTATTTGACATATATGGGTGTTCATTAAATGGTTCAGGATTAGCTATATTGGCACCCTTGTCCCATGTCTTTACCGGTAATGAATCAATAACATTCATCCATTGGGCCGCTGTCTTATCCCATGAGTAGTTTTCAACATACTTTCTTCGGGTTTCCGCCCCCTTCATAATTTGAAGAGAGTTAGGCAAACTAAAGTGTTCATGAAATACAGCTTTTAATGCAGCATTGTCTGGAACAGCTCTTTTACATCCTGTCTCAATCTCTTCCATTAGGGAGATAGGTGGAACTTTGTAGCCGTCCATCTTATCAACCGCAGAAGCCATAGCTGAGTAGTCTACTTCACAGATAGGCACACTGCAAGCAGCAGCCTGCCAAGTAAAGATTCCCTGTCCCTCAGAGTTTGAGTGTAGTACGGCTAGGTCTGTAGCATTAAGCATACGAGCCATATCGTTGTCAGAGATTCTACCTCCTACGTTTGATGTTTGTGCAGACCAACGATGACAGTTGCCACAGAAGGCTGTTCCACCACAGAAGTGGTTTGGAAACACATTCCCACACTCACACGCATAAGTAATCAGTACTTTGCCACAAACCTCGTTATCCATAATAGAACGACTAAGATCCCAGCCTTGATTATCTGGATAGGATGTGTGTAACCACAATAGTACATCGTCTCTACCTGATTCTTCTAGGTATTCCGCAAAGGTATTAATTAGGTCAGGAAACAGCTTTCGTCTTTGGTTCCTGGAAACCATTGTAATAATCTTAGTGTCTTTGTGTAAACCAAATGACTCTTTAGCCTTGGCCTTATTCCCAGGAGCAAACTCTTCTGATCCACAAGCGGGAGCTTCACCATGAGTGAATAGCCGACCTTCGTTTTTCAGAACGTCTCTACTCCAGTCAGTGTAACAGAGTAATCCATCACACGCCTTATAGGTTGACAACCAAGACTGCTTTTGATTTACAGCATCTACTGTTGGCATCCAGATCAGATTAAACATTCCGCCCTCTACTGTATTGTAGTAGGAAGGCATATTGACAAGATGGTCTGAATACCAGGCGTCAAAGAAGGTTAGAACATAGTCTGGTCGCCACTCATTGAAAACAGCGTTACATACCCCTTTACCAAAAGCATTAAATGGGTCAGCATCATATTGTTGTCTTCCCTGAGCGTCGTCAGGGTGAGGAACCGTTGGAAACACCTTCCAAGGAGGAGAGTTAAGCTTTGGGTCTCCTACCTCTCCATAGCAGGCCAACTCAGCAACATCATATTTGTTGCTTTGATATAGCTGTCTTAATAGGTTCTTGGCATAGATAGAATAGCCAGTTGATAGCTCTGAGAATTCAGAGATCACCATTACTCGTTTTCTCATGTTATTTGTAATACCTCATCTACAATGAGTCCTTTTCTTCGGCCTCGTTTACCCTTAATCATAATTGTACTGCCCTCATAGAGCAAACCACCAAATTCGTCGTATGCCATATCAAACAGTGTCACATCCATTTTGCCGCTGTGATCGAACACAGATAGAAAACACATCAGTTTACCTTCACTGGCACCTTTGGTGATTTCGTGGGTTTTAGCCCGTTCCACCTCAACTACCATCTGGTACAGTTTTAAATCTTTACCCTCATTGTAGTCGTTAACACTACAGTTTCCAGCCGCATGAACCGTGTCAATATTGTCATAGCTAATAGTACAGCCAAACAGCTCAACTTCGTTTTGGGTAGTGTCCCTTAGGTTGTCCTGTAACTCTTCTGGAGGATAGTCCATTAGTTTAATGATGGAGTCCAGCTTCTCTTGGCGTTTAGTTGTTGCTTTAGTCGCCTTAACATGTCTAAGCAGATCAACAAAGTTGTCAAAATTGTTATGAACCTGTACTGCGTACTTTTTCTCGCCAACAGACATTAGAGATAGGTTGTTAAGGTCGTCAATCTGTCTTCGAACTGGCACTTTATACTTAGCGAACACACCAGCCCGAATAGAGTTCTCTGCAACTGACTTACCCACCCCCAATAGGCTGAACAAGCACTGATACCAGCTATCTGGTCCTGGAGCTATATCCACAATTTGCTGAGCCTTCTTGTCTCCAATACCTTTAATGTTAGAGATACCAAAGTATATTTGGCCACAGTGCTCAGTGAAGTCAACGTAGCAATTGTCAAGTCTTGGTGGCTTACAAACAATGTCGAAGGTTGCGGCCTCTTTTACCAGTTTCTTTACTACGACCTTAGACTTCGTCTTATGCTGTGCCATTCTTAGCGAGGCCACATAGAACGTTATCATGTGGTTTGCTTTGGCGTAGGCGTCACAATAGCTAATCTCTGAGTATGCTACGGCGTGTGACTTATTGAATGAGTAACGTGCAGACTTCTTGATAACATCAAAAATCTTCTGTGCGTCTTCTCTAACAAGTCCGTTCTTTACGCAGCCACCAACAAAGTCCTTCTCTAGTGCCATGATCAGGTCAGCTTTTTTCTTGCCGATTCCTTTCATTAGCTTCATAGCCTGAGCACCAGTAAAACCAGCCAGCTCTTTGGCAATCTTAATCGTCTGTTCTTGGTAGAGGATAATCTGCTGTGTATCGCCTAGAATCTCATCCAGTAATACATGGAAGCTTTCTACTGGCTCAACTCCTCTGTGTCTTCTCTCGTAGTGGATCGCCGCTGACTCGCCGTCTTCCATCTCTGCATTCAGTGTACCAGGACGAATGATCGTGGTAATAGCAGCAATATCGTTAATACTCTTAGGCTGAATCTTTCGAGAGAACCTACCGCCAAGGTTTTCATTGTCTAGCTGAAAGATGCCGGCGGTCTTCCCAGTTGCTAACAGCTCCCAAGTCTTATGGTCGTCTTTGGGCAGATCGTAAAAATCAATCACATAAAGTCCTTCACATTCGCGGTTGACATCATTCCTTCAAACTTCTTCTTTGAGCTTAGCTTCCGTAACCAACGCATTACTCGTTGTAGCAGTAAAGCCCCCTCAATCACATCAACACGAGCATCATGTGACATACCGGTTTCAGGGAATCCAAATAGCTGTCTCATGCTATCCATACTCATTGAGTTTACACCAGGCATCGACTCCACCAACATATACATAAACTTCTGTAGGTCTAGAATCTCTCGTGGGTGGAATACCTTATTAGCCTCGTGGACCGGGTCCCACTGTCCATACTTCTCTGCTCTTAGGTTGAATAGTGGTCGGTCATAGTTTACAATGTTAAAGCCTGCCATAATAGGTCGGCCCCACTGTCCAGTATTAGCGTATCTCTTTAGGAAGAGTAGCATCTTTTCCCAAACGATGTTTTCCTTTGGGGATTTCAGTAGTTCTTCTCGTGTGTTGTGTGTCAGGTCTAGTACCTTTTGTGAGATAGGCTCAATGTCCAGCTCTGCACACTTGTCTTCATCCTGCTCAATCCAAATTTTGGAGCTAAACACATCATTCTTGCTGAACTCTAGTGTTCTTCCATCCATGACCACAACGGCTACCTGAGTAAGCTGACACTTCTTAGATAGTCCTGTAGTCTCAAAGTCAATAAACGCAATGTTGTTTTGTTTCATCTGTTTCCTTTAGCTGTCCTGTTTAACTTTTTGCAGTAGGTTACTAGAGGACTCTGTCTTTTCCCCGCCCACTCCGTAAACCATCTGAATCCCAGCTCTCATACAGAACTCCTCTTCTGGAACACCAGACTTTTGATCTCCACCATTAGCAAAGATGAAGTTCGCCCCCGTAAACCTATATACGTTATAGAGTACCGCTACGGTAGATTTTACCGATCTGTCAAAATCCACAGATACCAATGCTTGGTCTACGCATTCTAAAGCTTGTATAATTCTGGTTCTTTGGTCTTCTCCAGTAAAGCACTGAGATCCTTTTAGTTCTACTTGCCTGTCGTTATTCACGATCACAAACAAAAGGTCTCCTAAATCTTTAGCGTTTTCAAGATAGTCTAGGTGACCAGTGTGAGCGGGATTAAAGTAGCCCGACGCTATCACTATCGTTTTATTCTTTAGGCTCATTAGTTCATACTCGGTTCTAACATATCAAGAGAAATCCTGCTTTCTATAGCTAGCAGAGTAGAGCTGCTACATTCAGGCCACATCGTGTTAATCATTAGTCGTCCCATCGTTATTGCCAACTCCTCATCTAGGGTTTGAACCTCAAAGACTCTGGCATTGATCTGTCCATCATATGTACATATGAAGAGTTTAAAGGTTTTCAATGACATTCTCCACAAAGGTTCGAAACTGTTTTAGTCGTTTATTTGAGGTCATTATGTTGCCAAGAGCAGGAGTAAACCAGAATGTGTGCTTTTTGCCCCCAATAAAAAATGGGCGATTCCCCCATTCTTGATACTCATGCCCCAAACTTAGAAGTGTTGCACATTGTTTGCCCATCAGTATAATTGTATTGAACTGTTCTAGTTCTGCACAGACCGCATCTGTGTGTTTTTTACTGGCTTTGCCCTCTCGATTAACGCAAGTCACAGAATAATCTGGACAAATCTTTTTTAGCACAAACTGCTCAGTCTGATCCAGACAAGAACCAATCTCTAATGCTTCGGGCTTAGGAAAGGGTTTCACAAAGAGTATTGGGCCATTCTTTTCAAGTCCTACCATTTATACCTCATAGGGTGTTCTCGCACCACATTTGCAAACAGACTGATATTTTGATGGAGACATTCCTACTTCGCAGGTTTCAATCTCTGTTCTTATCATGTCAGCCTGACAGTATTTGCACTTTTCAAGGACTGGAACAATACGGTCTTTTTGAGCTTTAATAAGAACATCGTAGTGTGACCATTTTTTATTCCTTTCGGTCATATTAATGGAGTTTTGAAGATGAGCATCATCCATGTCCTCAATCCGCATCACCGTGCCGTCTTTTTTCTTCCATAGAGGATACTTAGAGGTTATTCTTTGTAGTACCTCAAGATCGTCCACGTTTCCACGAGAATGTTCTAGCCATATATCATCAAGACACGGATTGTGCATTTTCTTTCTCCTCTAGCAGCATATTAATAAGCATTAGCTTGTCCATAGTGGCCAACCCCAATAAGTCCAGCTTAACCAGCCCAGCAGCCTCACCATGCTCCATAGAGAAGTGAGTAATAAGCTCGTCACTAGACTTGTCCTTAATCATAGGACACACGTCTCTGATTCTACCATTATACACGATAATAGCAGAGGCGTGCTTACTTGTGTCTACCTTTACCTTTTCAAGCCTAATAGCCTGTTCAAACTCTTTTGCGTAGTCACCAACAACCTTACCGTCTTCAAGTCTGGCGAAATCCGCCAATCTGTCTGGTAAGTATTCTAGTGTCCAACGAAGCAAGCTATGCTCACCAACCGCCTCCATCTGATCACTTACTTTGTCCTTCATAGGAAGGAACTCGGTAATAGCCTTAATCTCAGTAAAGCTACACGAATCATTAAACTTTAGTGCGGCGGTAAGAGCTGAGCGTCCTTGAAGTGCAGCAAAGGTTACCATCTGTGCAACTGAATCATGTCCATACTTGTCTTGGAGATAGGCAAAGATTTGCTGTCTCTTAAACTTAGGAACATCAATGTCAATATCTGGTAACTGTCTGGCCTCTGCACGATCCTCTGAGAAGAACCTCTCGAATAGTAAGTCATACTCAATAGGGTCTACTTTAGTGATACCGATCAAGAAGGAGATTAAACAACCTCCCGCTGATCCTCGCCCATGCCCTCTCATCCAGCCCTGTTCATCAATCCACTTACACACATCCTCAAGAACTAAGAAGTAGGCTGAAAAACCAGACTTATCAATGACGCGAATCTCTTCTTTGATGCGATCACGATATACTTCCCAGTTTGCCACCTCAGATAACCCTTTTTCTTTCCAGCCTTCTCGGGCCAGGTTAGTTAGGGTTTTGGTTGCGTCCTTAAAGAATGGTAGTTGTGGCTCGTCTAGAATGCTGTATTCTTCACAAGAAGCAACTAATTCTTCGGTCCCCTTATATTCTGGTAGCTTTGACCAGTCTTGAGGGTAATATTCACTGCTCTTAAAGAAGCGTTTGAACCGATCATCCATCAGATCGTGATCATCAATGGTCTTTTTTGTCCTGTGACAGACCAAAATCTGATGATCTTTGTGCGGCTCATACTCAATACCGTCTGAGGTAGCCAGGTTTGACGTGTAGTGGACATCATCCACCACACAGGTAGGCAGATTCAAATGCTCCGCAAGGTCTCTTAGGAGGTCTCTGAGGCCGTTGTCAGCGTCAGACTCATATGGCGTAATACCGACAACTACATTCCCCTCTAGACTCCGAATGTATTCCTTGGCTACTTCCCACGCGTCTTCGGCTGGGACGTATGGGTAATAGCTAGTGGTTGCCATGTTAGCCAGTCTCCCATGTGGGACACCAACTATTGTTGTAACCTTTGGAATACGCTGAGAAGAGAAGGCGTCCAGCATCTCAGTGTAGTCTTCCTTATTCTTGGCGACGTATACTTCTTCTCCCCGATAACTAATGATCGGTTTGAACCCCTTCTTCTTACACTGCTGAAAGTAATCAATCGCACCACTTAGGTTATCATCACACAAGATACACTGGTTTTCCATATTCTCAGGTTTGAAGTATGAAGATAGAGAAAAGTCTGTGCTGATGAATGAAATCATATCGTTCCTTATACCTTGAAGTTTTTCTTGGAATACAGTCTCTCGACTTCGTCCATTCCTAATTCTGCAATCTTGGAGCTTAAGAACTTACAGTCACAGTCTGTGCTGAACTGTTTACTCTTAAACGCCGGACAGAGATACATGCAAACAGAGTTAACCGTTCCACTTCTCGTGTCCTTAAACTGAAAGCCATCAATAGTGTGTTGAGATGCTGTCTTCATAACTGGAGAAAGCATATCTGGTTCTTTGCACTCTCGAACCTTCTTAAGGTGTGCCTCAAGAATCTCGCTGACAGCAATAGCGTTGTCGTTAGGATCAAAGGTCACAGAGAATACACCACCATCACGAACAAAGAATAGGTTTGCGATGATAATCTTATCTGGGAAAAGAGTTTGCAACACGTAGCAATACATGCTTAGCTGCAAGTCCTTCTTAATATCAGAATAGGTCTTCTGTTGAAAGCCCGGAAACTTAGTTCGTTCACCGGTCTTATAGTCTGTTACGACTAAAACACCAGGCTCAGGCTCAGTGATCAAATCAATGAAGCCCAACATTCGAATAAACTCACCATCATCACCGACAGCCCAAGGATAAGGCAAGGGGAGGTCAAACTTGAACTCAACGTCTACGACGTTTTCAAAGCGTGGATCGTACTGCTCTAGTAGCATCCAGCAGAATTCGCGGTAGTTTCGTTGGAACGGGTCTTTCTTCCCCTTTTCTTTTGCCTCATCAATTAAACGCTGCAGTTCGTAATGCTCATAGGCACGCTCAATCAAAATATCAACCAGCTCTTCACCATGACGAACTTCACCATGCTCTAAAATTATCTGGTCTTTGAATGTGCTTTTGTTCTTTCGGTTTTTGTTGATCGTATCAACTTCAATGTCGTCTAGTGTGCGTGGCTTCAGCCAGGTTTCAGGATCATACTGGACTCTACCAATATCATCCATCACAATAAAGTTGGCTCCACCCTCTTGAATATTCTTCTTAATGCGGGCGAGTGTCTCAGCAACACAGTGGACAGCACTACCAATAACGGTTTTGACCCCACCCTCTCCTCTATATTTGAGGATGTACTCGTAAAAGTACTTAAGTTGACAAGTATCGTGGTTCTCCATAGAACTCTTAGATATTGTGGGTCTACACTGCATACTCCCAGCCTTTCAGAATCTCAAGTAGCTGTGCGTTAGCTTCCTCGATAGATGTTTCTTTATTGTCTAAGGTTTCGTCTGGACCGATATCGTCGATAGTCTGCTCTGAGATGTTCTTACCTAGACCACGAGTTAGTCTAATAACCTTACCACCCGCTTCCTGGATAGGAGCCGCCTCAAAGTCTGCACGTACATCATCTACAATAGCAATCTCTGGTCGCTCTCTCATCATCTTTGCCATTAAAGCATCAATGAAAGCGGTTTCACTAACCTGTCGAATAAAGGATGAGCCAAAGACCTCCATAACCTCTCGTGCGGTCATTCGTCCCTTTTTACGCTTCATTCCTTTTTGAACGGGTGGTCTTGGTAGAAACGCTACTCGTTCCCACTCAATATCAGTCTCGGTGTACTTATCTGCTCCAAAACACTGGTCGTAAGTTAGACCAAAGACATCCATCAACCAAAACTTTAGTGGGTCAGCTAAAGAGTAGATTTTAATGTGAGGCCACAAGTCTTGCTGTGCCCACATTTCAAACTCTGGATTTCGCACGTTGTTCTTACAGTTGAACTCTCGTGTGGCCTGCTTAATAGACCCGTCTTCTTGAATCTCGTCCCCCTCACAGAAGAGTTTTCCGTCCTCATCAATACTAAACCCATCAATCATACCCATCGACAGCATCTTGCTACCAACGATATAGTTTGCTGAGGTTGTCTTTCCGGCTTTAGCTGAGCCAGCAATTCCAATTATCTTCATTCTTTATCTTTCCAAAGTGCTTCTAAGGTCTCGTAAGTTAAACTGTCTTCGTAAAATGCGTTTTCAGCTGATCGTAAAAAGAAAGCCTCTTCCTCTTCTTCTGCGTGATATTCGCCCTCAAGCTCCTCTCTCAGAAAGGCAGACCATTCTTCAATAGAATAATCGCACTCTTTCAGATCGTACTCGATCTCTTTGAGAGCAATGATGGTTTTTTTCGCGAACTCATTAAAATTGATCTTAGACATAGTTTCCAAAAATCCTCTCTGCGTCAGCCTGTGATATCTTATCAGGATCACTCTCTAACATAACGGGAGTGATATTAAAGTCTTTCTCGTATTTCTGTATAATCTGTCGCATCTTCATTGGTCCCGTACCCTCAATCATTTGGCCGTTACGTTCTTTCGGTGGGTCTGGGTCTAGGGCTAGCACTATGTTCTCAACCCCCATCTCTTTCAACAGTTTACTTTGGCCAAAACTTAGTTTGGCTCCAAAGGCTCCCACAGCATTGGTAATACCAAAACCATGTAAAGCCATTGTGTCACTTTGACCCTCAACAATAATCACGGTCTTCTGTCTTACTATGTGATCGTGTGCGTGATTCAGAGCAAAGAATGAGCGACCTGACTTAAATCCCTTAGAGTACTTCCATTTCTGGATGTAGCTCTTGTTAAGTAAAGTCCTACCAGCACATCCGTTCAATCCCCAGTCTTTATTATAGATTGGGAACACAGCCCTATTCTTCATCTCCGTCTTCGCCGCATGACAATCTCCAACATCAAACCTATCTAGTAGTTCTTCACTAAACCCCCGACCCAAGTAATATGGAGAGGGTATCTGAAGTCTCTTTCGAATGTCTTCTCTTGATATACTCAAGACTGGCAAATTAAGATCAATCTCTTCTGGTTTGTATTCGACGTTGTACTGAACGCCAGCAAGCAGTTTGTCTGGGTCTGCTCCTAACCCTCGTACTAATCCCGGTAGCTTATTACCCCACTTCTCATTACAGTCAGAGGTCCAGCATTTCCAGCCCCCATCTTCCCAGATTGACATAGAGTTATACTTAGTCGATCCATGAAGTGGGCAGGTGCATTGGTAATAATCACCACAATATCTATGCCTAATACCTAGTTGTTTAATGATCTTAGGCAGTGCGGCGATCAAATTAGAAGAGTTCTTCTCCATCCTCACTATCCTTTTGCTTACTTAGTACCATATCGCTCTTTGTTCCTAGCTCCTTAATAGTGGCCAGGTGTCCAATCTTGTTCATCGTAACAAAGTCCCACGGTGGTAAGCCGGGTCCAAAGCGTTGCTTAATGGAGCGGAGCTTCATGTTTCCGTATTCTGCTCCGTCCTCATTCATCTCTTCTTCGGTTTTATCGCTAAAGATAGACACGCTTGAAGCTAGCCAACTTAGTCGGTCTGACTGTGATACGTTATCTTCTCTATTCGTCTGAACGAAGGCTTGAACTGGTACATCGTACTTAAAACAGAAGTCATGCAGCTTTGAGATTTGGAAACCTAAAGCTTGATACTCCTGTAGCTGACCCATCTCTGACTGGTCCATTAGCTTAAAATAGTCATAGATGATCAAACAGTCATTAGTTACGCCATCTGTGGTACCAACCACCTTCAATATCCAGCGTCGAGCAATAGATAGTAGCTCCTCAAAGCTTTTGCCTGTGACGCTTCTGTAGTAGATGGGCAGCTCCTTCAGTTCTTTGGCCGCAATAGACACTCTCGTTGCGTTATCCTGGAACTTACCGTGTTCAATCTCAGAGATGTGAGTCTCGCTTTCTGCAGCAAGGCTTCTTGCCATTAAGTCTAGCGATGACATCTCTGTGTCAATGATTAGAACGGGGATTCCTTTCTTAGCATTGTGTCGGGCAA
>TARA_R110000824_G_scaffold239626_1_pt1 | contig 11228 bp, 14 predicted proteins | sample TARA_R110000824 | Tara Oceans TARA_R110000824 (sample SAMEA4397747) | marine metagenome | biome: Polar Biome; feature: [MES] marine water layer (ENVO:01000295) within the mesopelagic zone...; material: water (ENVO:00002006), including particulate matter (ENVO:01000060) such... | reverse complement strand
AACTCGTGCCACATACCTGGGTTCATGATCGCAAGGTTTGGCTTAACAAAGTACTGTTGGTTCATTTCCAACAGAAGCTCGTCAATCAACTCATAACTAAGTGCGCGTTTAACGCCAGAGTTGTGCTTAATCTTGCTGTCCCAATATCCGTCGCCACCACCGGCTACGCCCTCCGCACATGTGCCTGTGGCGCCTGCGGTATCGCGGGCTTTTCCAAACACGTTTTGGTCATACAGGAAGTTAGCCATTCCGTAATACTCTGAAGCATAATCGGAAAGCTCCCAATCTGCACTACCAAAGGCAGTTGCGGTTGTTCGACTAAAGGGTGACCCTGTTGTCGCTGCGGCTGGGGAAGAAAGGTAAATTGGTGAGCCAGATGGGAAGTCCATCAAGCACGCATTGGCAAGTGTTACCGTTGCGCAACCATCCGAGCTATATGTGCTACGGTCAATGGAGCTAATCTCAATGTGTTGCATGTCATCAGCAGAACCGTCTTTACCGACGATCATGATGAAGTCACCAGGCTGTAACCACATACCACCTTGGGCTTTATGTGTTCCAGCACCGTCAATCCACGGGTGCGCAACCTTGATCGAAGTGTCAGAGCCAGAAGACTCTTTCAACACACCAACCATACAGGTTTTACCGAACGAATCGGTTACAGCACTGTGAGTCGAGCTACCATAGTTAATAGCGTCTTTACCAAGCTTGTCGCGAGATCCACCATAAAGGTAGATGTTTTGACGACGAAGGAACTCAGTCTTAGCGTCAGTCATTGACTGATCGATCAAGTTCTTAACGTATCGCTCGTGACCAGCGCGTTGCTGGGCGTCCCACATAAAGTTAACCAAAATGCGGAAAACTGGATATTCAAAGGACGCTGTGCTGTAGCTCGGTGTTCCACCAGAAGGCAGACGTCCAGCCGTACCACCAACCACAGCGCGACGAGCACGCTTGCGGAGTGGGAAGGTAGCTGTACCACCTGGGCCCCAGTTGACCAAAGTGGTCATGTCCTTGAAAAAGTTGTACCCCGGGTTTTCGACCTTAATTTGCTCGAACATTCGAGGGATGTAAAATTTAGTGAGAATGTTGTTTAGATCGGAGACGCTAAGCGCCCCACCACTAAAACCACCCGTTACTGTAGGGCTCGGAATGCTGGTACCGAATGCCATGATTTAACTCCTATCTGTTAGAAAACGCGGCAAGTACCGCTGCGTCGAACTCTTCGTCACTCATATCACCAACAGGCTTTGATGGCGTTACTGGAGCCCTAGCGGCTCCGGCGGCTGCACGACGCTGCTTTTGTGTTTGCTTTGTCGCCATTTCAGAAGAAACACGCTCAAGGAGCTTTCCATAATTCATAACCTGAGATCGCACTGATCCAAGGTCAATGTCTTGCCTGCCTTGCTTTGTCTGCTCTTTCGCAACTGCCACCATTGCACTATTAGCCAACAGTCTGGCAAACGCTTTTCCGGGTCCGGTCGTAGGGTCAACGTCCAAGCGACTCAATTCATCACCAACAGTACTGTTGATGGTCATATTGATCTCATCTCGAACTTTCTGAGCAGACAGACGATCACGCTCTTGGCGTAAACGAACTACCTCTTGTTCTATATTTGCGAAACGCTTGGTAACATTATCCTGCTGCTCAAACGCCTCTTCCTGTGCTAACGCCTCGCGAGCAGACTTCATTGCCTGAAGCATTGACTGCGAACCAGGCTGAGCCGCCTGCGCACCTTGCGAAGGGGCAACCTCTGCACCCTCAATCTCATTTAAGAGAGCCTCGATATCCATCGGCATACCAGCGCCATCGGCACCTCCAGCCATTCCTTCCAGGCCCTCCAGGCCCTCCATGCCAGGCATGCCAGGCATAGCCCCCGCCTCTTCCAGCGGCAACTCTGGGGCAACATCAGCCCCCTCAACAATTTCTTGGTCTAGTACTTCAGCCATATCATTCCACCTAAATTCCTGCCCTAGATGCTAACTCTTGCTCTGCTGCTATGTCAACACCTGGCTCAACCATGTCTACCATTTCTGGCGGTAACCCGCCTACCTCGGCCCCAACACCCTCCATCATCGGCTCCCCAGCAGCAAGCCCGCCAGGGCCACCCTGTGGGACACCCTCCGGTCCAGCCTGCGCAGCCTGAGCCTCCATCTCCTTCTGACGGGCAGCGTCTTTGTGCTTCTGAATATGCTCCTCAAACCTTCCCCGCAAGACACCACCAGGCTGCTCAAGAAGAATGTAGTTGGTGTGCTCTTTGATGTGGACCTCGTGGTCCTCATACTCAAGAACCTCAATCTGCTCAGTATCAACAGACATATCTTCAAGCAAGGCATTTTCGTTTCTTGCATTCAAGACCTCGGCACCAGTAATGCCAATAGCCTCCTCAAACCCACCAAACTCTAAGGCATCAAGAGCCTTTTCTTTAGTTATAACCCCCATCTGGAGCAGGTTTAACACTGTCTCCTGTCGGAGGGGTTGAGTTCGGGGCATCAGGCTTGCCACATCGATATCAATATCTGAATACAACAAGTCAGCCTTTCGTATTTCAGCAACCTCTGTCTGATGGCCCTCGCCCAAGGCAGAGATTGTAATCAACTCAGAGCCATACTTCTGCCACAACTTCACCATACGGTTTCCGGTACGGCGTAGCATTCTAGACGCTGCACGAACTGTTGGGCCAAGCTTTCGGTTGTCAAGCTCCGCTAGGAACGCCGTAAGGCGCCCAGTAGCGTTTGACGTAGGTGCCTCTCCTCGTGAACTGTCGTTCACGCCAGAAACATACTCCATCATCTCCACTGTTCGCTCAGACAAGCTTCCAACCACCATGCTTAATGGGTTAAGCACCATCTGCTGTGGTGTACCAGCACGGGGGTTATACTCGTTAATGGCGCGTGGCCGTGTATTAATGCCGCGACTTACGGAGCCCTTTGGCACCAGCCATGGCGGCATCACCTCTTGGTCTCGCCTTGCGCGATACCCGTTCCATGTCACACTAAGGTCTCGCTGAAGCTGCAACAACATTGTTCCAAGCCCAGCCCCGTAGTCCCGGTGTGGCTCATGGATGTAATTCATAGAGTAAACTGGGAACTCGCCCAGAAGCAACTCTTGTTGCACGTCTACCACTCGGTCTCCAGCAACGGTTACCTCAAGGCCCTTAGGGAACCGCCAGCCCGGCTTCTCGTAATACGTGATAACGCGAACGCGATCTTCGTATTCCGAATCATACTGCTCTCCATCTAGCTCACGAACAATGGAAAGCTGTCGCTTGAGAGTCTCATCCTCTTCTTTTCCGCTGCTGGGTGGCTGAATCTCGCCCGTATTGTAGTACAGGCGGGCTTCTTCGATATGCATGGTTGTCTCACGCATTCCGTAATGAGCCTTTTCAGCATCACCCACACCTGGCTCCATGTGCCAATTGAAAATATCAACCGGCTCCATAACAAACCAACCCTCTCTTCCGAAGTTTTGATCGCTATATTGGCCACTGCCGACCACGCTGTCCCAGTCAACATAAATACCCGCGTATCCAGTCAAGATCGAGCGCAGAACCACGTCGTCCATAATGGAACCAACCTCGTTCGCCTTGTAAAACCAAGACAGCAACTGCTGAACGCCTCGCGCAGCCTGTCGCTTGTGTGCCGTATCTCCTACCGGTTGAACCACCCAAGTCGGGTTGTTTGCCGTAATTATTGCCGCTGCGGTTCGGGCAATCGGGTTCAGCACGTTTAGCACCACCCTGTCCTCGAACCAGCGGGGAAGAGTGGATGACTTAGATCCCGCGCCTACGGCATACTCTCTTGCGGTGTCAATGCTGTACCCGCAGTACGCCAACAACACAGTGAGGGCCTCTTCCATGCGAGACTGTTTCGCCTTCACGCTGTTCTCAAGGCGCTCCTCGATCATCGTAACAAGGCGATAATCCTCTTTTTCAAAAGCTTTTTCAGCCATTTGTTTTTACCTTAGACCCTTGTGGAGCATGTCTGTAAAAGCATCGGGTGGGTCGGTCTGGTTCGGGTTTATGGAGAAAGTATTGTGAGGCGACCCAGGAAAATTCAAGCCTTGGATGGCTGGCTGCTGGTCGTAAATAGACCTCTCTCCCGTTCTTCTACCTTCTGGGTTAACGAAACTTGTGCCGTGCCCAGGTATCTGAACATTTGGCGCAAGGGGATTCTGAAAATCCATAAGCCGTTGAAATGTGTCTAGTCCGGGGTCAAAGTATTGCTGATTGTCCGTAGGCTGACCTACTGGTACCTGCTGGCCAGCTAGAGCGGCAAGCCGTGCCTCTTCTTGTCCAGGGATGGGCTCACCGTAGTCAACGTGCGGTTTTCCGCTAGTAGGACTTACTGAGTGGGCCTCCCTCCTTTGTTTGTACATTGCGTCTTGAAGCTCAGAAGATGTTTTCTTTAGTGAGTTTGCTGCGTCCCCAAGAATACCAACCTGCGCGTCCGTGCTGTGGCCCATCCGAACAGCAAGGTCTGAGTTCATTGGCCCCCACCCAAGCTTGTCGCTCATATCCAAATGCATTGCATTTGCTTTGAGCATGGCTTGCGTTTCAGGCGTGAGTGTTTGGTCAATCTGCAGCCCAGGTACCACCGAGTCGACCGCCTCTTCGCCCGCCAGATCGATATCCACCACATCTTTAAAGTTTCCTACCTGGGCATAAGCCGATGCCCCAAGAGAAACAAGGCCCGTTGGGATCTTAGGCTCTTCATCTATAATCTCTGTTGCGAGCTTGTGTCCCAGGTGCGCCCCCGCTTGGATCGCATATGGGTTACCCCCGCTCATTACGCCACCCACCACGGCGCCACCAACAGACATGCCCGCTTCAAGCATGAACTCCATGAAGTTCTCAAACGCTGAGTCGTTGTCTTCTTCTTTTGGAAACGAAACGACGCCTGGTGTTACACTGCCTGTGCCCATCTAGATGACCTCAAGGTTGCTTGCTTTGTCTGAATCAGGAAACGCAGGACCCCTAGCGTAAAGCTGTCGATCCGTCTCCTCCCGTTCTAACATAACCCTCCGGCATTCTTCTACGACTTTATATGATGACCTTGTAACAAAGAACACGGTCGCTATGTTGGACGCGACGAAAAGCATAAGAAGTTGCATTGCCTGTTCGGTCACGGTAGACCCCCGCGACTTGTTGGTTCCGGGCGACCGATGTCCATTATGTCTGCGGGTATTGTCGCAGTCGGTCGATCAGCCACTGACCGGGTTCCGTCATCGATATTTTCCCGCTCATATCGAACCCTTTTAAGGTCATCCCTAAGCGCCCTGTACTCTTTAACCATCACCAAGATATCGTCTGCACGGCTTTGAGACTCTTGGTCTTGCCGGCCCTTGTAGTAAGCATAACCACCCATCAGGATGTCAATCTCAGACTGAAGGTGCTGAAGGTTGAACCCAATATCATCGGCGCTCATAACCGACTCCGGCACGTCACCACCTATGCGCTTCCCACTCGAGCCTTCAGGTATTATCGCCCTGAGCCCGTCCAAAAGCTGCACACGCCTCATGGCCTCTTTACTTAGTTCCTGTTCCATAACGCTAAGGTACAGGCATACCACCGTCGTCGTCAAGGTCTGGTGATATATCTACCACATCATAATCACCATCCTGAATAACCATTGGCTCGAACTCGCCTTCCCACAAGGGGTTATGGAACTCGTAGCCCATCCCACCCCGTGCCGCTACGGTTGGCTCGTCAACAGAAGCAAGGCTTGCTTCCATGTTTGTGATCCACTCTACATCACGGCTCGGCATAAGCGTTAATGCTGCAGCCCTAAAAAGGTCATCACTCAGCCGCTTTCCATTGGGCATCTCACGGCCCTTTCCTGGGGTCCGCCACTCTGCCACCAGGGTTTCATCGGGCCGACGCCTAACTACCCGGCGAACCCACCCGCACTCCTGCAAAAGACGGGGGTGCCTCAACCTTAACGTGCCGGTGTTTAGCTCGTGCCTAAACATTGCCATCAAAGACTTCACAGACTCAACCGTTGGCGTGAACCCCACCCTTCTGCCCTTTGGTTCACCAAACTCATCGAACTCCTCAGTCCCGTAAAGATTGGTGTAAGACAGGCGTATAAGCGTATTAATAACAGCAAGCCCACCACCAGCCCGCTCTATGTGGAGCGTGGCGTTGTTATACCACCGGCCAAGGGTTTCCAGGTACATCGCCAGCACATCTGTGGAAAGGTCATTCCTGTACCCACAGCAGACAACCTCCCCATTTCTCCTTACCGCAAACGCGGCATAGTCGTTCCCTGTCCCCTCACTTGGGTCAACGCCAATAATGTACACGGCGCCATGCTCAGGCTCTTCGTAAACGTCTATCCAGCCCTCTTTGCTCTGCTCAACCTCAGGGCGATCATATGGCTCGTTATCGAGATACTCGTAAAGAGGATCCCCATCTGTGGTCATCTTATCCGTCTGGTGAAGCGGTAACCCACAAACCTCAACGTCATGCGCCACGTACTCCTTGTCTTCACTTTTCCTTTGCACGCCGCGCCCGTGATCATTAAGAAACTCGTTTGCTGCTGACCTGAATGCCTCCTCGGCACTGTTCGGGTACTCTCGCACAAACTCCTCTTCCTTGCCCATAAACCGCGTGGCAACAGTTCTGCGCCGCCAGAAAAGCTGACCAATATTCATGTCCCCATTGACGAGCCACTCTAGCTCCTCTTTGGAAAGGTCCCTGATGTCCGCCAGGGCTGTCTCGTCTCCCTGAGAAGCCCTTATGCCCAACTGCCTAAGCTCTGGGTCAATGCGGCTGGTGTCGTCGTATTCTGGGTGAGTTGTCCACGGTATAAAGATCTTGGTCCATTGGCTGTTTGCGTTGTCGGCGCTTTCCCATATCTCCCAAAAAATCCCAAACGCCCCAGCAGACGTAGACTCAAGCACAAACATAGAACCAGCACTTTCCGCAACAGCCGGTGTCATGGCTGAGATCAACTTATCCCCATTAGGCCAGAACGCCGCCTCTGAGCCATGCACGAAATCCGCCGTAATACCACGAGCGGCCTGCGCCTGACCCGCAGTATCAATCGAAAGAATGCTCCCGTTGCTCCACTCATAATGGCTGTCTGTTCTTTCAATGGTTCGATCCCATCCCTGCGTAACCGCAGGACTAAAGGCTTCGAGCATACGGCGGTTCATCGCCATCAGCTTTCGCGTCGTCCTCTCACGGTCACCAATAACCAAAGCCTCCACGTACGGAACAAACCTGCACTTATGCATAGCGTACGCCTGGAACAGCGTGGAGCTTCCCCACTGCCTGTGCTTTAATTCAATAACCCAGGCTGGCTTACCTTCACGCTCAAGACCATCGATAACATCAATGATGCGGGCCTGTCCTGGGTTTGGGTTTAGGGGTATGAGCCCACCCGGAACCTTTTGTTTAGGCCTAATCTTTACTTCGTTTTCGCACCAGAACGTGAAGTCGTCCTCGCAGGCCCGTAGGTATTTTTCCCTGCTCATTTACCGGCTGCCTCAAGCCTGGCGTCGTAGTCGGTATCGTCAGATCCAGACTGGTCTGCATCGCTCTCGACCAGGCGCACTGTTTCAGTTGCAATCTGTTGCGCCATTTTCTTTCGCTGCTGTACGCCATCTATAGCACCGCTACCAATAAGATAAAGGCCCATGGCTTTCATGTTGCCCTTCACCACCCCGTGATACAGCGAGGCCTCTAGCACGGCGTCTGCCGCTCCGTCAACATCCCCTCTGGCTGTGGCCGCACGGGCACGCCTAAAGATGTCGATTAGCTCTTGGTCTGGTTCGTTTGGCATTCTTAAAGCGGTCCTGAATCCCATGGTGTGTCAGTTCTCTTAAATAGATCACCGTAAGGGTTTTTCGATCCTTGATACAGCCTTTGTGGTGCCGCGCCAGTTAGGGGGCCTGTCGGCTGGTCAGTCATGCCCTGCGAAAGCACTTCTTCAGCGGCTTTGCGCTGTAGCATTCTCTTAAGCCTTCCCATCATCATGTCTGTATACACCTGGAACCCGGCGCTGGGGTAGGTAAGGGCTGGAACCGGCGCTGATGAAAAGCTTGGGTATCCTTGGAGCATGTCGGGAGCCTCGACTTTTTGGTGCATCCCAAGCCTGAGCGCGTCGATGGTGTCTGGCGCCCTTCTTTCCCCTGTGAAGGCTGGGCCGGTATAGGCGGCCCAAAGGTCTGCAGGATCAGCCATTTACTTAGCTCCCTTTTTACGGTTAGTCTTACGGCTAACTACACGGAGGTTCTTCCGACCGTTACCCCCGCCCTTCTTCATTGGCTTCTTGTGGTCGACTTCCTTACCAGGCCCCGGCTTAAGCTTGCGGTTCGCAGCATTACGCTTAGCGCGGTTCTTCTTCTGCTTTGGCTTGGCGTGAAACGTATCGTACTCTTTGCGATAATTGCGCTTCCGCTTAGTCGTCTTTTTCTTAACGGTCGCCTTTTTCTTAGCAGCCATTACTTTCTCCGCTGGCCTTTCGGGGGACTTTTCTTTTTCCCACTCTTGCCTGCCCACAAAACCTTGTCAGCCCAATAAGCCGCGCTGGTTTTACCCTTCTTAATGTTCTTACCATGTCGCGCCTTGAAGGATTTGCGGGCGCCCGAACTATAGTTATGCCCGTACCCCTTCGCGCCAAACCGTATCGTTTTGACTTTGTTGCCATCTCTAACCACCACTACCCCTTTTTTCTTGGGGTGTTTGGGGGTCAGCTTAGGCTTGTTAAGCCCTCTAACCCCTGCCCGCTTTATAGCGCGCTGTGCCGCCGTAGTCTTTTTCTTTTTGGTCCTAGTAACCACTACGCTTTTCTTCGGCGCCTTACTGTAGGACTTTTCTTTGCCACGCGCTTCTTTGCTTTAGTTGCGGCTTTTTTTCCTGCTGCGGTATATGGGTATTTTTTTCCTGCGACCTTAGGCATTTTTCAACTCCACAATGCGTATAATTAATCTAGGACCTGGACCCTCTTTCTCCTCATAGTATTTCGTACAACTCATGAAAGCAACCTGAGAATCATCTCTCCACCAGCCTGTGTCATTCAATGCATCACATATGGACTTGCAGACATTGTCAGCGTCCGGCTTACTGATATGGAAAATAAAGTCCGCAGGATCTTTTTTTCGCAGGAGCCGCTTCGGTCTTGGGAACACCGCCGTAACGTACAGACCTAGCGGTCCTGTTAAGACCTGTTCTGGCCTGTGCTCCGCAGCAAAAAGTGCAAACTGTTGTTCCCACCTTACTTGGTCTGACGGTGTATATGCCCGCCCCTTCGAGGTTCTGTGTCGCGCTTTTCCTTTGGGTGCCACTGGGGCTACGAAGCTAATATCAAACATTGTCCTGCCATATCTTGAATAGGGTTCCCGGTCTTGGCCAAAAGCTATTATTGGCTTGGTTCATATATTCCCTTGTCGCAGCGAGAAGATCTTCGTCGTTCGCCCCGCTGAGACCTTCAGCTATAGTCTGGGCTATGTAGTCATAGCTGCTACGCGGCGGTATGGAATGCCCCCCACTAGCTAAAAGCTGGAAGGCGTCAATCATCCCTTGGGGTGTGATCGTTATCTTCCACTTCGACCCACGCTCCCCCAGCTTAATTAAACCTAGACGTACCTGAGCTTCCATCGCGGATACGGGCTCATCATCCATCTCGTCGATTCTACGAAGCGTCTTAGGTTTGCAGATGAAGTCGATGTCTGCTCTCCATGCCCGCGAGTTACTACCAAGCCAGTGTTCATTTCTGGACGCTTTGGCTAAGAATGCCCTGAGCGATTCCTCTGTGCCCGTCAGGTTCCACAGCCGCTTTATGCCCATGCGCCTATCGACGTCCTTGGTGCTACGGCATTGCTTCCAACCCGGTAGGCCATTGCTGCACTGCTGCTGGTACTCGTTGTAAACCTCACGAACCAGATCGTACGGCGTGCGCTCACCACATACCGGAGGAGCTTTAGCTCCGACATTATCTTGGTTGGTATTATCTTTGGGGGTCATTTTTGATACCCCCCCGGTGTCATTTTTGATACCCCCCGGTGTCACATCTGATACCGCCTTGTAATTACTTAGCTTTTCATGGTTGTCAGCATACTCCTGTGGGATCTGATTAGCATCCCAGGTGATCGTATACTGGCTCGTTGACTCTCCGCCGCCGAGAGCAACCTCAATGTAGCTTCTGTCTTTTAGCCACTTGATGCCACGCTGCAACGAGGACCGAGACATGCCGGACAGCTTCTCCATTCTCTGGAGGCCTGGCCAGCACACCCCGGCCTTGTTGCGGTGATCTTGTAAGAGGGCCCATACGACAATCGCTGAAGTCGGCGGGTGTTGTGTAATCCAAGCGTACGGTAGGTGGCCGAACGCATAGAAGCTCTGTCGCATTGTAACCTCCTGGGTTAGAAGGGTACGTCGTCAGCACTAAAGCGCTCAGCGTTGTCCTGCTGAGATATCGCCTTCACAGACTTCTCCTGAAACTCGTGATACATCGAGTCATCTGGGAAACCTACGTGGCCTACCCATTTTGTATTACCCTGCTCGTCATCATACTTACGACTAGGCACTGCTACCCAAAGGGAGCCACCCTTGCCTTTACGTAGAGCACAGCCACGGACTTCAACAAGCCCATTGATTAGCATGTCGGCAAAGCCAACAAGGTTGCCATCGTTCATGGCACGCCATTTAGTTACTTCTATTTCCATAATTAACTCCTGAGTCTAGCAGCCTGGTACGCCGCATTTATTAAGCCGCCGTTTAAGCAGCCGGTAGGTCTTTAGAACAGCTTCTGCGTATTTGTAGCTACGTGCCCCTGGAGAATTACCCCCGTTGTACATAGCTAACGCATAATAATCAGTATTGCGTTTGTGTTTACGCGCAGCACGAGCCCGCCACTTACTGTATGCCCTGCCACCAACGTAAATGTAGTCACAATGTTGTGGACCACACCAGATCTTTGGCATTACTTGGAGAGCACCCAGAGCGCCAGCACGAGATACAGCCTCATTATTAAACCGAGACTCGTGCCAGGCCACACTAACCAACAACACAGGGTCCAGGTTAAATGCTTCAGCAGCATCAACGACCTCATAACACCACCGTAGACGGGATTCAGGGTAACTTCTTATCTCCTGAAGCTCTTTACATATGTCCTGGGGGGTGCACAACCCCAATAACAAGACTGTTATAGCCAACATAACTACTCCTACACTCTATTCCGTTAGCAAAAATGAGTATACCAGCTACGGGTACTCTGTCAAA
>TARA_R110000824_G_scaffold46692_3_pt1 | contig 11229 bp, 14 predicted proteins | sample TARA_R110000824 | Tara Oceans TARA_R110000824 (sample SAMEA4397747) | marine metagenome | biome: Polar Biome; feature: [MES] marine water layer (ENVO:01000295) within the mesopelagic zone...; material: water (ENVO:00002006), including particulate matter (ENVO:01000060) such as...... | reverse complement strand
GCAGAGTCGTATCCTCTGTATGCAAGCTTTTCTAATCCCTGCTTAACAGAAGAATATTTTGAGTTGCCGTTTAAGCTTACTATTCCGAATATACCGCACATATGTTATCCTCCGAAGCATCTTATTAATCCCTCTTCAATAGAGATCTTTGGTTTCCACCCTAACTTATTTAATTCTGTTATGTCAGCCAAAGTGTGTTTAACATCTCCCTTTCTTTCGGGAGTGTGATTCCACACAATATTATGTCGAGAATCAATAAATTTCTTTATATAATTCATAGAAACAGATTTTCCGGAACCAACATTAAATACTTTTCCTCCAAAAAACCCTTCATTCTGCATGCAAAAAATATTTGCACTAACGATATCTTGAACGTGTATTAAATCCCTTGTTTGCTCTCCATCACCATCAATTCTAAGTGGATTTCCTCTCTTAATCATTTCCATCCAAGCACAAATGGCGGTTGAGTAAGCTCCACCAAAAGGTTGATCTTCTGAATATGCATTAAAATATCGAAGACAAACTGTATCGAGACCATAAAGCTCTGAATAAAGTTTGCATTCCATTTCTGAAATAAGCTTATGTAAGCCATATGGCGACTTTGGTCCTGTTCCATCTCCGGACACTGCCGATGAAGAAGAGAATATAACTCTTTTTACTCCATGGTCTTTTGCCCATTCCAACAAAACAGAAGTCGCTAATACATTTTGTTTTAAGGTATAAGAAGGTTTCTCGACCGAATATTCGACCCGTGGTAATGCGGCTAAGTGGAAAACGAAGTCAAAGCTTTCGTCTGGAAGACAATGAAGTATGTCTTCACCATCTTTTAAATCTATGCCGCGAACTTTATGTCCGTGGTTAGTGAGGTTTCTATAAATGCGGCTGCCGATGTAGCCTCTGTGTCCTGTTACTAAAACATTATTCATTTTAGACTTCATACCATTTAATTAATTCGCCTATTTTAAACATATTTATAATTCCCTTTCCCATCTCTCGATCATTTCGTCAAGCATAGTTTCAAAAGTATACTCTGGCTCCCACCCAAGAACAGCTTTTGCTTTTGATGGATCCCCTTTCAAATATTTCAACTCTTCTGGCCTCATATATTTTGGATTCTGAACAACATAATCTTTATAATCCATACCAAGTTTTGTGAAAACTACTTCACACAAATCTCGAACTGTATGTGTCTCGCCAGTTGCAACGATAAATTCATCCGGAGTGTGATGGTTTATAATCATATGCATAGCTCGAACATAATCTTTTGAATGACCCCAATCTCTTGAAGAATCCATGTTACCAAGTTCAAGTTCGTTTTTGAGCCCTTTCTTAATCTGAACCGCAGTTTTTACTACCTTGTTGGTTACAAAATTTGTTCCTCTGCGTGGAGATTCGTGATTAAATAAAATACCATTACAAGCGTATAATTTGTATGCATGACGATAATGGCGAACTAAATTATAGCCCATAACCTTAGAGCAACCATAAGGACTAACAGGATTCATAGGTGTGGTCAATTTCTGTACTCCGTCTTCGTCTACAGAATTGCCAAACATTTCTGATGAAGAAGCTTGATAGAATTTTGCAACTGGGTAGATAGTTTTGTAGACTTCTAACATATTAAGAACACCTAATGCATTTGTTTGAATTGTGAATGAAGGCATATCAAAACTAACTCTAACATGACTCATTGCTCCTAGATTGTATATTTCATCAGGCATCACTTTAGACATAATTCTTACTAATGATGGATAATCCAAAAGATCTCCATAATGAGTATGTACTTTATCACTTGAACCATGCTTCACTAACCTGTGGTTTTGGTTTTCAGCAACTGAATGTCTTCTAACAATTCCATGTACTTCATATCCTAAAGATAAAAGATATTCAGACAAGTAGCTTCCATCTTGTCCATTTATTCCTGTAATTAAAGCTCTTTTCATTTAAAAATCTCCATTTTTGTTAAATCAGGCCAATCAGTGACAGCCCACTGCTTTGGTTTAGTTTTGATCGCATCAGGCAATTTTGATAATCCTAATTTTGCTGTTTCGGGGGTCATGTAATAGTGATAACCCATTGTATCAACATTTTGTTCTCGCCAAGGTATGTTAGATAATCTACCATCGTAAGACATCTTCTTTAATATTATAACATCTTTTTCACTATCAGTCAAGATAATTCCACCTCTTCCTAAAGAAAGGTGTTTTCTATATTGAAAACTAACACACATAAATGTATTTGGTATGTAAGAATCTTTTTTCCACAAGACAGCAGCATCTATTATATTGGTACCTCCCAAATAATAATAATCTTGCCATTTTTCATCTCTCCAATCAAAAGTTATTCCCAATTTATCAGCTAAAAAAGGAACAGAAATATAAGTTCTCTTTGGCACTGTATAATGTTTAATCTCTTGCTGTCTCAAGCAAAGTTCAATTGCATGAGTACCGCAGTCCACAGCGACAGCATATGGGGCACCATAAAATTTTGCTATTTTTATTTCGAACTCTGTAATAGTGTCAAAACTCATTTCCTCATACTCTCCTTAAGAATTTCTGCGCATGCGAATCTATCCCACTCTTTTCCTATCTTGGGATAGTTCGATGTCCTGTAATAAACATCATCTCTGATATTATTTCTTATGTTTTCTACATTATAATATATAACCAATAAATCAACTTCTAGATTGGGATATTTATTAGTTAACAAATCTTTTGTCTTATAGATCCAAGTTAGATCATAGTGCTTAAAGCCCTCTTTTTCTTCTTTGGCAGCAATATCATTATGTAGGACATCCAAAATTTTGCAATCTAACATATTTCTTATTAATAATATTTTATTAGATTTTGACAATACATTATTTAAATTTAATGTTTTTCTTTTATATTTATCAATTGCTTCTTTAGAAAGTAAAGGCTCATGAGTTATGTTGACATTATATTTATAATTCGTGATATGTTTAAAATTAACTATATGTTTTAAATTCTGCTCTTTACAAGAATTTGGACTTAAAAAATCTTCAAAATCATTTAAAAAACATTCATATATGCTTCTAGAAGTTGTTAGAGTCCAGTCTAAAGGAAAAGCAATTTTTCTTAGCCCTATGTCTCTCAAAGCCATACCTATTCTACAATTAGAGCCGATAGGTATTATAAAATCATAACTATTCAAATCCATAATTAAATCTCTCTAAATCTTTCGCATACATTTCTTCTATCATTTTAATTTGCTCTTTTGATTTATAAAAGCTTTTATATTCTCTTCTATCTTCGGAGCGATTGATAAAAGGAAGTGTTTCGTCTACATCTATAGTTTCGCAAATAAAATCAAAATCTTTCTCTATGTTTTCAAATCTTCCAACAAAATCAACAATTTGTTTATCGCCTTCATACAAGCGTTCACTTTGATTAATAAAATTCCAATCCCATAATATATCAAAGTTATTTCTATATTCGTTTTCTAAAAATAGATCAAAACCAAAATTTGCTTTTGGGTTATTATGTTTTTTACACCATTTATAGAGAGATACATAATGATCCCACGGATTTCTAACAAAACCAAAAGTAAAAAAATCATTCCATTTTTCTTTGTACAGTTTAATATAAGGATTTTTTGAGGCCATTCTTTTTGAAGAGTGGCTTAAAATAACATTATTTTTTAATTCACTGGCTGTATAATGACTACCATCCTTATCTATACTATATTTGTTTAAAATATTAGTAATGCTCATGGTGCCGGTTTTCATAACTGCAATGAAAATAAACTTTTTATCAGTTGATATCATGTTGTAGTTCCTCGAACTTTTTTAAAATATTTTCAGGATTTATTTTCTTTACCAACTTGGCTGGGTTTCCTTTATAAACACCCCATTCTTCAGTATCGCCCATCAATAAACTTCCTGCTGCTAGTAAAGCCCCTTGCCTTAAAATAGAGCCGGGTAATACAACAGAATTTGTCCCAATGTTTGAAAATCTTTCCATGATTATTGGTGAACTTATCTGCTTTCCTTTATATCTTTTTGGTATCATAGCACCAAATAGACCACTATCATCAAAGCGATCTGAGCAGCATATGATTCTCGCTCCGGCCATTATATTATTAAACCCAAATGCTTCAAAACTTGAATCCTTGCCTCCAATGCAAGTGACATACGGAGAAACATGCACATAGTCACCTATTTTAAATCTAGTTGTACAATAAAATCCTTTGTCTATCGCACAATGATTTCCAATCTCTGTGTAATTTATATTCTTGAAAACCGTGTCTTCATCAATTATAACATCATAACCGATTTTCATTTTTCAACCAAAAAAACTTTATCGTTCTTTTGTCCCTCATAGGGACCGGTCTTATATTCATAAACATATGTGTCATCTTCCAGAATCTCATATGTATGTCCTCCTTCCAATGTAAAGCTAGCATCACCGGCGCATAACACAGGAGTAGCTATTATTGAATCATCAATATCATAAAAGATGCACCTTACCTTTCCTTTGATAATCACCCAAGATTCTTGTGCTATTTTCTGATCATATGATCTTTTTTTCTTTATATGTTTATGAGGAGGAAAAGTTTTTCCATTCCTCATTTTTAAAGTAGCACATTGAATAAAATTTTCTTCTGGTATGATGTCTTGTCTTCCATCAAAATCTTCTATTCTGTAAATTATATGAAGCAACTTGTCTTCTTCTATTTTAGAGTAAAGTTTTTCCATTTTTTATCCTTTAATTTTTATCCAGTCAGCACAGTGAATATCGGAAGTGCTTAAGTGGGACAACCCTGTTCCAACCCACTGAGATGGGCAGACAACTTTTTTATTCTGATTTGTATTTAGCCAAGCCGACCACCACGAGAAACTTGAATTAGCAATAATATTGCTATGACAAGAAGACATCATTTTCAGATCTTCTATATCTGTTTTTCCTTTGAAAAATTCTATCTCTTGACCAATAAATGTCTTTTTACACCATTCTATATCATCACTAAACATTAAAAATTTTTGATCCGGAAATATTTCGAAAGCCTTAAGATAATATTCTTTACTTAGGACATTGTGATATCGTTGTTTTTCCAAATAATCTCCTCTTCGAACGTGGACGGATACTTTATCTATTGTTTTCTTTTCTTTGAAAAGGTTTAACATTTCTTGGCGGCTATTTTTAAAATATTTTTCGCTTTGAAAGAAGCCATTAATAATACACTCTTTTGGTATTTGTTTTTTTACATAATGAAAGGGAAATACAACCTTCTGAATATGGCTGGGAGGGTGTGTTGTATTGAAGTTTCCAAATAGTTCTTTATAGTGTGCCATATCTCTAAGATTTTGATTGCAGTAATTTTCTCTTTGCAGGAAAACAAGATGCTCATGAAGATTTGGAAAAGAACAATCTACATTTAGTTTCTTTGAGAACTCAAATGTAGCCGCCACTTGAAATAATATATTTCCTAAACCACCCTTCAAATTGCAATAAATCACACAGATCTCTCAAAGAAAAACAAAGTGTTTTTAAACCAAGACAGGCTAGAAGCATTTCTAATTCTTTTTGTTAAATTATGGTTAATTTCAAAACCTCTTTTTGATATTTCTTGGATAATATATTCATTTGTCTGACAGTTTACGTGTCCATCTCCACCTTGTTCGGGCACAGCCCAACTACAAACTAAAAATCTACTAGTGTGACTCACTATGTTATTAATGAAAATTTGCTCATATTCTTTCGGAATATGTTCTCCAACCTCTAAAGATACAACGCAATCAAAGTTTTTATTAAGATCAAAAACCTCTGAAAGATCTAATACTTGACAAACTCCATCCGTATATTTCGGAGTATGAGGATTACCATCATAACCTATACACTGTCTACCAGATTCTATAAACCTTTTGACATATTTGCCAGGACCACAACCAAAATCTACTATATCATTTATATGTTTTTCTTCAAATATTTTTTCGATCTCTGAACAGAGGCTATTGTCAAAACAATGCCCTTCTTCATTCTCGCAATACCAGAATCCTTTTTCGTCTATTTTAAAATTACTCATTTTTTATACTCCATAATTTGTATTTCTTCTTTCAATATCACTAACTGATCCTCTTTGTCTACCTATTCTCTCAGATACAATCCAGTCTTCTCGATTCTGAAATACTTTCCAAGCTTGATCAATAGCATTGATAATATATGGTTCACATCTCATTAATTTATCGGTAGCTTGTTCAATATGTGGAAGCATTACTTTCAAAAATTCAACATCAGCAGCATAACAACTAGTTGTTTGTATATTGTTACACCGATAGAAACCTTTATTTCGTGTTTCTCTTAATGGGCTCAAACTATTATACCCCAGATTACAGACACTAAATTTCATAGTTTTAAGATTATCTATAACAATATTTATTTTATTCTTGTCGCCTATTAATTCAAAATCATCTTCCATAATGATTATTTTTTTGTAACCGTTATTGATCGCATCTTTCCAAATGTTTATATGTGATAAAGAACAACCGGCACCCCTTTGTGAAATGTGGTTATAACTCGTATGGTCAGTGGCTGAGATTCTTTCTATTTTATCTTTCGGGAAATCAATATAAGGTAAAACACTATTTTCAATGTGCTGTTTCCTGTCCACTCTTTTATCTAAATTTATGTAATAAAGTTTATCTATCATTATGGTTCTTTTAATCATTCCAATTTATTGCCGACCTAACATCAATTTGTACAGGCTTAATTCCATTAGATACCAATATGTTCCCTATACAAGCGTCTTCGAATATAGAAGAATAAGGCTTATAATCCTTTATTGAGCCTATAATTTTTTGCGCCTTTTCCGATATCCAATACGCACCGCCAATGCAGTAAGTTACGTCCGGTACCGGCATAAGAATTTTGTTCAACCTTTTGTCTGAACATTTCCCAAAATGATGTGGTGAGTGGTATCCTCCTTTATGGAAAATTCCGGCATAGTCTATCTTGTTGTCTTTTAAATTGTTTACCATTTCTATAATTTTCTCTTTTTTAAAAACGACATCATCATCTGTTTTAAGAACATAATCGACAAATCCTACGTTTTCTCTTATCCACTTAAATGCTAAAAGCGTTTTTTTAGTCAAATACTCATAATCATCTGGACAAGGTAAATAAACGATTTTACCTTCCTCTATTGGGTCCTGTAAATCTGGGTTGCCTATAAAGTATCTGTAATTCATTGGCAAATGCTCTATGTTTTGTCTTTCTCTTTTAAAAGAATATTTTTCACAAGACAGAATAAGAGCAAAACAATTATTTAACACAACAACTCCGAATATTGTTCCATTGCTCTTTCGATAGAAAACATAGATTCCCAATCTTTTCGACTGTTTTTTTCCTCAACCTCTCTAACACAGCTTTCCAAATCAGATAAATCAAAAGTTTTTAAAAGTTTTCCGCTCTTCATTTTTCCTAAAACGCCAGGAACTCCGCCCACTGGAGTTGATACCCAAGGTAAACCTGCACTCATCGATTCTAACAAGACTAACGGAAGACCTTCCGCAATGGAAGGTAAAACATAAACATCAGATATAGATAATAGTGAATTAATAACTACTTTGCTGTTAGTTCCCTTAATCATTGTTATAGATTCGGTCGAGTCACAAAACTCTTTACATTTTAAAAAATAATCCCTATCTACGCTAGCGCGGGGCGAACCTAAAATAACTAAATGAAAATCTCTGCTAAGACCCGATTCCACAAATGCATGCATTAAATTTAATTGATTTTTTCTATGTTCAATATTTCCATGATTAAAAATTATTTTCTTTCCAATTCTAAGTGCCTTTTTTGTTATATTGGGAGATTTTTTCCCATTCATAACATCACGACTGAAGTTTGGAACAAAATGATACTTAATGTTATTCTCTTTCAAGAATTTATTAACTGGGGCGCCCTCGCAAAACGATATAATGTGGGTAAAAGTTTTTATTTTATTTATTTTCCCTTGAATATTTGGAATTTTACCTTCTTGAATCCAACGATAAATATTTTCATCCAAATTTAATATCAAAATAGACTTTTCGCACTCTCTTGTATCTATCCACATAGAAGGGGAGAATAAATCCGCAAACACAAAAACCGCATCATAATTTTTCCCCAACAAAACGTCAAGATTGTTCATTCTTAACGCGTTAACTGCATACCCCAGGTCTTCCCTGTTTTCGTCCGAAGATGTTACTATTTCTACCTCATTTCCTTGGTCCCTAAACCATTCTGCTGTTCCTTTACAAAGCATTTGGGTTCCACCAATTGAAGGATAATAAAAATCAGATACAAATGCTAATTTCACAGCATTTTCTCCAAATCGATTAGTTGTTCAACAGGGTCCGCTTCTAATACACTATTCACAAACTTCTCGTACATCTTCTCGGTACTAAACCGCTCTTTAAGAACTCCCGCATACTCTTTAGCTTGTTGAGCGAGCCCTTCACCAGCTAGCACATCATTATAGCATTGGCGCAGCATATCTTTTGAACTTTGCTCTCTAGAATATGCCCACATTGATTCGGGGATGATAACCCCTTCCCAAACAACCTCCTCTTGTACGGCTCTAAGGTCGTATGCTACACTATAAAAATGTTCCTTACCTTGGGTGTCGCAAAGAAAATCAAGTTGCCCAGAGAAGCCAGGAGCCACTACTGGTATACCGCTGTATGCTGCTTCAAAGAAAGGAAGTCCAAAGCCTTCGCCGTGTGTAAGACAAGCAAATGCTGAAATCTTCTCATGACGATAGAGTGAATGGATCTCTTCATTAGTCATATCTCCATGAAGAAGATAAACTTTGCAGGTTCTTTCTGGCGCCGTATCTCTCAAAAAACTCTTCAAGTGTTCATAAACGTGTTCTCTATCGGATAGACAATTTCTTGCTAAATTAGTTTTTACTACTAATCCGACTTTTTCTTCTTTAAATTCCTCGACAAACCATTTAATAGTATTAAAAAGGTTCTTTCGTGGCCCCATTTGCGCTACACACAAGAAGTTGGTATCGTATTCTAAGTTTAGTGATAGATCAGGTAAGTTGTCGTAAGTTCGCACAGGATAGTTAACAACTTCTACAGGAGTATGCACTTTAATAAGAGTTGTTTCTTCGGTCTCTTTATTAACAGCTTCATACTCGGTTGTTCCAAAAACATGTTTAGAATGGTTTGATACAACAATAATCTTATCCATTTCATTAGATTTTTTAACCCACTCATGAGCGATCTTAGTTGTTTCAATACCGGCAGTATATCCGATATTAACGGGGGCTATTCGGTTGAACTCATTGGGAATGGTTATTTGTAAGGATAGATCAAAGTGACCGCCTTGTTGTACATAAGCCAGTGTATTCTCAATCTTCTCATCGATCCAAGCTCTTTCTTCATCATATACACTTAGCCAAGAGGTTTTACCCCATTGAATAGGTTGAATATGAATATCGAATAGATCTTCACGCGAACGAAGTGCTTTTAAAGCAAATCGTGATTGTACACCATATCCAGAACAGGACAATACTGGACCTTTTACTAATATTTTCTTTTTCATGCTACCTCCAACAATTTCCAAGTTTCATAACCTTTACGAGTGTCCCAAGAACCTTGTTCTTTTATAATACGGTCAATGTGATCAACCCATTTCTGTTCTAGATCTAAAAAGTTATAATTATTTCTTACGTGGTCGCGGCCCCAGATGGACATTTTCTTATATGCTTTATCCGACATATTCAAAGCACCGTTTAATGCTTTCTCAAAATCACCTTGTGAAATGCGGTCTTCGTAAATGTATGGAACTTGTAAAGAGCCAATAACTGTTTTAGAGACCGGTTCGATACCAATACCAAACCAGTTTTTCCCGTCTGTTACTTGTTCTTGCAAGCCGCCGGTCATATTAACAATAATCGGTGTTCCACAAGACAAGCTTTCTAATGTAGACAGTCCAAAGCCTTCAGCATCTGAAATATTGATAGTAAAATCAACGGAATTGTAAAGATTAGCTAAATCAACTTGCGACACTTTAGCGGTAGAAAGTAATACCTGTCCTTCGTTAATTCCCAAATGTTCAATTAGATGTGGGAGATCCTGTCCATGTTGGTCTCTTGGATCGGTGTGCATAAGGAGTGTGGCTTTATCGTGACCCACTTTATCCAGCCAGTTTTTAAACCACCAAATAAGTGTACCAGATTGTTTCCTGCGAGCATTTCTATTATTCCAAAAGAATATCTTTTTATCTATGTTTCTATTCTTTGGATTAATAGATGCTTCTACATTTACTCTGGTTCTTGTTTCTTTAATTATCGCCAGTTTATCATCTTCTTTATACTTCTTAAAGATTTCGTTATTAACTGCGTGTGGTAGATAAAAGGAATTAACATCGGGTGTTACTTCTTTAACAATACTATGAGTTACTTTTGAAATACAAGCAATCTCATCGGTAGAACGGTAGAACCGCCCGTTGTATTGTGGTGCTGGGAAGTTGTCCCAAACATGATAGTATACCATTGGAAGATTTGCACGGACTTCGTTTTCCATCTCCCATAACCAGCCGTAGAAGCGTGGATCAGTCATGAACCACAACATATCTGGGCGTTCTTTTTGCAGGATAGAACGAATAATCTCGTCGTTTCCATATCCATCGACCGGATAAATTCGCCAATCATCGCCGAATGGCTCTACCTTAATCGGTTGATAGCTATTGTGCTTGATAGCTCCCCCCAAACTAATAACCTCATAACGGCCGGTCTTTAAAAGAGCCTCTATGAAGTATTTCGTTTGTGTACCAACACCAGAAGGTGATAACGGCATATCCGAGAGTGTTAATATTTTTTTCTTTTGCATTTGTTCCTCTGTTATTTTATTCTTTACAAACTGTTTCTAATATCGCAGCAGTTACAAGGTACGGATCGCAATTAGCGTTTGGACGGCGGTCCTCGATATATCCTCCTTGATCATGTTCTACTTGCCATGGTATTCTAATAGAAGCTCCACGGTCTGATAATCCATACTTAAATTCTTCGTGTGAACAAGTTTCGTGTTCGCCTGTTAAGCGTGATTCTATACCGTGGCCGTATTTAGCTATATGTTCTTTTGGATTCTCGCCTAATTTCTCACAAGCTGCTGTGATAGCTTCCATATTATTGCGCATGCTTATCGTGCTAAAGTTGGCGTGACAACCAGAACCATTCCAATCTCCAGCAACAGGCTTCGGAGAATAATCAACCACAATA
>TARA_R110000824_G_scaffold172993_1_pt1 | contig 11235 bp, 7 predicted proteins | sample TARA_R110000824 | Tara Oceans TARA_R110000824 (sample SAMEA4397747) | marine metagenome | biome: Polar Biome; feature: [MES] marine water layer (ENVO:01000295) within the mesopelagic zone...; material: water (ENVO:00002006), including particulate matter (ENVO:01000060) such as...... | reverse complement strand
TATACTTTTGAGGATTATTTGGTGAATATTTTGTTTTATATGCCATATAATTATTTATATAGATGAGATTAGGAATATAGGAGAAATCTATGCCGATCGTAAACTCTTCCGCAGGCTCAAAGTTAATGTACCCTCCTGGCGTAAAGGATAATTCTATAGGAACTCCTTATTTAGAATTTGCTGCTAGTGAATATCAAACTTTGTTAAGCAGAAGTGTAGGTGGAGGAGCCGGTGTGGTTGCACCACCAGAAGATGGAATGTGGGGAAAAATAAGATTAGCAGTTCCTAATAATATATCAAGTTCAGACAACTTTAATTATGAGCAAGTTAGTTTACTTAAAGATGGTGGTATTGCTAAAATAGCGAATAACGCTATGGGTGGTGGCAAAGATGCTGTGGCCGGCCTGACCGACATCGCCGCAGGTATCGCGTCCTCGATGGACGTATTTGGACTTCAGAACACACTCGCATCAACCACTGGTAGAAGATTAAATCCAAAAGAAGAATTACTCTTTAACGGACCCTCACTAAGATCGCATACATTTACTTTTAACTTGTTTGCAAAAAATCAAAATGATGCAGAAAATATTGTTGCTATAATAGACACGTTTAAGAAACTTTCTTATCCAAAAACTGAAAGTGTAGGCGAATTTATAAGTTCAGCAATAAACGTAGATGGCGCAGCGGACTTCTTAGGACGTGGTGGCGAAGTCTTTGTATTTCCACATCAGTGGTCAATCACAATGCAGCCTGGTAATAAGAATAATGGTTTTCCTTATATTCCAATGGCATTTTGTACATCTATATCTACTAATTATAGTGCAAATGGTTTGACTACATTATTAAAAGGAGATGGTAGATTGTTAGAAGGTGGTAGAGAAGTAGAAACAGAGAATGACGATTACTTCCAGAGTATTGAATTAACACTAACATTCCAAGACATTTCTGTTGCCACTGATGAGACAATATTTCCTAGAGGGAGATTAATTTAATGTTTAGTCAATTATATCCAAAAACATCATTTACAAATTTTCCAAATGGAGTTGGTGGAACAGCCGACACTAAGGAAGTTGTTAATATTCTGCGTAGAGTTAAATTTGTTGATAGTTTTGGTGGTTTGAGAACATATAAAAAATATACTGTTCAGTATGGAGAAACACCAGACATAGTTGCTACTAAGTTGTATGGAAGTTCTGAATGGTATTGGTTGATTATGTTATTCAATAATATGACAGATCCATTTAGAGATTGGCCTAGAAGTGGATTAGATAATGATATTGATACTAAAACATATGATGTTGATGTTGTGAGTTACTTACCGTTAACGGGTACTAATCTGTATCCATTTACAATCGGTGACACCGTGGTTAGAGTAAATTCATCTGGCATTTTAGACACAGACAATCCATTTACTTCTACCATAACAAATATAAGAACCAATTTCTTTGGTATTGATATCGATATATTAAATTCATCAGGAACTCGTTTGGCCGAAGGCGATTATTTCGGCATATTAACTAATATTGGTACTGTTATACAAGTGCATGAAGTTAAATTAATTAGAACACCAGATACTACTATTTCTAGTTTTGAAACTGAAGAGGGAAGAGTGTTGAGTCCCTTTACAGATAGAACTGGTATAAATACTATTAATGAGCAAGTACTAAATCCAGCCCTCGGTGGTGAAGATTTAACTACTACATTAGTTTATAAGTATATTAGTTTTCCAACTAATGATGCGTATTCTCAATATTTTAGATCTGTTAAATATGCAGCAGAATACAAGGCTGATTTGAATAGAGAAATAAACGTATTTCCTAATTCACTTAAAGAAGCAGCATATAAAGAAGTGGCGCGTCTATTAAGTCAACTACCATCAGTAGGAATACGGTCTAGACTAACATCATCACCTAAAGCAAACAATAGTAATTTATCTGTTTTATAATTTGGAGTAAGGAATGGGACAAGCATTTGAAGGTGGCGTGAGTTCAATAGTATTTTCACAAGACGTATCGGCTGTAGGTGAAAAAAAGGGAACTCAAGTCGAATTATCATTAAATGATGATTTAGTTAGTTTTGATTTTAGTGAAGATATGTTTGGTACTACTATTAGTGGATCTCTTATTGTTACTGATTCTAGTGGCTGGATTGGTAAACTAGGTGGACTCTTAGGAACCGAATGGATAACCGTAACTTTTGATTCGCAAGAATATTCTTATGATGATAGTGGTAGACTACGCGAAACTAAACCATATACAATTACTCATAGTTTTAAGATTTATAAAGTTACTTCTGCAACTAGTGAATCTAACAATATGGTAACGTATGGAATAAACTTTACGTCATATCAATACTTAATAGATTCGGTAAAATTTGAGAAACATTTGAATGTGAAACATATAGGACCAATTGCAACTAACTCTTCTGAACAAACAGGTGGATCATTAGTTGATCAAGATTATGGTTTAGTTAATAAGATTTTTGATTCTGCTGGATTTGAATATGATATTAGCACAAGTGCAACACAAACAAATGTTCCAATATTAGATGTAGAAGAAACCCATAACTGGGTAAACTTCATTCCTTCTTACTTAGATAATAGAAATACTGATTCCGTCCTTGATCAAGATTATGGTTGGAATAACTTTATTCCAGGTCAATCACAAAAAGATTCTAGACCTAAGTCTATATTTGAACTCCTAAATGAACTTGCTGTAAACTCGGTAGCAAAGGAAAATAAAAATGCTGCAAACTATCTTTGCTGGGGCGATCTTAGAGGATGGCATTTTAGATCAATTGATAGTTATTTACGGAAAGAAAATATAGGTCGTTTAGATAGAAGTTATACGCATAGCATTACTAATGCAGCCTCTCCCATACGAGGAGAGACTACACGAATTGTAGATTTGGAAGTATTAAAGCAAGTAGACTATATGGATTTGATTAATAAACAAGCCCTATCTTCTGAAGTTATTTACTATGAACTAAATCCAGATAATGAATATGCTGCATATTACTTGAATCTTCCTACTGGTATGCAAGGACTTCAAAAAGTAATTGGTCCTTCTGGACTATCGGATAGTATAGGTAGAACTATAATAGATACGCAAGCCGTTATTCAATCTGGACTATCGTATGATTACCTATTAGATTATAATAAATGGTCAAGAGTAGAGGAATACCCTATTCTACCAGACAAAAATAATCTATACACACAATATACAGATCCTAGTTTCCTTGAAATTCCTCCTCAATTTTTACATGAAGGTATAGGAAATACTAGTTGGTTGGGATCTCAACCAATGGCTGACCGTAGCGGTAGTAGTATAGAGTCAAATTTTGATCAGTATAGTGGTCGTAGACAAGGTGACTTTGGTTTGTTATCTAGTTTTCGTGTTGCTAATCCACAAGAATATTTTAGGACGAAGTTTTTAAGACAATCAACACTTGAAGGATCTAAATTTAGAACTGTTCATGATAAAATTAAGAAACCAATTATTGATGCCTTAAAAGATTATTATAATATTTGTCTTCAGCGATTGTTCTATGAACATAATCTTATTATTATGAGTGGATTAAATACTTTAGAATCAGGAGAAGGAAAACTTGGTAGAGGACCTAATAATCAATATTGTGAATATTGTGTTAGTAGATCAGAAGCACTTTCTAGGAATTGGCAGTTCTATCGGGACCAAGAGGGTGGTTTAGATACATTAGAATCCTTTATTGAGGATTGTACTGATATAGAGGGAAATCAAGATCAACTCTGTTATGAAAACCGCATCTTAGGTGTTTCTTCTCACACTTCGTCAGGGGTCACGCCCTTGCTCGATGGCATGATGACATGCACATTTAAATATCGTGACGAGCGGGAGAACATGTTCGCAAGAGGTTACGTCAAGAGTGACAACGGCTTTGTTCCACACGCGACCCGCACTAGGACAATCGATTTACCCATCATCGAAGCCCTGAATGTTCCACTTTTAAATGAAGAATATAGAAATGAAGAATATCCTAGATGCTTTTCAAATGAACCCCTCCTTCCATATGATGGCATAACTAACGTGGATTGTGTTTCTGTTAGAGAAAAATATCTAGCAATACCTTTAGAATGTAGTCTTATAAAAGAACATCTTGGACCAGAGTATGTTTCTCCTGCAATTAGAGGAATGCAGGGAGATCCTATTAACCTATACAATGGAACTTTCTGGAATGGGTATTGGATTAATCCTATATTTAATTTACCAAATATAGGAGATTTGAAGAAGTTCTTTGGATTGCAAGGCGGAAATGTATTCCACAATTCTAAATTTCAATTCTTTGAAAGTGAAATATTTCTGAAAGATTTCTTCGAGTATGATAGTTCAGGATATGTTGCAAAAGAGGGTCAAGTAGTTAGGAGATATGAAACAGCGGCCAAGCCCAGAGGCAACTTCTTTACTCAAGAAAATCGATCACAATTTGACTATTATGGTTTAGATAACAATGAGCAGGGTGTTGCAGATAACTTTATCACTTACGACTTGGATTATGGATATAGTGATACTATATCAATGGAGCAGGGTTGTCCAACTTTTGAGGGCCAGTTCGGGGCCGATCGCCCCACGGCGGGAAGTACAAGAACTAACACTCTAGAGATTACGGTTAATTACAGTAAAAATCGATTTTACGATTTTATAAAAACATGTGGTATACCACAGTTATGTGGTCAATATGATGCCGAGGGTGATACTATTTCTATGCCTTATGTTTCACTAGAAAAATGGAGATATGTAGAGTCAGACTGCGACGGCGATTGTTGCAACCGTTACTGGGAACTCATTCAGGAGGATATTTCTACACTAAATGTTGTCTTTCCTAATTATTATTCAAACGGTTCGCCATATAATTATGGTGCTATTAAAACTCTTCCTTTCGCAACGACAGGTTATCAAAATAATTGGATAGATAGTACTTATATTGAAACACTAAATCAATTTGGTATTGGTAGTAATCTAACAGATGCGTATTTAGATTTCTATGACGGCAGAGACCCGCTCGTTGAAAGCCCGATTAGTGGTGTGGAACTGGCCGCGCTGAGAGGTGTGTTGGAAAATCAAGGCGCACTCACAGCATATGTTCCAAACACTAATTATGGATTATATAATGGATCAAGTCCTATCTACAATAAACAGGACTGGCAATCATTTCTAGAATGCAATGGAACGTGCCTTGGTAGTGATGAGGGTGTAGAAGGTCAATTGACTACTCTTCAATCAGTTGGTACTGATATAAAGAACGTCGCAGGATCTAAAGCAATTGAATATGCAAAGTATTGTACTTATGCTTGGAATCGTTATTGGTCTACACCAGAACATCAATTAATGTATAGAAGAGCGCAGATGAGTTTAATTCAATCACAGGAAATTGAAATAACCATTCCATGTGATATGAATCTTGAAATTGGTATGTTAGTTGGAATTGATATTCCAAGGAGTCCATCAATGTCAACAGAACCAGGTCAAATTAGTAGAGATTCTGTTGTGAATGCAAGCCGTGGTCGTTTCTTAGTCACGGGTATTAGAAGAACATTTACTGCTGATAATAAGAGTATAATGAAAGTAAGACTCAACAGAGATAGTTTACCCTTCAATCCAAATTTGAATGATAATACAGAATAAGAGTATAATAAGGCATACATAAGGTATGGCAAAAGTAACCGATAGATATCGTTATTCAGACTTAGATTTCAACTTCGCTAGATCAGCGAATGGTGATGTTGCTCGTAAGTTTGATGACAATGCAATAAAGCAGTCACTAAGAAATCTAGTGTTGACTAATTATTACGAAAGACCTTTTCGTCCTTCCTTGGGCGGAAATTTAAATTCTGCATTATTCTCTAATTTTAGTCAAGGTGATATGTCTGAAATTAGATCTAATTTAATAAAGACTATAAATGAAGCAGAACCAAGAGTAATACTACTTGAAGTTTTGGTTGGGTTTAATGAAATAACTTTAACTTTATCGGTTAGTATTACCTATAACTATCTGGATACAGAAGACACAATAGATATAAACATAGAGAGAGTAAAATAATATGTCAGATTCATTTATAAATTTAAGTCAGACAGACTTTGAGCAGGTTAAAATTTCACTCACTGATTTCATTCGGACGAAACCAGAGTTTAGTGATTATGATTTCACTGGCTCTGCAATGTCAACTTTAATTGATCTACTTGCATATAACACAGCCTTCTTTTCGACATACACAAACTTCCTTGCTAATGAAAGTTTTATAGACTCAGCACAGAAGAGAGACTCACTTATGTCTCTGGCTAGACTTGTTGGTTATACTCCTCGTTCAAGAATTGCCTCTAGAGCAGTGTTGAATGTAACATCATCAAGTTCAACATTACCAGCAAACACAGTTTTTACTGGTGCAGATACTGGATATAGTTTTATAACATTAGAGTCACAGATACTAGAAGAAGTCTCTTCTGGAGTGTTTGGTGGTGATGTTACAGTTTATCAGAACTCTAATGTTTTAAAAACAGTAAATACTACTTACTCTTTTGGTAAAGTAGTAATACCAGAGCAGGCAGATATAAGCAGTCTGACTGTTTCTGTTGGTGGTACTGTTTATACAGAAGCAAATCGAATCTCAGCCCTTGGTCCTGCATCTAAAGTATTTTTCCTTGATCCAATTTTCTCTGGTGCATATGAAGTATCATTTGGTGATGGAACATATGGAGAAAGTGTTTCTGATGGATCTGATGTTAGAGTAGAATACTTAACTCCAAATGGTGTTAATAATGCCAATGGAGAGAAATCATTTACCAGTAATGCTGTAACTAGTATTACTGTGGTTAGTGAATCATATGGTGGAAGCGAAAGAGAGACTAGTGAAAGTATTCGTAGAAATGCTCCTTCATATTTCCAAGCACAGAATAGAGCAGTGACAGCAAACGATGCAGAGATTGTATTCAAGGTAGATAACCCACAAGTATATGATGCAACTGCTTGGGGTGGTGAAGATAATAATCCACCACAGTATGGCAGATTGTTTTTATCTACAATCAAAGACGCGGCTGGTACTACGTTTAGTGCAGAAGAACTTTCTGAGTTTGGAGCAAAACTACAAGAGAAAACTGTTGTAGGTATTCTTCCTGAATTTAAAGATAGAAGTTGCTATGATGTTAACGTAACATCTGGAACTCTTATTTATGATCCAGTAATAAACTCAGATGGAACTGGACTTAATGGTTTAACATCAACAAAGTTAATTGAATATGATCCTGCGTGTTCTTTTAGAGGTGTCTTTCCTTATTCTACTATAACATCAGAACTGGTTAATGAAAACCCAGCGATTAGATCTATAGATCTTGATATTGATATTTCAGGATCTTTCAGTAATGAAACTTACAGTAATAGTGACGTAGTAAGAAATCTTTATATCTCCTTTGCTAATAGCGTTAAGAAAAATAGTCTTTTCACCGATTTTTTCTTTATTAGTGAAAGTTTAGGAGAGCCAGAAAATATTGGTTTCTTAGACGACGATGGAGATGGTTTCATTAGACTTGGTGGTGTGAATTCAGGAAGAATTTTCAACTATAGATTAGGAACCATTGATTACTCAAATGGAAATATTACAATTTTAGGATTCTCTGATTGGGATCCTCTAAAGGCCATTTCCGATGGGGGTACTAAAGATTTAACAATTCATTGTGTACCTGAATCAAGGGCAGTACAAGCAAAAAAGCAAGCAACATATAAACTAGGAACTGTTGCATCCATAAGGCTTTCTCAGTAATGATATCAACAACTAGTATTGAATCTAATCCATTTGAACCAAACGTAGGACTTCAGAGGTTCGTAGAACAAACTCTTAGAAATTCTTCTGCGTCAGATGCAACCACTCCACGCTTTCCCTTTTATATAAAGGATCGCTTACCTAGTCATGTTGTGGAAAATTATGGACTATATGTAAAATTTATAGAAGCATATTTTGAGTGGTTGGGTATCACAAATGGAATCAACAAGATTCCATATCTGATGGATATAAACAATGTTAGTTCAGATCTACTAATTCACCACAAAGAATTACTTGCTAAATTATGGCCTGAAAATAACCAATTTAACTGGTCAGATCCTGCCAATTCTGTAATAGATTTGCGTAGATTTATTTCTTTTATACGAAAATTTTATCTGACAAAAGGAACAGAGGAATCTATTAGGTTCCTTTTGTCATCTCTCTTTGATTTAGATCCGGCAGCAATTGACTTTGATTATCCAAAAGTTAGATTGTTATATTTGTCTGATTCGATTTGGGTTCCTAACTTAACTGAAGATAGTGATGCTATTGGAAATACATACGAAGGATATTGGTCTGATAGTAGAACTCTATTGAGTGACGGTGTTAGATTTAGAGATAAATATTATCAAGAGTTTTCATATGTTGTTAAAGCCACAACAAATGATGATCGAGGAGCATTCGTTTTAGAACCAGTTCGTGAAATTGCACATCCTGCTGGATTTAGATTATGGAATAATATAGGACCAGATAAATATGTTCCAGCCGCACCAGGCCCTGTTGATACGGGATATGTTGAACCAGCACTACTTGGTCATTATCTAGCATATAACTTCGAGACTACTAGAAACCCTAGAGATCCTTTTGATGGAGTATGTAATAGTTTTCAGCCAGGTTATGATTGGTTCCCTTGTGGATTCAATCCTTATACAACAAATCCATTAGGAATTACTGGCACTGTCAATTGTACTACAGCAAAACATAATGTAGATGAATATCCAATCGGTTATACCTATGGTGCTTCTGCAAATGCCGCAGGTTACACATATACTGAAGATACATATATTACAGCCAACAGTAGAGGATATACATTGTGGGTTGTTAATCATCACCCAAATAGTTGGGCAATAGGACCAACTTTAGGAACAGCATTTGGTGATATGAGAATTGGATGGTTAGTCGGACTTATTCCAGATCCAACTAAAGGTGCTAATAGTTCTCCAAATAATCCAACAGAGTCGTTAGCGTCTTGCACGTTAGCATAAGAGGAAAAACATGTCAAATAATATTACTACAAGTTATGCAACTCCAGAAAATACTAGCATCGCTGGTTTACGAACTCTAATTTCAACGACCATTTATGATAACATGTTTTCGGATAATCAAATTTTCTTCTTTATAACAAAGGAGTTTGTACAAGCAGGTGTATCTCCAGACTCATTACAATCTGCGGAAACTATTTATGAAAATATTGTAATGCTCGATCGGGTAACACCAGAAGAAACTAGTTCAGTTGTTCCTAGAATTGATTGGGAAAAAGGAACAGTTTATAATGGGTTTGATTCTACAAGAAATATGTATAATTACCAAGTTGGTTTTTCTGGTAATGTAAATTTAGAATATAAAACATATGTAATGACAGATGAATATAATGTTTATCTTTGTATAAAAAATAGTGAAAGTGGTTTTATTAGAAGCAAGGTTGGATCTACAATAAAACCTACTAGTGTTGATACAGAAGAATTTACACTAGCCGATGGTTACACATGGAAATATATGTATTCACTGAATAACGCAGACTTTGCATTCTTAACTCAAAAATTTCTACCAGTTCCCGCTCCCGTAAAAATCAATGAAACTATAATAAATAAAACCAGTGCAAAATATAGACAGCAACAGAATCAACTTACGGCTGTTGGTGGATCTATTCGAGATCTTCGTGTTAATTTATCAGATAATAGAAATGTTTATTTTGATGTTAGCAACCCAAGAGTAGAAGTTGTTGGTATGGGTACTGATGGTAAAATTGAATTAAAAACAACTTTTGTTGCAGGCAAAGGTTATAAACTAACAGGATATGCAATCACCAATAAAGGAAAAGATTACATTGGTGGTGGTGTTCGTCTTATAGATTCTCCTAATGGAAATGGAGATTTTGTAACAAGTTCTTCTGTTGAGAATTTACTTACGATAGAAACTTCTTATGGTGGTGTTGAAAAGGATATTTCTTCTGATCCTAGAGTTACTCTTCAAGCAAGAACTATTATGATCCTCGGAAATATATCACAAACAAACGAATCTATTGGTTCACTTCCTAATGGAATCACATGTAGTGGATTTGGTCTTATTGCTAATCCTGTATATGGAGAAGGTTCTTCATACGCAGGCAAAGTAGCCGGCGCTGAATTTGGATATGGAACAAATACTAGACTGAATATAAGACAGACTCCCATCGTAAAAATTAAAGATAATAGTGGAACTGGCTTTGCATTTTCAACAGCACAGAAAATTAACGACAATAGACTTCTACCTAATAGTAAAATTACAATAGAAGGTGGTGAATTTGAATATCAAGGAAATACAACTTCTTCTACTGTTATGGATCTTAGACCTAATCAATTTTCAGGAGCAGGAACTAGCAACGTAGCAAATCTTTATATAACAGGTTCAAAAAGACCATTCACAACTTCAGATATTATTAAATCTGGAACTAATGCTACCTTTGAAGTAGAGTCAGTAATAGCACCAACATTGAAAGTAGGCTCAGGTGATCTCTTATACATAAATAAGACTACATTCAATGTATTAGAATCACAAGTATTCAAATGCAGTATCACTCTAGTACAGTGATAGGAGAAAGATAAAATGGCAAATCAATCTTGGTATAATAGTTTCTTTGACAACGCTCCATATAATGATTCATGGAAGCCATCGAAGAATTATCTTTGTGTTGGATTTCTGCCAGGCTATGCGTTACAGTCTAGGGAGTTATTAGAACTTCAAACTTCTATCCTTTACCAGACTTCTACTACGAATAGAACCTTATTCAAGCATGGACAACCAAGAATTGATTTAGAAGAAGAAAATTTTACTCCAAATTCTCCCATCACAGTAAACAATACTACTAGCACATTTACAATAAAAGAAAACACTCAGTTGTTTACTAATTTTTCTCTCGGTGTGACTTCCATTCTTTCGACTATTCCTAATGGTTTCTGGATTACAATTCCACCATCAGAACTACCACTGTCTGCGGAATACACAGAGACATTATCTGCTACTCCCACTCCCAACCATTTTGTTGGATTCGATGTGGAAATAAAGACAATAGATTCGACCGATGATGAGACACTATTCGATCCAGCAGGAAGTGAATTTAGAAACAGTAATGCTCCGGGAGCGACACGATATGCATATAGCATAGTATATAATACCTCCGAGGACCC
>TARA_R110000824_G_scaffold121876_1_pt1 | contig 11240 bp, 4 predicted proteins | sample TARA_R110000824 | Tara Oceans TARA_R110000824 (sample SAMEA4397747) | marine metagenome | biome: Polar Biome; feature: [MES] marine water layer (ENVO:01000295) within the mesopelagic zone...; material: water (ENVO:00002006), including particulate matter (ENVO:01000060) such as...... | reverse complement strand
AAAGCACCCGCGGTCATGGTGGTAACTAGTGTTAGCCCTTTGGCCGACGGGACCACAGCCTGCACTACGTCTGTGATGTTCATTCTCGCCTGCCTAGTAATCGTTGTTGGTGTAACATCTTCTCTATGTCTTGAGTGCTCTGTCTTACCCCGCCACCCAGAGGCTCGGCCCTCTTTCTGCTTTGTGCCGAACGGACGCGGCTGATCTCGGCGGAGATTGCCTCGGCTTGCAACGCTTTTACTAAAGCTGGTAGCAGTCTCTGGGCGTTATCCTCTGTGAGCCATCCCGAATCGTACAGTTCTTGGAAGTGCGGGCTGTTGTGTAGGTTCTCTTCTATCCTGGCGAAATTCCGTGATGCAACAAACTGGGTTAGGGCTAATTCTAGCTCTGCCCCTTCGGTCCGCTGTCTCGACTCGTACATCTCTGGTGTCTCGTATTTATCTTTTTGGCGGCGGGCGACGTTAACATCTAGGTCTTTCAGCAGACTCCGCAGAAAGGTGTTAGGCCCAGTCAGGCTCCTGCTCGTCATTAGGGGATCTACCATCGTGCGGTAGGCACGGGACAGGTTGCTATCCTCTTCCCCAGTGTACCGTAGCTCCTTGCCGAACGCATCGAGGCGAGCGGGCAACTCGGTACTGTTCGCCGAGCCATCGAACACGCCAAGTGCTGTGAGGTAGTCCCTGGGGGTAGACCTCACTCTGACTACTGGGTCCAGATACCTTTCAAATCGCTTCAGGACATTGGGTGCGGATATTTGGGCCCAGCCCTCTATGCCCAAAGGGCTCTTAGACCCCTCACGTTCTGTCCCGCGAACCTGCTCAAGCAACTCCCTCACTCCTGTAAGGAACGTCTGCTCTATCATTATCCGCCCCTGGGCCTGGATGCCCTCTTCTAATAGTGCGTCTCTTGTTATTCTCAATTTTCCGTCTGGGCCGAAACCAAACCCAAAAATTCGTTCTAGTTTAGACGGGGCCGTAAAGCTGTACGGGTCCATGACATCTGGGTCACCCGTAGTCTCCCATGATCGGGCTAAGTATCCGCCCATAAGTATTAAATTTCCTACTGGAGCTAATCGCTCCGCAGAAACGTACTCGTCCCCAATTTTTACTGTGTTTTCGTCTTCGCCAGTCAGCATCCTTTGCCCTTGTTTCTCTTGCGTGTAGCCGAGTGACATTATCCCTTGGTTGTACAGCCACGACCCTATAGCCACATACCCCGTCCCCACCGTGCCCCTACCCAGCATTTCCATGACTCTTTTTTGATCGCCATTTTTGTATTGAATCTTTTTCGTCAGTCCGAGGGCCTCGTCTATAGACTTGCCCACGACTGGGATCTCAGTGACTGCCTTGCCAGCCAACCTGGGAACGATGTCCGCGAGAGCGAGCCCAAGCCCTATGGGGCTGGCCTCTCCTGCCCTCACTGCCACGTTTAACGGGGTCTGGACAAACGGCAACTGTCTTTCCGCCGCTGTAAAGGCAGCCCCTGCGGCAGTACGCAACGGCCAAGGGTTAGCTGTGTCTTTAGAATATTCGGACAGACCCCTCTTGAGTCCAACGATGGCCCTGGACACCCTCGTCCTGCCCCTGAAGGTGCCAAGCTCCGCGGCAGCGAACGCTTCAAGCCACATTTTAGCAGTTAGCTCGTTCTCTAGGATGTCTTTCCACCTATCCTCGAAAGCGGCTCCCTTGTGTCCTTCGTTTATAGCCTTGACCCTAGCCTGCTCCAGCAAGGAGCCCCGTAGGCCAAACCCCGAGAGCATGGCGTCGCCAGCCCCCAGTGAACCGAATACAGTTTTCTGGAACGACTGCAGTGCGGAGTCGATTGCTTTCGGCAGATAGGGAACGTGCTTGAAGCCAGGGATTTGTCTGGCCAGAGTAATATTGATTTGGTGTTTAGCTTGGTCCCACTTCTCTGCTGACCCGACTAGGGGGTTGCCTTTCAGTACATCTGCTGCTGATTCGTATCCCTGCTTGAACCCCTGTCTAGCCACCTCCAGCCGTGCCTTGGGGCCACCCCACGACTTAGACCTCTCGGTAGCGATAGCGGTCTTAACCAAGAACGCATCCATCATTCCCGCTGGCAGTTCCTTGAACTCTTCTATGCCAATAACGTGTGCCGCCGTGGAGACGAGGTTCATCGCGTGTGTCGGAAGGGCCGACAGCATGAACGCCTTGCCCATAGTCGTAATTTGCTCCGCGATGCCCGATACGTTGAGGTCACGCATCAACCTCATCAGGCCCGCCTTGTCGTTCTCTCTAGTTAGCTTGACTATCATGTCCTTGACGCCCTCGTCTAGCCCCGTAGGGTCACCGACTATCTTGGCGGCCCTCATCATCCAGGTGACTGGGTCCATCGTATCTTGTGCAGCAATCTTGAGAGCGTTTAATGTACGCCCCGCCTCTGACGCGGCTGGCATATACTCAGCTAACAGCCTATTAACCTCTGCGTCGAGGAAGTCTATCTCTCTCTCTATTGCCAGGACTGGTTGGTCCTTTTCCCAGAACTTGGGCTCTTGTCTACTGTGCTCTGTGTGCAACTTTTCGCGTAGCTGTGTCGCCCTTCTTACGCTCGCTCTGATTCGATTCCTCACGGCTAGCATAACCGCCGCCTGATGGCCAGCAGAGTTCGACGGCGAGCGAGATGGCCTTAGAGTCTTCTGCACCAAACTAGCTGGGCCTTGTAGCGACAGCAGCAGGTCCTCTTCCTGTAGCCCCAAAGACTCTGCTATTTTTATGGTCTGCTTATGGGTGACTATTTGCTTCGGGTCCATCCCTGTCTCAGCTACAACTTCCCGAATAGCCTCCTCTAGGCGTTTTTTATAATTCGCTGGGTCTAGGTCAAACTTCTCGACATTGACAAATTCTGCGGGGTCAATGTCCCCTGGAGCGGCACCCGTGCGTACAGGTGGCGGAGTCTCTGGCTGGAAGCGAGCGTTGATCTTGGCGTCGGCGGCGACTACTAGCTCGTCCACCCCATCATGGCCGCCTGCATACATCCTCTTGAGCTTGTCGGCGATCCTATTACCAAGTGATACCGCTTCGCTCTCGCTAATTCCCTTTGACTCGAGCCACTTCACATACTCCTGGTCAGCCTGAGAGCGGTTCTTTCTGTTTCTCACGATGTACGCGGCCCTGTCTATATCGCTTTCAAATCTTACAGACATATCCCGATACCTTGGGGACGCTCTGTTCAGGGACGCTGGGAGAGTGGGCGGGCCAGCAGCGACCTCTGGCTTGGTAGTGCCAGCTAGTTTGTCAGACTCCATCATCTTGACTAAGATTGATTCCACTTCTGCGTCCGAAGCCTCTACGACCTTCTTTGGCTTGCCGTCTATCATCTTAACGACTTGCTTGACAATCGGTTTATCGGAGGAACGCAAAACGTCAGCAGCCGTTCTGGCTACGATACGACTTCCACCTACAAGGCCCGCACCCGCCAAGCCGCCCACGAGAGGGCTTATGTGGTCATCTGAGTCGCTAGCTCCGTATGTAGCCCCCAGTAAGAATCCAGCAACCTCTGGGCGGGACGCCACTTCTACTCCCGTGTCGGTGGCTCCCTTTCCTGCACCCGCAAGGGTGCGTTCCACGGCACCCATTGATGCGTCCTCCACTACTTCTTCCGCCACTTCCTCGGCGGACTCGCCAAGCGTCTGTTTGTATCTTTGCCAACGCGTTCCAGATCCAGACGGCAAATTTCCTATGATCGCAGCGGGCGTACCTACAGCGGCCCCAGCCCACAAGGCAGCCGTGGCAGCTTTAGCGAGCCTGTTGGGGTCGTCTGGATCGCTAGTTCCGTAAGCAACAGCACCCCCCGCTGTAGCACCTGCCGCGGTCGGGCCAACTGTTCGGGCCCAGGCTCCTATAGGACGGCCTTTTAGCTTCTGCTCTCCGTCTACTCTAGCACTGCCTTCCTGCTTGGTTCTTACAGGCTCCTGAGTAACTCTAGGATCTTCGACGGCCCTGCTGGCGTTTCTTTCGATTTGGTCGAGCTTTTCTCTAAACTCTCCGTCGATGTCATCGAATTTCTTGCGAATGTTATTACGGTTGGCTTCGAGAAAATCGGGTCTGAGGGTTCTGCCACCCGCATCGGCGGCGGCGGCCTCCGAACGTGCGGCGTTGAAGACTTCGTCCCATTGTCCTTTTCCATAGCTGTCTCCTATAAGCTCGCCATCAGTCCTGGCGAACCTCATGTCGTTTGTGTCTGCGAGATCGTCCCAAAAACGTCCGTTTTCAAAAGACTCCAAAGCCCCGTGGACGACATCCCAGAACCGTTGTGGTGCTCCCCCCGAGAAATCAATGAAATGGAGCACGTCTCCTGACTGAGTAAAGTTAACATCTTTCAGGGCATTTGCCAGGGGGTCGTCTGACTTGGACAAAAGGTCTATATGTCTTGCCAGGTTTTCAGACGTTTCTTTGTTTAAGAATCGCCTGGTGACGATTGCTACGCCGCTGTTCTCACCAGCCAGCCCTGTCGGATTGCCTGCTAACTCTTTGGCGGCTAGCACTGCCTCGACATCATTCTTCCTAAGCGTAGACGTGACCACCGCGTCCTGCTCGAGCAAGTCGCCCATGACAGCGGCTATCATTCTTACAGTCGATGGCGGGGTGTCAGGGGGAAGCAAAAACGGTAAATTGGAGTTCCACTTACCTTCCCATGTACCGCCCTGACCCAGCGTCTCGCCTTTCGCGAGGCTGGCTTTAGACTGGGCGGGCCTCACAGATTTCTGTAAGCCGCTGTCTACGCCATAGGCACCGCCTACAGCGTCTGCTATGCCCAGTTCCTTGACAACCTTCCTGAGTACAGGCACCACTGCCCTAAATCTGGCCTCACTGTACTCTGTACGCGTTTGTACGTCAGCGGTGCCATCGCTCATCCTCTTGATCCTATTGGCATCTGGCGACGGCATGGCTTCGCTGATTACCTTCGGCAGCCCCTTGGCCCTGGCTTCTTCTATTACAGCTATCTTGCCCAACACGGATTCTGCAAAATCCGCGAAAGAGTCGTTGCCCGAAGGTTTCCCTCCTAGTGTCTGAATCCAGTTGTCCCTAAACTCCACCCATGTCGCCGCTTGGACCTGCATTGGCGTCCATGTGTCGCCAGTCCGTTCCGTTAGCTCTCTCGCTACCGCCCTGAACTCTTCTCTCGCTTGTGCGTATTTCAGGCCAATGAACGCCTGGTCCTTCACGTTTGCACTTGGCTCCACCCCCAGTAGTATACGCCACCCCCACACGTCCATCGTGACATGCTCGGCGTTACCCCTACCGTTCTCAGCGAAGCTCCATATCTTAGGCGTGTCTGACGGCCTGCCAGCTAGGACCTGTTTAGACTTGTCTTTCTTGCTGCCGAGCACGCCCTGTACGGGATCGCCACGCTTGATGTTGTTCCAGTTCAACATCGCTTCCATGAGATTTGTTTTGGGATCGGTGTTCATGCTGAATGTCGCAAGGAACCTGACAAATTCGTCGTACTCCTCCTCTGGGACCAGAGTTCTCAGCATTTTTTCGCTTTCCTCGTACCAGAACCTTGTCTTCGGGTCTCTCGCGTCACCCTTGAGGGCTAGTTGAACGAGGCTTTCTCTGTCGGGCTCGATCCACGACGCCCTCTCGATGTTTTCCGTGCCTATGTCGGGAGTCCCTGGGGCCTCTACAGACCTAGATTGCCGATGCAAGAACGCTGCATAGGCCTCTGAGTCTTTCACATCGACGCCCATCGCCCTGACATCAGTCTCGGCCAACCCGAACTGGCTCTTGGCCTGTTCGTTCAATAGTGTTTTGACTTGTTTGCGGTTACCCTTATCAGTGACTGCTGGCTGGCCAGCATCATCAAGGCCCAGGGCCGCCCTGTCTATCGCCTGTGTATTAACCTCTAGCCGATCCAGTGCGTCGATATCAAGGCCAGTCAAGTCGCGTTGAGTTTTGTCCCTTGTTACCGCTGTCGGAGCCGCCTCAATGATTGGGGCTTCTCCCACCTTGGTTACGTCTATCCCTGAGTCCAGCTTTGATGGAAGGCTGAGTGGGCCTACGCCCGCGTCTCCCCCGCCTAACTCTAACTGGCGTGTGCCCACGGTCTCGTCGAGGTGTTTTATCATCCCCCCTTGTCTCACCATAGAGGGGTCCATTAGCGGATTCAGGCCCGACATTCGTACCCCGCCAGCAGCACCTCGAAGAAGTGTGTCTAGGCTGCCGCCCAACACCATTTCAAAAGCGGCCCGTCCCGCTGCGGTCTCCACCGCTATAGCCGCCACCTCGTTGACCCAGGGAAGGAAGTTGTCTATAACCATCCCGTCAAGCAGTCCTTCTACCGCACCCTCCTCGCCTTGCCTTAGTTTTTCTAGCATTTCTGGGCTTGTCAGGTCTCTCACGAAAGTGGCCGCTGCATCTTTTTCTCGCTGACTACTAGCGATATCTATGCCCCCAAAGGCTAGCACGTCTGTCCCCACTTTTTTCATTTGGTCAGCTATGCTCTCGCCCCACTTCATAAGAGTATTTTTATGCTTAGGTACGAACTTGGTGGCTTGCTTCAACACCCCCATCCCACGCAATCCTTGTTTCACAAGACCACCGCCAAGTGCGTATGAAGCCACCTCTGTAGTCATGCCCCCTGCTAACTGTGCCAGCATTATTGACGTAGGTTTCTCGTGCGTCTGCCTGTCTGGCTGGAGGATAGAGCGGTTTTGAGTCGTGGTGTTCATCTCTTCCCGCTGCATATCTGATTCTCGGAAAAATACCTGGGCAGCTTCTTCAGTCTTTGCAGCCGCCGCCCCCAATAATCGGGACGGAACCCTAGCAAGGGCACTGTCAGTACCCGACTCCTCGACGGCCCTGGCATCCGAGTCTGCCATCCTTTGTAGCATGCTGCCAGTGAACCTCAGTGCACCACCCGTTTTGTAGAACGGAACGTCTGCGGCTGCTTGTAAGAAGGCGTGGCTCTCCGATCCTGGCCGCAACAACAAGTTGTTCGCTGCTACTTGCTTTCTGCGTTCAGCGATCTCTTCTTGTGTGGCTACGGCGGGGTTGAAGGAGTCCCTCATCAGGCCCGTTTCGGGATTCACCGTTTCTCCCATTAAATGCTCGTGTCTCGCCTGACTAGTTCTATAGTTTCCGACATCCCTAGGATCGGCGATCACCTCATCCATGGCGGGCCTTACTCCCACTAGTCGGGCTTCCGCTCTGCCTCCTGGCCGAACCCGCTCGAGAGTCTCTCGGCTTATCTCGTCCCCTCGCCGAGGCGTTCGCACAAGTTCTGGTAGCAATACTGGATCTGGTGGTAGCTCGGTCGATGTCTGAGTAGAGCCCGTCTCTAGCACCCTTGAAGAAACTACGTTGGGCAACACGGGGATCTGACCCGCTCCCGTCCTCGTTGCGTCTGGCACCGCCTGGCTTGCTTGCATTAGTGACTCATAGAAAGCACGCTTACGCAGTTCTTCCGCTTCCTGCATCTGCCGACGGATAGCGTCCCTATTGGCCAGCAAATTCCTGGTTACGCTAGTTACACTAGAGCCACCCTTTGGCGGTGGCCAAGCCATCTAGGGCTTCCCCCCCATGGTATCCATTATCCATTTTTCCTGGGGGCTCATCAGCCTTTCCACTCCAGTTTCTGGATCTGTGTACCATACATAGCCCATTCCTATTTTAGCTTCGTCTGGCAGGGCAGCATAAGGATCTTCCTCCGCTCTTTCTTTTGCTGATGTCATAGCAACTTCTTGGTCTATCAGCCCTTGGCTCATTAAGCCCCTACCCTCATCGTCGTTAGTAAAGCCCTGCTGCAATTCCCCGCTCCATATCTTACCCTCGCCTGACGCTATTTCCTCGGGAGTCAGCGGCATCCCCGAAGTAGGATTGACGCCCCTGCCAAGGGCCTCTTCTTGCTCTGTCCGTGTCTGGCTGCGAATATCACCCGCGATTAGGGATTCATGGGACCTTCCTGCATCGAACATGGTTATGTCCCCTATGGGCTCATTATTATTTATACGCCTTTGTACCTCTTTCTCAGACGCCATCGGCAATCCACTCACCTCGTCAGTTCTTATAACGATGCCCTCTTTTTGCATCTTTCGCCAAGCGGTAGCAGCCGCATTCGCCTGATTTTCATCGTATACCATGCTGTCATGTTCAAAGCCTGCCTTTGTTTGCTCATGTATTTCCGCCTGCTGTGCCAGCCGTCGTGAGTCAAGCTCGATCCGCTGCACGGCCTGCTGGTCTAGCCTGTTTTGACGGGCAAGGGTATACGCTCGGTCAACCCTGTCGGACTGCATTGATGAGATCCTCATTAGGGCCTCGCCCATAGTCCCCAGGGCACCACCGACTGCCTGGGATGTATTTGGCGGCCTGTATCCTCTGTCTATGGCCATTATCCTACCCTCTTGAGGTAGTTTTGATAAGTACCTGGTCCTGGACTGTTTCGGTCTCCCGCGAACGCGGCAGCCATCGAGGCGTCAAACGCATTGCCCATCCCCCTGGACCTCTCGTATTCTTTGCGATCTTGCGTATCACCTATCATATCAAACCCACTCTTTGCGATTGAGTTGATCATAAAGGCCTTTTCTAGCGTGGAGAGCTTGTTCGGGTCTACAGGCGGAGTGGGGGCGTTAGCGGCTTCTTGGCCCAAGGTATCAGTGACCACTTGTGGCTGTAAGACTTTGTCTGGCATACCGTAGATAGAGTCTTCGCCACCTTGCACGGTTTGGGTAAGCCACCTGGGCTCGGCTACAGCCGATGCACCCTCAGCGGCTGTAGGGTCCGCGAACATACCGCCGACCTCATCACCTATAAACTCACCCATCTGTTGTTTGCCCATACCCTTTACAAAGTCCCCAGCCACCTCTTCGGGTCCGCCTTCAAGGTTAGACTTAAAATTATCTTCTTCAGGGCCGAGGTCTTTTCGCGGAAGCATGTTACCTAACGCATTGCCAGCCCCCGCTCCCACTGGCCCGCCGATATGGGCCCCGATAGCGGTGCCCCAGGTTGCAGGATCCAAAGCCATTTCGCCCAGGTTGTGATACCACCTGTCTTTCTGTCGGTTTTGTACCCTTGATGGCTGGTCGTAATATGAACTTGGCACAGTATTTCTCCTGTTAAATTCTTAAAGTTTTTCGTCGTCCGTCTTAAACCCTCTCACCTTGGGATCGCCTTCGGTGCCCGTAGTGGACTTAGTGTCCAAACCACCCTCCTTGGCAATTTCCTTATATTTGTTAATAAATTTCTTTAAAGAGTCTAGGTTCACATTATTCGTGACAGCGTCTAGTATCATCTCCAAACGCTTGTCCGACGAGGCCTGCTTGTATTCTCGTTCTCTTTGTAGGAGGTCTTCCTCGGTGGCCCACGCCTTCTGTGACAGTTCTTCTCTGGCCAGCGTGCGATTCTCTGCTTGTATGTCCTTCTCTAGCGTGTTGGCCGCTGTTCTCCAAGAGGTTTCGCTGTCTATCCCATTTTGGGCTATCTCATTCGCTTTTTCTTGGATTCCCTGCGTACTCTCACGCTGTGCCTTTAGCTCCTTGAACTGTTCTGTCCTGGCAGTTGTCCTCTCCCCAAGCTCGTCCTTAAGTTGCTTGAACTGTGCCTCTCTCGCTGTCGTCTGCTCCTTAAGCTCTTCGCCAGCAAACTCTAACTGCAATGCCTGAAGGTCCGCTTGGAGGGTCTGCTCCGCGAGTGTTATTTTTTCCCTAGAATCAATTTCCATCGTCTGGAGGTCCGACTGAAGAGTCCGTTCTGCCGCTGATATCTCCTTGTTAGCATTCAACTCAGCGTAGCGATATGCTTCGTCAGAGCTTAACGACGTCTCTTGTAGCTCGAGTGCCTTCGTTTCCAGGTCTTCCGTCAACGCCCTGTCAGCCTCACGCCAAGCGTCTTCATTGGCCATGCCGTCTTCTTGTAGCGTCAAGGCCCTTTCCTCGAGAATCCTGTTCATTGCGTTCATCTCGCGGTCATAGCCTTGTGCGTCGTTTTGCAGTGCCATGTTGCCCAATCTCTCGGCATTACGGTCTGCGTATTCAGCCTTCCTGGTCTCTACTTGCTCGCGGTATTGTTTGTGGTCCATGTCTATTCTTTGGGCCATCTCCTGCTGCCTGAACTCGTGATCTTGCTGGTACTGCTCTTGTTCGGCTCGCAGTCTAGCATCGTCCATATTAAAGGACCTGTCTGCGTTACGGGCCTCTTGCTCCAACTGATCCACTCTCAGGTCGCGGTCCGCCTCAAACTGTGCTTCGGCCAAGTCTAGCGTGCGGCCAGACTCTATTGCGTCTTGTTGTACCTGCTCTACCCTTAAATCAAAGTCTTGCTGTGTGACCCCGAGGTCTTGCAATCTCTGTTGACGTGTTTCTGTCATCGACGCATCAAACATTTCTTTTTGCTGCTCGCTCTCGGACTTAAACTGCTCTTGCTGTATCTGTATCTTCGCCTGTTCTCTCGCGTTCTCGAGGTCCATGCCCTTCTCTTGCAAGTCTAGGGCTCTTTCTTGGATGCGTGAGTTTGTCTGATATTCTCTGTCTGACTCAAATTGGCTCTGTCCAAACTCTGCACTGAACCTGGCATCGTTAACCCGATCCCCACCTAGAGAGCGTTCAAACTCGCCAGAACGGAATGCCGTGTCCGCCGCTGCGGTTCTGTCCTGAGCATATGTGTTAGCGGCCTGTATGTTAAGCTCGTTTAGTCGCTCCATTCGCTGTCTTTCTAAATCACCATACATCCCCCTGCGAAGCTCGCCCTCTACATTGCTTCCTACCATGCCCCTCTGCGACATAAACTCGTCCATCTCATTAGTGGCGAACTGTCTCTTGTTAGCGAGGCCCGCATCTATCTGACCTGTAATGTCTTGAATGAGGCTGGAGTCATACCTACTGGGAGTTGTTAACCCCTCTGTCGCAAAGTCTTTTATAGCGGTAGACGAGCCTTCGGCCCTGAACGCGTCCTCGGGCGTCTCATAGGTAGGCATCTCCTTGGCCTCTGGGGGACGAATAGTCGGTGTAGTAGTGTCGATAGCCATAATTATGTACCCAAATCTGCAAATATCATGTGATCAGCCCCTGTGACTCCATCAAATTTTGTGTAGGTTGACCCGTCTCCCTCTAAGAATACGGGTATCAGCCATAAGAAGTATTGGTTCGTTCCGTTCCTAGCTATCGTTACGTCCTGCTGCCTATTCGCCCGACAGTCCACTCTCGCAGTGCTGACGTAGTTGCTAGTACTATATGTCGCTCCGCCCTTACTCGTGGCGGTACTCTGAACGTGTGTCTGTACAAACAG
>TARA_R110000824_G_scaffold381512_2_pt1 | contig 11244 bp, 11 predicted proteins | sample TARA_R110000824 | Tara Oceans TARA_R110000824 (sample SAMEA4397747) | marine metagenome | biome: Polar Biome; feature: [MES] marine water layer (ENVO:01000295) within the mesopelagic zone...; material: water (ENVO:00002006), including particulate matter (ENVO:01000060) such... | reverse complement strand
CACTATTCTCTTCTATGGCCCCGTCGAAACCAAGGCGCCCCCATATATATATTAATCGTTCTCTTCAAAATATGAAATAGGATTGTATTTCTTCTTTAATTTCTGAAATTGGCTGGCAGTAAGACCCAAGAATCTCATTGCTTCCATCTGTGTCCTCGTTGAAGAATAAGTATACTTTAATATAGCATCTTTTACTACATCTGTCAAGTTATTCCATATAGGTAATCCATAAAGCCTGTTATTAACTGGCTTTGTAGATAATTCCATTTTAAGGCCAATAATTTCTTCAAGAGACAGATTGCTCAATATGGCTTCGAAGTCATTATTTGTTTTTTTTTCTTGACGAAGTTTCTTAGACAGGCTATAATAGGTATTACGTCCTTTGGTTGTTTTCTTTCTTTTCCAAGACATTATATTTATTATATTATACTTATTATATTATATATTATATTATAAAACTTAAATTACTTAAGTCTAATAAATCATTATCTTTAACTTCCATCATAGGAGGTTGTTCTTCCGGTTTACCACCACCACGTTCTCTCTCGTATTCAGGTGTAGTGGGTTCTGGGAGATTACTGGATAACGAATCTTCAAATTTATCTCTCCAGAGAAGGATATTTGTTTTAAGATAATCATGATACAGTTCTCTGTCTTCGTCATTGGCCAGTTCACTAAAGTCATCGACAATTGTACCTTGAATTTGCTTAAAAGTCCCCAGTGCAACATTCCTACCAGTTTCGTCATGTTCGGCAGCTTCCATGCCTCTAGTCATTGTAGCTTCGTCATCATCGATGTCAGGTAATTCTTCTTCCTCTTCTTCGGCACCCATCCCCATATCACCGATATCAATAAATTTATCGTCTTCGTCTGCATCACCTACCTCAATACCGATATCTTCTTCCAGATCGGCATGTGGTGATGGATCCGGCGCATCCATGGTGGTCTCGATAGGCGCCAAGAGGTTGTCGACTCCGTTGACCAAATGAGCAATATAAGATGTCCGTTGTGCTTCATCGGTAGTTAAGCTCATATAATCGTCTTTGATTTGAGGTATAACTTTTTTAAGAGTCCGCCGAAGCACATTGATACCAGTCTTTTCATGAGGAGTGTCGTCAGCAACAGGTGTTTTTTCCAGAAGCATGCCACGAATCACTTTTCTAAGTGTAACTTCTTCTTCCTGCTCACGAACTAATCTTTTATTTTTAACCATCTTAATAGCTTTGCGAATGTTCTCTCGAAGAAGTACCTCTTCGAGCATTTCGTTACGATCAATCATTTGAATTCCTCTTTTGTAATAAATAGTTTAACACTTCTTTAATGATACCATCTTCTTCCTGAATCAAGGAATCACGTCTTTCCTGACCAGACCCACCACCTTCTACTGCTCCACCGCCCATGGAAGACATTTCTTCTATAGGATATTCGGGACCAGCATCAATACCCAATATTGATAAAATTTCAGTTGAATCAACATATTCTGGTATAAATTGATTTATTGCCTCGATATCAGCATTGTGTAATGCTCTTCTGAAGTCGGTTGCACTGAGGCCCTCGAAAAACACCGGACTCGCGAACTCTGCGGCATCTCCAGCTATGGCGCCATCACGAACATAGTTTTGCGCATTTTGAAACCTCATCCAGTCAGGATTGCCCTTTTTATCTGATTTTTCTGATGCACCGAATAAAATCCTGTCTCCAGCTTGTGCTAAATACGGTTCATCTTTTTTATTTTCGGAAAATTCGTAAGCCATCTGTACAGGTGAATTAAATGACGAAGGCCTGTCAATTATTTTAACATTGTTCAATCCTGATGCTTGCGTATACAAATCCCAGATGTCCTTGGATTGTCTAAACCCGACTTCGGCTTCGCTAGGTGAAGACCCTCTTGACAAAGGACTAATAAATATAAAAACGATGTCTGCTAACTTCGAATAATGTTCAACCATCGCCAAGTGCCCCTTATGCGGAGGTTTAAAACCCCCGGGGATAATAGCGACAGTTCTATTAATCTGGGCTTCTTCTTCCTCATCCAGTTTCTGCATGGGAGGCACATCGCCTCTACCATATTTAAATAATCCAAGCAGTTGGTTCATCGGAGCAAAGTTTCCAGTAAATTTGTATGTTACATCGTCGTAATCAAAGACAAATCCTTCAGCAGCGGTTGAAACACCTTCCACATCTTTCAGTTTGCCCATTTGTTTTGCTAGGATCTCCATCGCCTCTTCAGAATTGCTTCCCTCGATGGCTGTGATGGCCCTAGAGGTCTCTTGGCGAAGCCGGACTACCTCTGCCTCATTATCGAGAATAAACGCGCTGTGGAGGCCTTTAAGCATCTCTACAGAGAAATCATGCACAATCTCCTCAATGGGAGCTACGGCTGCCGTCATAAGTGCACCCGCACCTGCAACTAATTCTCGGATAACAGCAATGGTGCCTGCATCTTCTTTTGGCACCATACCTAAAACATTCCGGATATTTGCACCGGGTTCTTTAAACATGCGCTTCATAAGTTCGGTTTTAGTTTCAATTGGTAGAGATATTCTAGAATCGACGACTGCATCAACTTTTGATATAACATACTCACCAACTGTTTGGGTATCAGAAATCCCAGCCTCACTTAAAGCTTTTTCTAGCCTCGCGATAGCTAAATTTAAAGCTGTATTATCACTTAAAGCTTCAAGTTGTCTGATAGCATTCATTTGAACATGGAACTGTCCTTCTTGGCGCTCGCCCTGAACTCTATTGAGTGCAGCGGCTAATTTTTTAGCGTTTCGGGACACGTCCCTCTCTGTGGGGCTACCCGTTTCACGATCATATTCTTTGTGCCCGACCCTGTGAATAGTTAGAGTAGGGAGATCATAATTAATAAGGTTAGCCGCACGAGGGTCTTGAACCTCGGCGTTGTAATATACATTTGTATTTGGCCCAAATATTTCTTCACGTTCTTCAATAGACATCCTCCCAATTGCCGTCTCAAATGCAGCAAAGGCTTCCGTAAAAGCAGTTTCTAGGGCCCCACGGCCACCAAATTTTGTAGCAAGGCCAGCAGCATCCATGCCGCCGTCCCTGATGTTGCCTTTATTGCGAGCGGCGCGCGCCGAGCTTGTTTGAATATCATAGGAAAGTTGTAGGTTCTGTCCATCGGTTTTCTCAGTACCTTTTAATTCTCCGGTCGATGCAGCCTGAAAGATCTCCTTCATTTTCCGAAAAGTTAAATTTGGATTATCATACAAATGATTCATATGGCCGGCAACGCCGCCTTCACTTAACGGCACAATTCCACCTTCTTTAATTAGTTTTTTAGGAAGAACGGGTAAAATCTCTCTCTCTATAGACTCATTTAATACAAAATCTATAGCTTCTTGAACACTTTCAACGGGATTAGGATCTGCATTTGTATTCAAGAACTCACCTTTCATAATCCTTTCTATAATTTCGGGCTTAAAAGGCATACTTTGGTATTCTTCCGTGTCTTCACCAATCCTTGTTGTATGATCGTTCCAAATCTCCGCGGGTATATGAGAATCTTGATAGGCGCGCCTGACTAGATCTGCCTTTTCTCTAGTTTCTGCGGTTTCATCTTCCAAAAACGCCCGTATACCATCAGCTGATGGATCGACCCGAGTTGTGTTCCCCTGCCCGGGCAATCGACTAAATGGGTCAACTGGTGCGGCGCTTCCCAATATTTCACCAGCGCTAAAACCGTAGTCTTCCGGTTGGCCCTGATCTAGGAATACTCGATAATTTCTCTGCATTTTCTGCCCGAGACCTTGATGCCAATCTTTTCTAGCTTGAATATCATCAGCGCTCTGGCCAACCCCCCACACGTTAAGATCGTCCCACCAATCTCTTTGCGCGGATCTTAGCCGCCCAACTACTTCTCCTGTCTCAGAGTCTCTCACCCCCCATGTGGTCGCGCCGGCGCGATAGGGAGCGGTGCCCTTCTTCAAAAAACTCATGCCGGGAAAATCCGCGGCCCAATCTAATTTTCCCGTCGATTTGAGCCAATTGACTATCGGCTCCCCAATAAACTGATCCGCGAGGCCTCTCGTCGCCGCCCGTTCAACTTGCCCTTGATCATTCATCATATATCCATGGGTTTGAGCCATTTTAACATCAGTAACCCGATCAGCTACTAGATTATCTTGTACATCCTTTTCCTTTTTCCAAGCCGACCTTGTATTTCTATTTATCACCTCTCCCTCGGTGCTCAGCCAATATTGAAAGGGCAACCCATTTGATACATCCCCATAAAATCCATTTCTTGAGCCCCCGGCCCTGTATCTTTGTCCGGCTACTCTGGCGGCCATTCCATTAAGTTTTTTATCATCGGATATGCCATATTCATTAAATACATACTCTCCGGCTGTACGTTCATCCTCATCATCAGAAACCATGTGGTTCATTAAAGTCACTCCGGCCGCATCGGGTTCCCCTTCAGGTAGAGTCTGCTCTAGCGAGTCTCTGATCGACCTCGCCCTCTGTGACATCTCTTGGTTTTTCTGTTTCAGCGCTTCTCGTACTTCTTCCTTGGTTTTTGTGTCCCTCTGCGCAGTGAACGACGCTTCTGGCGCCGGCGTCCTATTGGTCCCTGCCTCAACCTCCGGCCAGTCGTTCCCACTCGTGTCATGCTCGGGCATTCGGATCTCTTGCGCATTTTGGAGCACCAAATCATAAGGGCTAAAATGCGCAAATCTCCTAGAGTCGCGACTACCATCGCCCGAGGCTGTTCCACCACCGTAATGATCCAAATCATTATATTGTTCTATAGTTATGGTACCGCCATCACTGTTCCCTCGGACTTCATAATGGAGATGATCTCCGGTCGACCGACCGGTATTCCCCACAGCGCCAACCCACTGACCAGATTCTACTACATCGCCTTTTTCTATATCATCTGCATGTTTTGAAAAGTGTCCCAATCGGTGAATATATCCATCATCACCCAGTATTTCGACATAAAGGCCAAACGTCGACGAGCCTCGTCCAACGTGTACAACTGTACCGCCTATAGGGGCGACAACCGGTGTGCCTGTACCTTTATTACCATACGGGAACCGCGGTGTGATAATATCAGTCCCTTTGTGCGTCCCAGTCTTCCGCTGGGATAGATATTTACCAGTAATACTGGTTGGTGCTGCTACGGGATGTATATAGCTAAAGGTTTCGCTCTCGTCCTCTTCTGATATTAGCTCCGAAGCGCTATCTTCATAAGAATTGGTAGGAGTCCATAAACTTCCGAGAAATGTGTTCCCACTCATATTGTTCACCTGTTAAAAGCTTTGATAAGTGCTTCTCTAATTGCGCCTCTTAGTTGATCTTCTGATAAACTGGCCGTTGTGATATCAGCCTCGATATCGTCAGCCGGCTCACCCATCTCAAAATCATTAGGGATACTTGTATCCACATTGGTGTTCATAGCAGACTGAATCTCTGGTTCGATATCAGGGAGGTCCATATCTTCTTCCTTAATGGGTGCAAACCCCGGGTTTTCATCCCAACCGCCACCGGAAAGAAGATCAGAGTCTCCAACGGCAATCACTTGCCCGGGCTGGATTACATTCATATCTTTAATATCATTGCGCGCAGCAACTCTTGCCGAGGCCTCCATAGCATCGTCTGCTCCCATATTTTGAAGAATCGTCGACAAATTGTCGCCTTCCTTCACCTTATAATATTGCACCCCGGGACTTGGTGCTGCACCAAAATCTTCGATGTGTGTGTTCAGCGCCTGCCTTAACTCATCCCCAGTCAAACCCTGTTCTTCGAGTTCTTCTCCCATATACTTTTCGCGAGGCTTATTTTCATCGTGTTCATAATCATCATCCTCTCTGCGATGGGGATGACTATGCTCAACATTTTCGAGGACTTCAAGCGCCTTCACTGGCATGCCTTCGACAATAACTTTGCCAAATTCAACATCATAGTGTGTGACGGTGCCATCTTCCAATAGGGTGTGGTTAATTGGGTGACCAACTCGCCCCGTAGAAACTTCAGCGACCCTCATAGCACATAAATGCTCTATATCTTCGTTAACAGGAGTCTTATAGCCCCATCTTTCCATGAGAAGGTTGTTAATCTCAAGGTCTTTCCATTGTTTCGTATTCATTTCTGTATCTCCTGCCAAGTTTGGCTGATTATAATAAGTAGATTCTTGTAATTGTTTTTTATGGGTATCTTCCCAATCTCTAAAAGTCATGTTTCCGAGTGAATATGCCTCTTCTTCTAGGCCTCTTAAGTGGGGGTCATCTTGGGTATACCCCTCTCCAGCGATGCTAAAGTCACTAAATTCGCCCCCACAATTCTGTTTATGGTGTACTAATTCATGTGAAAGTGATCTTAAAACGTCTTTTGGGTGCCTTTTATCGGTAAAAATGGTGATTTTAGCCGTTTCTGGCTCATAATGGGCTGTTTTTCCTAGTGGAAGCTGCGCGTTCTCGCTATCTGACGCAAAAACCAAGTTTGGGGCCTGATCGAAGCCCATATTCTTCGTAGCGAAGGGCAAAAAGCTCTTTAAAAGAGGCAAGAATTGTTTAAAATCTAAGTTTGATGCGTTTTTTATACGAATTTTCAACTTTACGCCCCTTCTGGTACAATAATTAGTTTTCTTCTACTTCAGAGTTACTTTTTGATACTAATTTTAAATTTAAACACAGAATAACGTGTTCTAGTTTGTCTCTGAACCCATATATCTTAGCGAATGCAACATCCCGACCGCCAACAACGGAGAAATATATATCTGAGATGACACCGGAGTCTTTCCTTCCTATATTCGACCATGCAACGATGTCACCAACATTAAATTTGTTAATTTTTCCAAAAGATTTATTATCAATCTCCAACATCTGCCCGGATTTCACCCCTTAAAGCCCTCTCCGCGGCAATTATTTCCTGCTTTTTATAATTTATCATATCCTCAAACCGTTCGAACTGATCAGTTAGAATATCAATAGAAAGATGCCTAGGAAGCCCCCGTCTTGGATCCTCGGCCGCAGTTTCTATATCAGCAATAATCGCATCTTTAAGTTTATCGAAAATCGTACTCATTTTTATAAAATATTGTTGATACTTATCCATCATCGCACCGGTATTTACACCATACGCGTCATCTTGAGAAGCTACAGTACCAGTGCTGACTCCTCTTAGTTCCTGAAGGATAAGATCCTTGAGTATTCCTCTAGAGATTTTCATATTTTAGACTCCAAAACAGTTAATTTCCATATATAAATAGTTTTTACACCCCCAAACTGCAAGGAATAATCTCAGTTGTGTGTTCTAAAAGCCCATGGGCTATTTTTCCAGAGTAGTTTCCTTCTTCATCAACATATATCTCAAGAGTCATATCATATCTAGAAAGGTAATAACCCCCGTCAAGTCGCTCGAAGTCACTAAAAACATAAGAATATTTATCTCCCTCTTTATAAGACAGAGCCGCGCCGTTGTTTGGAGGTTCAACAAGCCTTGTTGAATCAAAATAGTAACAATATTCCCCTCCGGCGGTCAATATTGCCGGCACCTCGACTATTTCCCACCAAATATTTTCAAATTCTAGCTTTAGTTCTTCTTCCTCGACGGATATACCGTCGCCAGCACACCCCACTGGTATAAAAATTACCAAAATCAACAGATATTTTATAAATTTTAACATTTCTAACTCCCCCACAAGTGTAGGGGGTTAGGTTTACAAGGTCTTCTACTTGCCGTAATATTTCAAGATATAATATTTTATTGTTTCAGCACCCGGGTATCTGGATCTTGCTACTCCCAGCATATACTCCGCCGATACGACATACATAGTTCCCCATGGCGCATCCATAATGCCCGGCCCAAGTTCCGTTCTCCCGACACCGCAATCACCCCAATGGCGCGCGAACACACTCTTTGGTTGTGGCACACCAATAATATATAAAAAATAGCTAGGCTCTTGCAAAACACTAACCCCCCAGTAATATATAGAGAAAAATCATCAAAAAGTTAGAGAAACCTAGTATACAACCGCATTATCAACAAATTTAGAAAAATTAAGACTATGTATTAATAGAAGCACATGGGGGGTTATGTGAATGTCTTGGGGGAAAAACTTAGTTTTACTGGCCGTACTAGCCGGGTGTGGTACAGAATACGACTATAGGAGTGTGGTGTCTCCACCGGGCGTGCCGGCCCCAGAGGATACTGGCCAGCCGCCGGAAGATAAGCCATGGCTGGATGTCGACACCGGTACAATACCGGTGCCCTCCGCGGAGATTGAAGTTACACCGACATCCTATTCTTTCGGAGATTGTCTCTTAGAGTGTGAGGTAACAACAACTATAGAGATATCCAGTGTAGGTCAACTTGACCTTATGGTTGACAGGTTAACCTATAGCGGCCCGGGCGACCTGATGTTGGATGTTAACTATATGAAGTATGGAGGCCTCCCTTGGATCCTGACGCCCGGGTCCTCTGTAGCTGCTACTATATCATATTTCCCCGGCGCCGAATCATATCATCTTGGGTATCTTACCGTGGAATCAAATGATTTATCAGACCCTATTGTCATAGTAGGACAAGACGGCTCTGGCATTCGCCATGGCACTATAACTGAAGAGTTTATTCAGGAAGAGCAACTTGAATTAGATATTTTATTTGTTATTGATAATTCTTGTTCGATGGGGACAGAACAAGCTGAGTTAGCTTATAACTCAGATCTATTTATTACTCCCCTCTCTACAAGCGGCGCCGACTTTCATATAGGAGTAATAACTACAGACAGTGCTTCCCTCCGCGGCGCCGTGATCACACCTGCCACTCCAGATATAGTTACTGAGTTTCAAGATCAAATCGTCGCGGGCACTTCCGGAAGTTCAACCGAGCGCGGCCTCCAGATGGCTGAGGACTCGCTCCAGCCCGGCGGAGAGGCAGGGGCAGGCCGGCCGTTCTTCCGAGACACTGCAAATCTAGTAGTTGTAATAGTATCTGATGAGGATGATTCCGGTACCGGCGTTGTGTCAGACCATATTACAAATATAATGTCGGTGAAAGACCTAACGATTACAACCTTTACTTTACACACAGTCGCTGGTTTATATCCCTCCTCTGCATGTGCCTCCCCCGCCGGTAGATATGATGAGGCTGTCTTTCTTTCTGGCGGCCAGTTCTTTGATATTTGTACTTCGGATTGGGGGTATCAAGTGGAACAAATCGCGGAAGATTCTTTGTCTTCGGTTTTATTCTACCCTTTATCAGAAGATCCAGTAGTCGACAGTATCGAAGTGTTTGTTGATGGTGTACCAACCTTAACGGGGTGGTCTTATAACTATGTAGACAACTCGGTTGTGTTCGAACCAGCAAGCATTCCAGATGTTGGGAGTGTTATAACCGTGGAATATGGTTATTACGGTGAATGCCCGGAATAAAATCCGGGGAAACAAACGATTAAGGACTACTTAAAACATGGGAACAATAAAATACACAGAATGGTTTTGGAAGGTCTTTACGGTTGTGTTGGGTATTATTATTATGCCCCTCGCGGGCTGGGTTTGGAACACAAACGTAGCTCTTGCTCAGCTACAAAATGATTTAGGTGATGCCGAAGAAACAATTGTTGTCTTGGAACAACAAATCACTGAGGCCGAGACGAATTCGCGGGCTATAATATCTATTGAAAAAGATATAGAGTATATGAGAGCCTCCCTAGAACGCATCGAAGAGCTTGTTGCCGGAGGCAACTAGTGTTCTCGGCGCTACCACCTATCTTCTTAGCCATGAGTCTGTCGGCCATGGCTCAGCCTGCCAACGATGACACGGGTAGCGAGGACGACACTGCTCCCCCGTCCGAAGATTGTCAAGAAAAGGCCAAGGATCTCAAAAATGGATTTGAAGCGTTAGAATTTTTCTTACGAGATAAAGAAGATTTTAAAAAACACTGTCCATATTTGAGATGGGAACAACCATCTCTTGAAACATATAAGAAAGAACCTAAATCCCACTTACCTCTAGAGTGTAAGGCTGAAAAGATTTAGTTCTTTTTGTCTCCTTTATCAACCACTGCTACTTGGCTAACCCGACCACGAAGCGACAGGGGCCCCCTCGTACCCAGCAAGAATGGCACTTGATCAAAACTTCTGTTGTGCTGGACAGACAGGTGATCTTGGCTGAAGCCGTTTATAACGAAATCATTGTTGATTAGGCTGGTCGGTGTTGTTTCGAGGAGTGCATAATCTGGTATTTTGATAATCGTCAGGGTCGACCCCGCTAGATGTTGAATATTCGGACTATTACTATCAATTGTGACCGTTATAACGTCCCCAGAAAGACAATCCACAATTGTGCTATATGACCTATTCATAGGATCGTTAAGCGAATCAATATGTGCCACCGTAGTTAAAATGGCTGACCCGTTGCGTTTTATCCTCGTGGTCATGTCCGCGTCACTAGCCGTATTAATCATCGCGGAATAAAAGATCCAATAAGTCCCTCTAAGGCCAACTGTAAATTTCCCGGTCGACGAAGCAAAACCTATAGCTTTTGCGTATCTGATTTCGAAGTTGGCAGAGCCATAATTATCCTCATCAAACGGATTAATCTCTGCGGCGCTAGCAGTTGTTACTGCTCTACTGTGGACACAAATGGAAGCGTTGTTAATATCTAAAGCCTCTGTCCGTGAGTACACATCCTCGTTTAATTTATAAACAGTAAAAGTTGTGCCGGCCGTAGCAAAACAATTTCCGCTACCGATATCATAAGTCATTGTCAATACAGCGCTGGCCGCAAGATCTTCAATCAAACAGATAGTCGTTTCTTCTATATCGGTCGAATGATGGCCCCTCGTTGCAATTGTATAAAGCTCGGTAGCTCCAGATTTTATATGTATAGTAACATTACTATTTGTCGAGCCACCAACTCCGATAAGATTATTAACCATTATAAAGTACCTGCCGGCACTTGGCACGGTCATACTTCCTGCTGCCCCAGCAAAAGTGATTCCGCTTGCTACTTTGAAGGTGCTTCCAAAGGCCGGCCCATCCCCGTCAGTATCAAGGGGATTAAATTCAGAAGTGGTATTATTTGAGCCGGCCGTAGAGACTGTTGAACTGGCGTACACATCGCTGGTTATCTTGTTAATCACGAGAGAAGAACCCGCATTAATACCAAATGTACTGGCATTAGCAACACCTTTAATGTGTAGGACATCCCCGGCACTGACGGAAATGATTCTCTGATGTGTGTGGCTAAGCGGGTCAAAGGTGGAAGGGGTTAGAG
>TARA_R110000824_G_scaffold821_2_pt1 | contig 11245 bp, 22 predicted proteins | sample TARA_R110000824 | Tara Oceans TARA_R110000824 (sample SAMEA4397747) | marine metagenome | biome: Polar Biome; feature: [MES] marine water layer (ENVO:01000295) within the mesopelagic zone...; material: water (ENVO:00002006), including particulate matter (ENVO:01000060) such as...... | reverse complement strand
CAAATAAAAGACGTCAAGAAAGGCGATTTCATAAGGAGAAAACCAGAGGCAAAAGATACCTACATAAGAGGAGAGTACGACAGATCGAACAAGGATTATTCCTGTACCAGTTTCTGGGATATCAACAAGGAGATATTTATCAAACCTACTACCTATGTGTGGATAGGTTTTGACTTTTAATCAATCAAATAATCAGGAGAATTTAAATGAGCTACGACACGACAAAACACAACCTTTGGTGGATGAGCTTCAGCGATGCAGAAAAGCACATGATGAGACACGAAAACAAGAACAATAGCCTAAAGATAATGCACAACACCAAGGCAACAAGATACGGTAATACGGTAGAGATCAGGCTCCACTCAACAGACATTTACCGGATAGAAAAACGACACGATGTAGGGAACGAATTCGCACACAGTGTCATCACCTTGGACTCTGGTGGTTATAGAACAGTAACAACAAAGGATAGGATTAATAGATTTCTACCGTCAGAATATCGATTGATTCAGCGCGATTGGCATTGGTATCTTCAACACAAAGAATACCCATTTACCATGACCGCACCAAACGAGGCGATATGGGCAGAGACAACCTTCTACGATGGGATGCAAATAGAGCTACCAATTGCGTAGCCAAAATACAGGAAATGGTGAGTCATTGAATTGACTCACCCCTTCCTAAAAATTGCGACTAATAAACATACAAGTCGCCCAAAAATAACAGGAGTTTTAAGACTTATGAAAATAGTAAACCATAAAGAATATACATCGGCTAATACTGGAGAATGGTGGAGAGATACATTAGATAGGGACGAGGCATTGGTGGTATCTAAGAGGCAAAGTTATGGACGTACCCTCTATGATCCTGAGAACAGGGTAGCTCACTATTTTCTGCGATTACAGGGTGGGAAAACATTGACCAGAGATACCTTAGAAATAGCATTTAAATTAGGGTTCAACCCTGAGATAAAACAGGAGGAAATAACATTCTAATAACGAGGGATAAACAACCAAATCATTTACATAATCAGGAGAAAAATTTAATGACAACCGAAAACCAAAAGAACATATTGGCGATATTTGAAGACGATGAAACAACCTATAGTTTCAAGTCACCTTGGATATTCACAAGTCAACTAATAGCAGTTCGAATAGTGGCATACAAAAGAGAGTCTTACCCCTACCCAAAGAAGGCTTACGTAACCCACATGGAAGTTGACCCCTCATGTGTGAAGGGAGAACTTAAAAATCATGGTCGGTACAAGATCCATGGCAACTATGATCTGACGTTTGATGAGGCTATCGAGGATGCAATCCAAAGGTACAGAAAAGAGAAAGGTAAATACTAGTTTAACTAGGTGTACACCTGTAAAAATTAATAGCTTCATATCCCTGAGTTTGACATCACTCTCAGGGATGTGTTATAAATCTATGGCTTGTCTATCTGGACAAGCCCAATGAATGGATAGGAGAACAAATAGATGCAGTACAGAATAAAAATGAAAGACCTAGAAGGGGTTATGGATATGTTGTCGAGGTATACGAACCAGACATATACCTTAGACATTGCATATGGTGGTTACAGGTTAGCGAATGAGGATGGGTCATATCTCCTTTCACACAGGGTATCCAAGAAAGAATTATACGAACAGATACATCTAGCTATTGAAGTCATATCACATGCACAAGAACAGGGAGAATAAGTAATGCCTAAGACAAATAAATTAAACGATTCAAAATTAGTAGAGGAGATTGCAGATATGGTTACACCAACCAAGAACGAGAAAGTACTAGCACCAGAGATGCCTAAGACTGAGGAAAAAGTAGCGGAGACACCTACTCCTGAGTCAAAGGCATCAAAGGGCAATAAAGGTAAGGGTAAGCAGTCTATACCAGTAATGCCCAACCCTATTCTAGAGCCGTCCACATTGAAGGGCAAGATAGACAGGATGTTTACCGACAAGAAGTTAGAAGAAGAGAAGAGACTTACTGACCTAGCCAACGTCACCTTGAGAAGATTGTGTGACAGGGTGGGAGATAAAGAAGGGTTAGATTTAGTTAATATGGGTGAGTGGTACGTAGTTGTTACGCTCACTACCCCTAGTACCTTGGGTGGCAACACTAAAAGAGACTTCACCACCAAGGGATTCTATTGCCCAAGTACCTATACTGGACAATGGTTAATCATTGATGATGATGGGGCACAACGCAAAGGCAAAGAGCTTGCTATATCTTACTGGGATTTACAGGACTTATCCGCAGACGAACTGTTCAACTTCATAGTTCATGAGACTATCCATTTGTACAACGATCTCAAGGGCACACCTGACTGTTCCAAGAACGGTACACACAAACAGCTATTCGTTGATACCTGTGCACAGACTGATTGGATTGAAGCTATAGAGGTGGGTGGCTATGTTAAGTACTCATCCCAGATCAGTGATAAGGGTAAGGCGAAAGTTAAAGCCCTCAAGATTAAAGCACCCACGATTGGCAAGATCAGAGCACCCAAGAAAGCCAAAGCAAAGAGAGTCAATCTCGTGTGTAACCAATGCGAACTTAAGGTCATGGTTCCAACTGGAAGATACGAGCGTGGAGAGGCTGACTTAGACTGCCTCTGCTTGGGATCAGACAATCCAGTAAGGATGGTAGCTGAAATTAAAAACGGCTAGAACTATTGTGTTTCATGCCACCCCCCTTAAGGGGGGGATGGCTGAAACACCTATCTATTTAATCAATCAGGAGAAGGTGTACACCTATGTCATTCGGAATAACATCAGACCAACTATTTAAACAACAAACCCCTGTAAGTATTTCCCTCGCTCGTGATCTAGCAATTAGCTATCTCGTCTTAGCAGAGAAGTATGGCAAATTAGATTGGGCACACCCCTCTCAGACCAACGCATTTAAGAGAGAGTTAACTGACTTCATTCTAGAGAAGCTAACCCTCATGGACTCTGAGTTACATGAGACATTCGACCCTCGTCTAGACCACCCCTTAAACCAGACCTTTGTCAGGGATACCTACCCTGTGCAGAGGGAACGTGTACAAGACGAGCACTACCACATGCAAACCACATTAGCTGACCTATCTTTTAAGCCCTTGATTCGGATGAGCAAAGAGGATAAGAGATTCCTTACTTGGGCAATCAATCAATACGTACCTGATGACCCATCACATCCTTACTGTGATGACAAGTCACTCCCTTTCTTTATGAAGAGTTATGTTCTTGATGTCCTCTGGTGGGCGTTAGGGTCTAACAGATTGAGTAGTGATGCAAGTATATCTCTAGCTAGAATCGAAGCCCTATTAATAGAAGGAGAAGAATAGAATGAAGTACCGCTCATCAACAATACGCAAAGCTCCAGAGCATGTACGCCCTCTAATGAGGATCGCCAATGAACTGGACACCCAGATGAATAGACTACGTAGGTCTATTAACGAACAGATACTCATACACAATGCTTATACAGAGCAAGACATGGAGCTTGGGGCAACCCGTTTCTCACTAGAGTTAGCCAATAAAAAACTACAACTCCTAGATGGAACTGAGGTTACTGTGACAAAGCAAGACGTAGCTATGTCGCCTGAAGAAGAGCATGACTTTATCAGAGATGTACCCCAACCACCTGAAGGAAGATTCCCTACCAAACAAAATAACAAATGGTTCTGTCATTGTAAGGGGTGGGGAATAGATACTGATGGATGCCAGTTTTCTAATACGTGCATCCTTAAAACAGAAGGAGAAAAAATAGTATGAGTAACGGCGAACACCCTTTGGAAAAGACTCACATATGGGATCAATGGCGTGGGTGGGAAGAGCCCCACGATTGGTCGATTGAATATGACTCTAGGTACGAACTGTATTCAGTATATGCATTCGGGGTCTGGGGTAAGAACTCTTTACTGGAAGGACAGATAAAGAAAGTTTTTAAAGATAACTTTTATACGGAAGAGGAAGCAACGAAAGTCTACCCTCAAGCATCCGTAGGTTACATCGATCCGAACAATACCTTTAACCACCTACCCGACTACGAGATGACGGCTAGAGAAGAAGAAAAATACTTTGACCCAAGAGAGGACTACTAATGGATAAGAAGAACCTATTAAATTCTATTGACGATGACTCAAAGCTAAAGGATTTGCATGAACACTACGAGGGTGCACACCTAGTGTATCAGGCATTGAAGAGGGTAAAGTATCTTATCTATTGTGCACAGGAACAACCACCATCCTGTTCCGTTTCTTTACGTGACCACTTAAAGAACGAGGACTTCACCCTTATTGATGGCATTGATGCTGTTATAGACCTTAATGCTCTCCTTGGAGTGGGGTGTATATCTCTGGGCGATGACCTTAAAGAATATTGTTACAGCAAAGCATGATGACCAGATCAGTTATTGCTATACCAAAAGAAAGTACATACCAGTGGTTGTTAGAGAAGCATTACGCAAGGCGTATACCCCAGATCGTATACGCCTATGGTGTGTTCGTTGATCAGGTGATGGTGGGGGTGTGCACCTATGGCATCCCAGCTTCACCTTCTCTAACCATGGGGCTGTGCGGTAAACAGTACAAAGATATGGTAGTGGAACTCAATCGGCTCTGTCTGGTTGAGGGACACGACAAGAACCTTGCATCCTACTTTGTATCCCAGACCCTACGTATGTTGCCCTCTCCCTCTATCGTGGTGTCGTATGCTGACACATCTATGGGTCATGTCGGATATGTATATCAGGCAACCAACTTCCTGTACACAGGACTGTCAGCTAAACGCACAGAGTGGAGAGAGCTTGGACTTAACACACACTCACGTACTGTCGTGGGTCATTACTCTCATGAAGAGAGAGTCAACAACCCTGATAGGTTTGCACAGGTAGATAGACCACAGAAGCATAGGTACGTGTACTTCTTAGGTACACGTAAAGAAAAGAAGGAGTTAACCAATGCATTAAAGTATCCGACCTATCCCTACCCCAAGGGAACTACTACGAGGTATGACGATGGGGAAACGATACCTCAACAAATGACATTCTTATAGGAGAAATACATGTCTGAAATAATCCATGTCGTAGACGGAGAAATACAGGGATACCTTATATCAGAGGCTCAGTTCATAGAGTTCGAGGACATAAGGCAGAGTGGTATGACTAACATGTTTGATGTACGAGCCGTAGCAGAACTGAGTGGGGGTGAGCTTGAGAGGGATGATGTCAGGTTAATCATGAAGAACTACGAGTTATTGCATAAGCTATATCCCAATGTAAGAGGGGGTGCTGATGAAAAAGAATATGAATAGAGAGATGATTAGAAATCTCATAGAGTTTCAGCCCTCTATAACTAACGCACGTATCGCAGAGGTTACAGGGCTATCAAGACAACTGGTGTCTTACCATGCTCGTGGATTAAAGATACCAAGGAGCACACCCAATAGGACATGCTCGTTCTGCCACAACAGGATACAGGAGAGGAATAAGAGTGGACTATGCAAACACTGTAGGCCACTAGCATATTGTTTTGAGTACCAATGTAGTTACTGCGGAGAAGTCTGGGTCGCAGAGGGTAGGGATGCCTCGCAGAGAAGGTATCGTAAGAATCGTTCCAAGTACCCTGAGTTAGATTTCTGTGGCAGTAAATGTTCGGGGCGTTATTTCTTTGAGCGGAATCATTCTTTGCCAGAGGTAAAGCGTACCTAATTGTCTTGACCAATCCATGCCTATTTGCTACCATGTATAGCCCTAGCTTGTATACGTAAACAATAAGGAGGCTATGTAATATGCAAGTGTTAATTGTGACTTGTCCCATCTGCTCATGGGAGAGTCAAAAAAATGGTAGAGGGTGTAAGCACAAGGTGACGTACTACTCGTCATCGGTAGCAAGTAAGTTGGTGTCTAAGAATTACTGGAAAGAATCTGTTAAGGGAATACACCCTGAAACTCTACGTAATAGTTTTAGGAATACAGGCAGTGTGCATGGGGTGAAGATAGGTCGTGATGTGTTCTTTAGAATATCTGACCTTATCCTGATAGGTTATGACGCAGACACAAGTAGATTGGATGATGTACCAAAGAGTGCCTATACATTTTTAGGCACAGGAGAACTACCAAAATCAACAGAAGAATTCATAAAGGAATTGTAAAGTATGGCTACATATAGCGGAGTGTTAAACAGAATAGATACCAAGCAAGGTAGGAACGGAGACTTCTTACGCATCGAATGTAAAGGCATGGACGGCAATGGCATGTGGTTCAGTTGTTTCGATAAGGTTGCTATGGCAATAATCCAACAGACAAATACAGGTACAGAAGTGGAGATCGAGTACTCGTCTACTCCTTGGATACAGGACGGAGTACAGAGAGGGTTGAACCACAAGGTAGATGCCATCACTACCGCTGGGGTACAGGCTCAAGTGAGTGAACCTGTAGCATCTGCACCATCTGCACCATCTGCACCACCTAGTGGAATGTACGATTGGGCATCCAGACTAGACGCTGTTGGTAGGTCAATCATCAGGCAAGGTGCTCTGAAGAATATAGAGGACAAGGATAGTAAGTCACCTGAAGAACTCTGGCGTCTAGCTAATATCTATGAGGATATTATCCTAGGTCGATTCAAACCAGAAAGTGATGGCGATCTGCTAGAGACATGGGACGAGTAACTTAAATCAAGTGGGGTAAGGTGTACACCTTACCCCTTACTGGAGAATGTAATGGAAGACAGAAAAGATATACCCTTGGCATTTATAAAAACACCTGTGAAGCAAAGTTACCAGAACTCCCCACCCCTTTGGCGTACAACAGAGATACCAAATATTTCCATGGTACAGGTAACTCCTGATAAGGGGTCAAGATACTATGAGGTTACAGATGGTGATTCTACTTGGAGTGGTAAGTACACATCAGTAACTTCTTTGATTGGCAACACGCTGAGAAACTTTGGTATCGAAAGATGGAAAGAGAATTGGATCAGAGATCAATTGAAACGATACCAAGGTGAGACTCTTACCGATAGCTTGGCGATTCAAATACTCACAGCTGCGGATAAAGAATTAAAGAGGTCGGCAGAGTTAGGGATTCATGTACATGATCTCATCGAACAGTTATTGCATGATCAAACAATAGAATTGAATGATCATACTGACCCTATCATCAGGGCGTGGCTCAAGTGGAGAGAGCGGTTCATTGAATGGGAACTGGTGGGTACTGAACTTGGAGTATTCAACGGAGAACACGATGAAGGATATGGTGGGCAAGTGGATGCGTTGTTTAGATGTGGCAATGAGTTCATGGTTGTAGATTGGAAGACATCTTCTGGATTGTATAATTCCTCTTACTTACAGGTGTCAGCTTATGCCAAAGCCATAGAGAGAATGAACCCTTACATGAGTAGGGTAAAGGCATGTGTTGTACGCTTGGTCAATGACTATCCTAAAACTAAGGATGGTAAGAAGGATCGTATGGCTGATAAGAAATTCAATGGTAGCTGTGAGTATGCAATGGTAGACACACATCATTGGGGTAAGACCTTTGATTACATGAGGGCAACTCTCTCTGGTACTAAGTCCAAGGTTGTTAAGGTCAAGCTCAATGACTGAGGGTGGAGAGTTCTGGAAGAAGCGGTATGAAGTTCTGAAAGAAGATTTCGATATGATACTCAGAGAGAATGCTGATCTATTCAGTACAGTCAGAGAGATAAAAGCACACACTACTCTTGGAGATATCATGTCAGCAATGACGGCTATAAAAGATTTAGCCGATAGGTTAGATGGGTGTACACCTAATAAAAGTACACCCGATAAACCACAAGAAGAAGGGGGTTACAAGTGGCAAGCATAGAACAACAAGGATCAGGATATAAAGTATCTTGGGAATCTAATAAGGTCGAGATGTATGTCCGTCACATCAAGGCTAGGAACGCAGGGTTTAAGGCAGAGGTATCTGTTCTCCTAGATGGGGAGTCAGTACATAGGAGCAACCCTGTATTGGATAGCACTAGTGGCATGGATAACTTTGCTCGTAAGTTAAACAAACGTAGATCACAGGATGACTATGGTCTTAACTGGGATCAGTTAGTAGAGGATTTATCTGGGATAGTAATCGATACCTATCGCAAGGGTGAGACAGAGCTTGCTCTATCTGATGTGGACTTAGATGAACAGTTAGCGTGGCGTGTGGATAATCTTCTGGTAGAAGGAGAGCCCAATCTTATATGGGCTGATGGTGGTACAGGCAAGTCAATGTTCTCCTTGTTCCTTAGTACTCTGGTACAACAGGGATACATGAGCAGTAAAGAACATGGGCTTGTTGTCGAGCCGGGCAATGTACTTTACCTAGACTATGAGACTAAGCCTAAAGAGATAGCGACCAGAGCTAGAATGATTCATCGTGGTCTGGGACTAGAAGAACCACATGCTACTAAGACTGCATCAAAGATTATCTATAGGAAGTGTGACTTCCCTTTGACTGCTGAGATAGATCGTGTCAGGGATATTATATTTAAAAGATCAGTAGACATGGTTGTTATAGATAGTATGGGCATGGCAGTTGGCGGTGAATTGGAATCGGCTGAAGAAGTCTTAGCATTCTTCAGGTCTGTACGTCAGCTAGGCAACATTACTTCTTTAATAGTTTCTCATAGCAACAGGCAAGGAACTATCTTTGGATCAGCTTACACTACTAACTCATGTCGTTCTGTGTGGGAAGCTAAGAAGTCTACGTCCAATGCCAATGGCATGGACTTTAACTTATTCCACAGGAAAGCTAACAACATAGGGATACAGCCAGCTCAGTCTTGGGGGGTTGACTTCAAGGATAATATGGTGGTGTACACCAGAGGCGATGTGTTCGCTACGGAAGGGGTTGGGGAACTATCCTATCGTGAGCTGGTCTATCGCATATTGAAGGACGAGGGTAGCAAGACAAAGGAATACCTAAAGGACTCCATCAAGTCTTTAAAGGGTGATCCACCTGAGAGGGTGGAACGTAATGTAGATACTGCGGTATCTAAACTGAAAGCCTCTGGAAAGATTCAAGAACTGGAAGGAGTATGCTCACTGGCACAAGCAGAAGAACAAGCTGATGAGCAAAGAAAAATATGGACAAAGCTATAGGTATAAGACAACTTCTTGTTGACTGTAACAATGCGGGCATAGAGATTAAACTCGATGGGGATTCCATCTTGGTAAGAGGCAACCAAGAACGGAGCGATCTCTATGCCCAAATCAAAGATCATAAAGATACGATTGTCTACGCTCTATCTAATATTCCTGATGCAGTAGAGACATATTATTTATCTCGACTGCGTAAAGGACAAAGGTATTTACAGAATTGTATGGAAGTTATTGGGCAACAGCCCGATAACAAAGACATGATAGATAAGCTAGTAAATAATCTAATCAAGTGGCAACTCTGGGATGATGAGTTGCGTAGGATTTATCCAGAATATAAAGGGTGTCCGCTTGAAAAAATAGGTGGATGTGACTTTGCCTATATACCAATTAAATGTCAGGAGTGTACACATGGAAAGAAAAAGTATTGGAAGGAACAATAAACAACGAGGCAAAGTATACGAGAGGAAGGTCGCAGCTGCGTTGGGTGGGATAAGAAATATCAGTAATGATCAGCCTCATACAGATGTGGAAACTAGCCATGCTGTATACGAGGTTAAGTCTACCCAGACCAAGCCACCTGAATGGTTACTTAAAGCTCTTGGACAACTGGAGCTAGCATCAGAAGAATCTAATAAGAAGAAGGGTGGTATTGTTAAGGTATACACCAAGGGAACAAAGGCTCGTGCGTTTCTAATTAAGGAGATCGACCTTGTGCCCTAAATGTAAAAGACATAACGGATGGGATGTCCGTGAGTATCCAGACATATGCCCACAGTGTGTGTACTGTGGGTATGAAGATTACTCCAAGCCATTTAAACGAAAGAGATATCTATCTAAAGGGTTAAAGTATTCAGCCCCTTATGTAGGTAAATGGAAAGCACTGGAAGACAAAGAAGCTATAGTCGAGATAGTAGCATCTAAGCAACACAACAAATCAGGGGGTGTTGATTATCTAGTTGATTGTCCTATGTGCGGGATCCGAATGAGACAAGCAAAGAATCGTCAGTTCAGATTTACATGCAATAAAATGCATACAATTAAATTAGCAAGTACAAATGACGGTACATTAAAATGGATTTAACATTGTCACTAGGGCAAAACCAAACCAAGGTGGTACTTCCTTGTAAAATGTTTGCTTAATATTTCGCATACATTCTCCTGACTCGCCCAAATCCTGTGAACTTTGTTTGGTAGATGTTACAGCAGGTGTGACGTTCTAAGCCCCACTGGTACTGAGGTATTGGTGGGGCTATTTACTCTTCTCTATGGGGCTCACAGCCCGCACGTAGCTATAAACTATTCTGTAAAGAGTATGCCTATTACGGCTGCGAAGAGTGAGCCAAGGGTAGCAAGACCTATCCCCATTAACCACCATTGATTAACTTCAAGTTTGTTTAATCTAGACTCGATGTGTCTGATGTGGTTTTTTTCTAGACGATCTAATCTTTGAATAATTAGATCGTATGCTATGTCTGTTCTTGTTGGTTTCATTTAACCGTTTGTATTTTCTTTATCAACTTAGATGATGCAGAGATTAACTTGCCTCGCTCTTGCTTGGTAAGTTTCCCATCCTTGCCTGTGTTCTGGACAAGAACTACAAACTTTACAAAGTCATCCATGAACTGAGAATACTTCATTGCCATCCGAATTGCTTTTAACATATTGCCTCCTATAGGTGTACACCTAAGTTATCTGATAAATACCGGCTCCTCTTGAACGCCATCATTAATCGTATTAGAATTTACAGATGAGTTGATAACCAGATCAGCACTATTGATATCACCATCATCACCAATACGAACATTCTGCAAAGTAAGAGTACCAATCTCAAAATAGTCCGCATCGAAACCACCCGTCCAAGCCTTTACTCCATCGAGTATCAGCTTGCCTATGATTACGTCACCACCTGTAGTTGATTGCCTGATAATGATTCGGTCAACGACCATGTCTTCTGCTATATAACTGGTAGCACCACGACCACTACCTACTACTACGTCATTAGTTGTTGATGACATGGTAGGAGAAAAAGTGTGACCTGCTGCAATTACACTGCTCGTTGCATTAATCAAAAAGATATTCCCATTAGCCCAATCCATACTGGGGAACTCGCTATTCTTAATAACAAGTTCATCG
>TARA_R110000824_G_scaffold51717_1_pt1 | contig 11247 bp, 3 predicted proteins | sample TARA_R110000824 | Tara Oceans TARA_R110000824 (sample SAMEA4397747) | marine metagenome | biome: Polar Biome; feature: [MES] marine water layer (ENVO:01000295) within the mesopelagic zone...; material: water (ENVO:00002006), including particulate matter (ENVO:01000060) such as...... | reverse complement strand
ACCTCCTCTATTCTAGACTCTTCTAACTATACCATTCAAGCTATCTCGTTTGGTAAGGATGCATCTGCTTATCAGTATAATGCTCACAAATATGGTGATAGAAGAAACTTATGGTATGACAGTACCTTCTCGTCCGTAGCTCCAACTAGTGAGTCTGGTGGTCGCACTGTTACTGCTGGTGCAGGAAATGGGATACATTATTTACTTTCTTCGATCCCTGAGGAACCCAATCCTCCTGGATTTGAGGATATTCCCTCATCTACTGCTCATGTAACTTTTTTAGCAGACTTATCAGCATTGGATGATGGAGGTACAGGAGGAAATGTAAGATTTAATTATCCTCTTAATTTTAATTCTGCAAACGATTGGACAACTGGGCCAAACGCAGTAAGTGCATTACAAGACAAATGGTTTTGTGCCTCTGTTTATATAAAAACTCCTGCGGCTGGATATCCCTTTAATTTAAATTTGATTGATGGAACTTTATCTCCACTACAAGCACAAACTGATTTTAAAAATAGCATAACCGCTCCAGGCACAGCCGCTACTGATCCTGCTTATTCTGTAGGAAGAGCTAGAAATTCTGTAACTTTGTATTGGGATCCTACTACAGAGCCGCATACCCCATCAGGTATTACTGTAGCTTCTTTTCACAGTGACCCAAGAACAGTTGCAGCAGGATTTACGGAAGATCTGTGGAACGCAAATGGAGGAGTGCAAGATGTAGGAAATGGGTGGTATAGAGTATGGAATGCTGTCCCTGCTCCATCAGGTGGAGATTATTTTGTTACAACTATAGGTCCTGCTGGTTGGGATGCAGGAGATAATTATGGAGAAACTTCGGGGGGTATGTTTACTTTTGGTTGGCAAGTAGAAGTAGGGAAGTGGCCCACACCTCTCCAAATTAATTCTGGTTATCAAGCAAATGGATGGGATCTTTCGGGAAGTGTACTTAATCAATGGTACGCAAAGTACGGATCAGAAGCAGCGCATCCTCTAGACAAGGGAACCGTTAGAGTATTAAACGATCCTATTCCCAATCCTAACTTACTTTTCTATACTGATGATCCTTGGAGCAGTCCAGGGTTGGGGACAGGAGATGAAACTGGTATTTATTGGGAAGGCACTCAGTTGGCAGACCAAGGCTTTTCTTCTATTAATGTCACAAACCCTTTCGGAGGGACATCTGCTATTGCCGTAAGTGGGGCTGCTTCTCCTGCGGCGTACACATATATATCAGCAAAACAGGTATCTGCTGTTGAAGCTACTGGAGGAACTACGGGGGGCAGAGGTATTTACTTAAAAGAAGGGTATAATACAATCTTTAGTATGTATGTAAAGAAACCTGATTCAGGAGCCTTAACTACTTCATCATTTATTTTGATGATTCATGATATCCAACTCCCAGACACTCACACTAATAATATTACCTGTGAGTACTTAGGGGGAGGTAATGTTCCAACCATTAAAGGAACCCCAACCGCTGCGCTAAGTAACTCTACTGTCGAAGATGCAGGAAATGGTTGGTATAGAATTTCAAATTGTCTAAGTGGTTTAGGTGCTGGCGCAGCAGGAAATACGGTAGATGGGGACATGGCCCAGGTAAGATTCTACCTTGGAGATTATTCTGATCCGATCAGTACCAATGAGAGTTTGTGGGCTTATGCTCCCCAGGTTGAGCAGTGGCCTATTGGAACTAAAAATATTCCTACCAAGTATAGGGCTGTATCAGGAAATGTTCCAACCTACGCAGAAGATAATTTATTAACCTCCTCTTATACTCCCACTAACTACCTATCAAGTCCTCCCAACCCTGAGAGTACTAGAGTAGAGGATAGAAATACTACAGCAGAAACTTTCTCAGGAATCTTTAGTGCTATAGACTTTGGACAAAATCTGAATATGGTTCCGTGGAGAGACTACTCTAGTATTGGGACTCAACTTAGAACTCCTACATCATTTTCAGGTTATTCAATTATAGATGTTGCACACCCAAAAACAATTTATGTTAAAGATTATGCTTGGCCTTTTGCAGGTAATTCACGAAGCAATTATGAGGGGAGTGATGATTTATATACATCAGGTGTAGGTACTCTAGGTACTCAAGCCTACTATCTTGGATGTTACCCTGAAGGCTCTAGTACAGGAGGATCTAATTGGGCTATGGTGAGTTCTTTAGATACCTCTGCTGCTTACCCAATAAATTATGCTCCAAGCTCAGATCCAAACTTTGTCTCAGGAACTTACAACAGTATAGTAAATGAAGCAAGTTCTATGGATGCTTTTGGGTTTGTTGGAAAGGTTTATGATGCTAAGAACAAAGTGGGCGTGGTAGCTAATCCCAACCTATTATCTTATACCATTGACCCAGGTAGCTCACCAGGGGTAGACATTCCTGCGGGTGATCTAGATGGAACTTATTGGGGAGCAGATCAACTTAGGGTGGCTAGTTATTCTTCAGTAGAATTTACTAATCCTTTTGGTGGTCCCTCTTCAATGCTTATGAGTGGTTTGTCTTCTTGGCCTGATGATGGTGATGGCACTATTACTGCTTCGGGTTATGGGTTATGCATCGCAACCACCAATAACAGCAGAATTCCCTTATTTCCCGCAGCCTCTAGTACAACTTATATTGCTTCTATCTTTGTAAAGCGACCTACGGATGGGTATGAAACTTCCTCCTGTATGATGAACCTTAAGGATTCTACTACCCCTGACGAAGCATATATAGCGGTCTGGAAATTTGATGGAGCCGTTCCATCCCTCAGTGAGTCGGACACGGGTATTACTACACACGAAGAAGATTATGGAAATGGTTGGTGGCGTTTACAGGTTAGAGTTAAAGGATCAGATGTTACCGAGGACACCGCAGCAGGAGACAGGATGAACTTGTATTTTTATGGGGGAGATAATAGGAGTCTGGGAGGTGGCAATTATACACCCTCATCTAATTGGACAGGAAAAACTATGTATGCATATGCACCTCAAATGGAAGTTCATCCAGACGCTTATGATATGTCTGCTACCCCATATCAGTCTGTTGCGGGAATTTCTCCAACAGTTGCAGAACAACAGGGAGAAGGAGGACTCCATGTATCAGGAGGAGTAGATGCTACTAATTCAGGAACAGTTGAATATTCAATGATAGTAGGCTCAGGAGATGTAGGATATTCTAACCTGTATGGGGGTATCTATAACATGGGGTTATGGACAATTGATATGGACGAATCAATTAAGGCAGGAAATACTCCTCCTTATTCGTTTGGACCCCTAAATAATCCTAGGAAATATAAACTATTTGCTACGAAACATTTAACAAAGAATTTAGGTTACATAGAAGATAGCGCCCTTAATCCAGGATCGTTAAACTATAAAGACCTAACTATTAAGTGGAGATTACACTTCCTATGAGAAATTTTACAGAAGAATTAGGAATCAATGGACACTTGACCATCATTAAGAAATTTACTGATGGTCAAGAGGAAGTTGTATTTGATGATCACAACATTATCGTTTCAGGTATGGGTGTTGGCCTTGCTTATATGTTTAATGGCTCTGGATCTACCACTGTTTTAGATTATCAGATAGATAGATTTCAATTAGGTACTTCTGGAAAAGATGGCACCACCCCTGATAGTTCCTTAGAAACTAGCGCAACTTATTCCTTGTCTGGTGCGCTCTCCTCTGTCGGCCAGTATGGCCCAGGAAGTAACTTATATATAGAAGATGCTACTCAAATTAAAAATGGAGTAAATACTCTTAATCAGTTTTTTCCTTTAATTCCTCCAAGTAAAATTACTAGAATATCAGATTCCTCTGTAAGATATACTCTTGTGGTAGATGAATCCGCATGCAATAATTTAAAGGGTGCAGGGAGTGAAGATGTTAATTTAAATGAAGTTGGTTTATTTATGAAAAATCCAAGGGGCCAAGATCCCCCCAATGCTTCTATTTTGGTTGCATATAGAATTTTTAACAATATACTTAAAACTAGTGATTTTAGTTTAATTTTTAGATGGACACTTAATTTCTAATGGCTTTTAAAATAAATGATATTTATACAACTAGTGGTAACGCTAAGTTATATAATTCTTGGACTTCTCATGTATCTAAGTATGATACTAGCTCCTTTTATAATTGGGAGCAAGACAACTTGCCTTTATATGATATAGAGGAAAGAACATATGAACTTTGGGAACAGGCAGGATTTCCAACATCTTCTGTTCCTGGTTTCTCTTTAACTGTTTCTGCTGATACACCTGTGGCAACCTTAAATGCAGATAGTACAATATTTACTTCAGTTAGTGCGTGTATGGCTGCACTTCCTAAAATTATAAGATTTCCGATTCTAATAGAGGTAGCTAATTTTGGTGATCTAGGATCTCTAGAGCTACATAATTTACGAATAGAAGAGGGAGGCTCTCTTGAAATTATTAATAGGGGATATGCTAAAGTATATAATGCTTCTTCTACTTGCACAGATACTGTAGAACCTCAATGGAATAAATGGACTAGAATAGTAGATGAAGTTACAAGTGCAGACTTGAGCGGAGCAATTTTTTCAGGAATTGCGGCTGGGGCGTGTACATCTGCGGTAAATATAGCAACAAGAGTATTAAGTTCGGTGACGGACACTAGAATTAATGCAATCAATGCTTTTACTTATCCGCAACTTAGTTTGAGAAAAGCTCCTTTAGGAGTATCTTTGGGGTATACTGGACTTTTTAGCACAACAACTGTAAATGAATTTAGATTTTTACCTTATGAACAGGACGCTTCTTTTTCCGTAGATGCAACCATATCAATTGCAGATGTTTCAGCAACCAAGCAAAGTACAGGTGCCGTTCTTGCTAGAGATGCTGGTACTACTGCTGATCCTATGGGGGGATCTTTGTACTTTAATACCTGTAAAAAGATTAGTGTTAAAAATTGTGATGGACCTATTTACATTAGAAATTTCTGTGTAAATGGAGAGTCTATGGCGGGGGGAGGGAGAGATGTAGGTATTGAGATTACAAACTCTGATGTGTTACTTGAAAACTGTTCTGCTGCTAGATGTAGAGAAGCAGGATTTAAGTTTAATAACTCTAAAGTGGTATTATCTCGCTCCGCTTTCTCTTATAGAAATTATAAGTTAGATACTGCTTCCATTAGGTCAACCGCTCCTGGGGTAGGTTTTCATGCTATTAACAGCGATATTTCCATTAGTGCGCTTGTCTCAGGGACTGCCGCACAAGAAGCTGGAGCCGCAGGAGAGTTTGGCGCATCAGGAAATGATGTAATGGTTATTGCCTCCAGAAATTCCGTTGGGTTTAAGCTAGATAATTCTAAATTAATAGGTGGTTTTTCAAGGATGAATCCTGTTAGTGAAAACACGGGGGGAATTATTTCTTCTGAATTAAATACTTCTTGTGGAATTCAACTCACAAATTCTGAAATTAATTTGGAAGGACTTATAGATGTTTATGGAAATAGGCAGGGAATTGAAGCTAATCTTTCAAAAATAGAATATAAAAATCTTTGTGTAGAGGATCACCCAGAGGAAGGAATAGTATCTAGAAATTCACAATTTATACTTAAGCCTATGAAGTCTCCCCCAACTGAGGCAGGAGAAACTACGAGAAAACTTACGGACTTTGCTAAAAACTCTCAACATATAGTTTTACAAAAACAAAGTTCTTTTGCTTTCCCTAGAGATGCTGATAATATTCCTATTCTGTTTGGGCATACTTCCTTTAGTGGGGCACATGGAGCAGTACAATGGAGTAATAATGCACACATAAGCTTACCTGCTATTTCTATTGAAGATAATTCTAATGCAGAATTTGTTCAGACTAAATTAGTTGCTAGAGACGCAGCAGATTCCTTTGCAAATATGCCTACTTATGGTTTGGGTGCAAAGGTAGTAAAAAATTCTTCTGTGGCATTTTATGGAACTGGATCAGGCTGCTCCTTTATTTGGGGTCCTCCTGGGTATACTTTACAGCAAAAAGTAGCAGGATTATATGCAGACGATAATTCTGAAATTAATTTACATGGACCTACTGTAATCGCACAGTTTGGTGTGGATGTTTTAGCTGAAAATAACTCTACTATAACTATTTGTCCTCCGAGAGTTAAGGATAGTTGGGCATATAATGTAAGCGGATTTAATCTTAGTTCTCAAGGAAATCATACCTCGGTTGAACTTCATTCAACTAGAGCGTGTTTAGTAGCTAATAAAAATTCTAATATTAATATGTTAGATTTAGGATCTTACATTAGCTCTTGGCCTGAGGCTGGGCCAGGAGGAGCCGCAATTTATGCCGCAGGTACTGATTACCCAATTTCAACCTTTGGAACTAATGATTTCATTGGGTCGGGATCCTTACAGTTTTATCCTAACCCCAACAATGCAAATGCTAATGCAGAAAGTGCTAGTGTTTTAACTACTGGTGGATCAAAGGTGGTTAATGCTATTCCTAGTTTTCCAAAATTTACAGAGAAAATTAGGATGAATAATTTCCTGGTGGTAGACCAAGTTATTAGCGGTGTTCCATCTGCTCAGAGACAGAATATTAGTAAGGGAGGGGTGTGCGTTCGTGCTGTAGAAGATAGTATAGTTAATGTAACAAATGTGCATTTCCCGAATGGAAATCAAGGAAACGCATTAGACGGTATAATCTATACCGCAAGCGGTAATACTTGTGATCGTTTAATGATTTGGAATATGGCAGATACTTCTAGACTTAATGCTGCTTTCTGTTCTGTGAGTGGAATGTATCCTTCTGATGCAGGATACCACGGTCCCAGTGCTTTGTGGGGGTCTGCGGCTGGAGGAACGGGTGTTCCAGCCAATAGACATGAAGTAATTGCCTCAGGGGCTCCTGTAGGAACTCCTGATACGGGATCTTTGAGTATTTTAGATTCCTTTGGTGCAGGAAGTGCGGTATGGGTTGTTCCTTCTGGAGTTACCTTTAACCAACCTTTTGAAAGATATTATCCTGTAGCTAAGGAATCTGGAATTGCAACGATAGATAAGATCTATGTACCTGCTCTACTATCTGAAGCAGGTATAAATGTTTCTTCTACTACTCCTAGAATGTATGGAGCATCAGCGTCACACAATTACAGTAACCAGGGAGTCTTTAGGATTTATTGGTCTCCAAAATCTAGCGCAAAGTTTTTACAAAATGATGCCAGCGGGTATGATACGGGAACTTCTGCGATAGCCTCATTCTCTGGGGTGGTCGGTCCTGCTTATCAAGTATTTTCTCAGGGATATAATATGTCAGCACCATGTTCTGCTATGTTATTAGATACTGGGGCGAATGTTAGTAGCATTTATCCAGGCTTACTAAAGATGAGTGTTGCTGAAGACCATCCTACGATAAATAGTCAGCTTTGGACTTCTGGCTTCTATTATTGTGACGAATTTGTAGATGATAACCCAACACAATGTATGCTGGACGAGTCTGCGTCCGATACTTTTGCAAATTCTAAAAATGCTACTCTAGGTTCTTCTGGGAGACCAAAAAAAGTAACCTTATATAGATCTAGATCAGGTTCTAATAGAGGGGCTGAAGCACATCAAGGAGATTTTTACTATAGTTTAGGCTATAAATCTTCTAATATTTTTGATTTAAAGAGAGATAACTAATGGCTGTTAACTATGTAGAAAGCACCTATCACTTTACAGATCCAGTTAGATATTTTAAAGCTAACGATCCGTATTATTTTGAGGTTGATAACCTTCCCCTTAAACAGCTTCAAGAAAATTGCCTTTGGTTAAAGGAGCAATTAGCAAAAACTGTATATGATGATACAAAAATTAAGCGTGGTGATTTGGATGAGTTGCGCCCATATGCAACGGGCAAGGATAGAACTGTTAAAGTTAGACCTGGAAGATATACTGGTAGAGTAAATGATGCTTCAACTAAAGAGCCTTTAGCATATTTACAGAAGGTTTTTGGAGAAGAATTAGGGCAGACAGAGGAGTGGGATGCAGCTTTCCCCTCTCAGGTAGCTTGGCCTCCGGGAAAAGATTGGACCATCAAATTATATAATGCTTTAGAAAAGTTTAAGAGTACTTTAGCTGCTGATGCTTTGGGAATGACGGGATTAGTTGGGAGAGCTTTTGCTTGGCCTATGCTAGATGCTAATATGCCTCTGGGTGCAAGTGGAGGACAAATGTATCCCATAACTCAAAATCCTTGGTTTAGATGGAATACAAATAATAACAATCCAGGGGGGAATAAGATATGGAAAATTCCCACTATTTTAACAGAAGCTATGGTATGGTATAGACAAAAAGAGATAGGAGGACAAGTTCCTTTCTGGAGGATGTTTGGCTATGATCAAGGGGATTCTAATGTAGGAGCAGTATTACAAGGTGAAGTAGAATCTTGGTTCATAAAAAAGTGGAGGGGGGTTACTAGATTAGCTATTGTAGATGTAGATGATGAATTATCAATTAGTGTTCCTCCGTTTGATCCAGATGATTTTTCTTATATTGATTCTGCTGGTAATCAGATTGCTGTTCCTGGGGTTCAAAGCAGGATAGATTTAATCTTTATTTATAGTAAACCCATTGATAGCAGTGGAGTTAAGCTAATGAAATCAAGTAGTGTAGATACCATAACAAGACCTCAATTAGGGATTGTTAGAGGGGCTGGGATTCATACTACAGAGGAGTCTACAGGCAATGCCCTGGCTGGTGGGTTGAGAAGACCTACTTCTAATGAGCATAAAATAATAGCTTCGCCAGCAGATCAATATAATAGTAATATGGGATTTACTTCTACAAGTGCTAATGATATTGAATTTGATGTACGAGGTAGTTTTCCTGCTCCCGATGATATACTAAACATAGCTCCGCTTCTATCAGAAAAATTAGAGTCGGAGGCTTATGAATTATTAGGCCAATCTATTCTTCCTGTAGCATATGTTTGGGTTCAAAATTCAGGATCTCAAGATTCTGGGGGAACTATAGTAATTGATCCCTCTGATGTAATTGATATTAGACCTTTAATGAGAACAGCCGAACTTGCGTATAATGAGAGGGCTGGGATTGCAGCAGCGGTTCCCCAAATTTCTTTAGCTAATCCTGTTGTAAGTAGAGTTAATTTGGATTATGAAAGTCTTCAAATTTATAATTATATTAATTCTCAATTTACCGACGATAGCGGTGGAGGAGGAGGAGGAGGAACCTCAACAGCAGGAATGCCTGTTCTTGCAGCAGGATATGTTTTTGGAGGATATAATTTTGGGCCTGAGGGAGCATTATGGGATTTTTATAAAACTAGAGATGGAACAGACGATGCCACTACTAGAGATAATATTAGACTTTGGTACTACGGTCAAAATGCTACTAATCCTCCTATGTATCCAGACTGGGACGAAGCATATTGGGTAGACTCAAAGGGTGTAACTGATGGCGGTAAGTACCCTAATGATTATATTAATACATTCTTATCCCAAGGAAAGTCTGATTCGGCGGCCCCCTATAAAAATGATCCATCTATAGTAGGAGGAAGTTATACGCAACAAGTTTTCGATAATGGAACTACAACGGCTGGGACAGGAGGATCTGTTCCTACTAGAATAGTTGAGTTTGGTGCCGCAGATGTTGGCGCAAACCTCCATTCCTTTAATCCTCGTAATAGGGTACAATTTCATTATATTCAGAAAAAGATTATTTTCGCAAACTCATTACCTAGTTGGTTGCATGATTATACTGTTGAGGTAGATTTAGTTAATTGTCTCCCCGAAACATTTTTTGGAACATCCCTTGATCACGGAGAATTACCACTACCTGCGGGATATGTCGGTCATTGGGTAGAAAAAACTCGTGAATATTTTACAATTTATATTGCGTTTGCTGCTAGACATACAGAACGGAACCCAATAGACGAGGAGGAGCCACCGAAAACTAACCCAGAATTACCGTGGAAAAGACGCTCAGGAGGATTATTTAGTTCTTTTGTAGTTCCAGTTCAAGATTTACTCAAGTCTAATTTGACCGCTATCCCCCAAGATAAGCCATCAGGGTATAAGGCGGCAGGGGGTAGTGGCTATGCAGGAAATCCGCGAATAGGAATTTGTACTTATCCTACTGTTTCGTGGACAGTTACAGGAGTACCTCTAGTTGATCTTAAGTATTTCTACTCTAATCTTAATGGTACAGATCCCCAAATTACTTTGAAATCCTAAAAAATGTCTGATACTTTTGGTTGTGGGCAAATTTTGCCTGGGTTCGGGCCTGGGAATTCCTCAGATAGCCCCCTAGGAGGAGGTGGGGATATACCCAATGATGATGACTGGACTGATTGGGATAAGTTTGATGGCGAGAAAGACGATGGTGGGCCTCCTGGTCCCCCTCTAGAAGAAGATTGGCAATGTAGAATAGTAGAGGCAGGAACAGAAGGTTCAGTTCCATGCTTTGACCCGTGGAAAGAAGATTGTTATGAGTGGACTTATACACAAGATTGTATTGATATAAGTCTAGGAGATCCTCAACACCATGATTCATGGCCTCCAGACACAAGTAAGTATGATGTTGTTTTGCCTAACCCTCTCCCCGATCCTGGAGGCGAGTGTATGTCGGGGGGAAGTTGCCCCCCCATAACAATTAGTGCTTGGAATAATACTAGCACTCCTCCCCCTGGTGGGGATGGTGGTGGTGGACCCACTGTTCCTGGAGGTGGTCCTGGTACTCCTGGCCCCCCAGGACCAACTGCCCCTGGCCCCAATACAGATTGTACTTGTGTGATAACAGGGAAAGATACTGATAATCCTTGCACTCCCCCCCCAGGCGCAGATGGTTGTCAAGCATTTAAACAAGAATGTAAAAACCATTTTACAGGTAATCCTCCAAATCATGACTCGTCCTATTTATCGCTTATGAGCCAACTAAATTCTGATCCTAAAATTGGAGAGATATCCACGACTGGGGAGGTTGGTGGAACTTGTAGGGATAGTGATGATCATTGTGGGGCACCTTGCGATAGGATTGTTGTAATATGGAAATATAAAATTGAAGGAGGGGATCCTCCCCAGCAGTTCGATGGAGGAGGAAACGGAGGAATCTTTACGGGAGGAGATAAAACTGGAGGCAAGCATGGTGGAGGAGTTATAATTGATGATGATGATGGTGGTGGTGGTGGTCCTGATACGGTGCCCCCTGGTGGAGGAGGACAAATACCTAAGTGGTATTGCGTTGATACAGGAGGAGTAAAAGGGTGTGTATATAACGCTTTCTATGGCCCA
>TARA_R110000824_G_scaffold246105_2_pt1 | contig 11248 bp, 14 predicted proteins | sample TARA_R110000824 | Tara Oceans TARA_R110000824 (sample SAMEA4397747) | marine metagenome | biome: Polar Biome; feature: [MES] marine water layer (ENVO:01000295) within the mesopelagic zone...; material: water (ENVO:00002006), including particulate matter (ENVO:01000060) such... | reverse complement strand
AGAAATTCTATGCGATTGGCGGGAACAATCACGTCTTTTGGTACTTGAGTGAAGATTCTGTTTAGAGTCTCTTCTACACAATCTTTTCCTTCGTTAATCTCCTTATAGAGTTTGTCTTTTGCCCACTTAGTGGCATCGCTTGCACCTTCTTCGTAGGTCTTTTGGCTGTGGTGGATTAAAGTTTCCATTGTCTTTCTCCTTATTTCATTGAGACAGTTACGGTAATTTGAGGGGATCCCCTCGCAACCACTTTGATGATTGCAAGGGGATTTATGTTATTCGTCTTTTAAGGCGTCAGCGTAAAGTGTGAATCGTTGCATTCGCAGCGGCAAGATGGTTTCTGAGTTGCACTTACTACAGCATCGTTCTCCCTTTTCATGTGGGTGTGGATCTGGGTTGTGCCCTTGGTCCCATCCATTTTTTTGGGTTTCGATTTCTTGTTTGCATATGCAGCATTTCATGTTGATTTACTCCTCCGCACTTTGGGCACGAGGTAGGAACTGAACGCTGTGCGCGACTACTCGAATGCGACTGCGTTTGTCTCCTTGATCGGTTTCCCATCGTTCTTGTTTGAGCCTACCCACTACATGAACTCCTCGTCCTTTTTCGAGGTAACTATGGCATGCCTCGCCGGTCTTGTTCCAGGCGTTGATGTCGAAGAACGATACGTCTTTTTGTTTCTCTCCTTTCTTGTCGGTGTATTCATGATTCACTGCGAGTCCGAATTCACAGACAGTGGTTCCTTTGGAGATCTCTTTTAGTTCGGGATCTCGTGTCAGGTTACCCATCAAAATTACTACGTTTGCACTACTCATTGTTAAGTCCTTTGGTTAAAAATGTTGAAGACAGTTCGATCTATTAGTTTTCTTTCTCCTTGATAGCCTCCTTTTTTTCTCTTTTTTCTGCGTTGAAGAGAAGATGATTTATTTCCTCTTCAATTCGATTAATATCTTTGTTATGGGTTAATGGTTGCTTCCATATTGGGATGAGTTTGGTTTCTGCGTATTTCAAGCAGCCTGTTGTTGTCAGGAACAGATGGTTTTTTGCTTTTGCGTATGCTTGAGCGTGTTCCCAATCCTTGAAGAAAATGCTTTCGCAATGATCTTGCATGTCGAAGATGAGGACTTGCCATGCTGTTGTGTATGGTAGTTCTCTTTTCATTAGCTATCTCCTTTTATTAATGAGATGACGCCATGTGTTCCGAAGGTAGATAGAACCTTGTGTTTTGGTTTGAAAACATCATCTATCATGTCTCGAAAGATTCCATTCGTCATGTCGGGTAGTTTTCTTGGGTTGGTTGGGTAGTTGATGATTGCTGTTGTTGTTGGATCTATTAGTCGGTTAATGGTTTGTAGGGTTGAGTAAACGTGTTCTTCTGTTGGTTGTATGTTGAGTACGTTTGATGCGACAATGAATTCCCAGGGAAAGTCATAGATGGTGTATGTTTCTTCTATTTCTTCGCCTAGATATTTGTATGCTGTCGCTTCTAGGGTTCCTTTTGGTTTTGTTTTGCTTTTCTCGAACATGATGTCGTGACCCAAGGTGTTTCTGTATCCTTGATTTCTTAGGATTTGCGGCATGGTTGCTCTTTTTCCGCATCCAAAATCAAGAATACGTGCTTTCTTGTTATTGCACAGAAAACGTAGCCACTTATGAGAGACTGTGGATTTCCATGGTCTCTCTGTTTTGTCCATGTCTTCTATTTGTTTCTTTGTATATTTCATTTGAAGTCAAAGTAAAAGCGAGGGTAGTGTTGGAATTGAAGCGTTCCTTCTTTTCCATTGCGAGTCACGATCACGTATGGTGCTACGAATGATTTAACAGAGAATTCTTCTGTCATCTCTCCCGTATCCCATACGTTGTCCTTTCCGTATTTCTCCTCGAGCTTTGCTCTTTCTGTAGCAGGATCGATATCGTAAACATTGATTTTGATTCCAGACATGGCTATCTCCTTATTAGTCTTTTTCTTTTAGTTATGAGTGAAAACTGTCTTTCATTCCTTTTGCTGCATGGTCTTTGTAGTAGACCTCGCCTCCATCTTCTTGCCAGTGTTTCTCTGCTTCGTCGTATGTGAGTACAGTGCAGTCGTTCTCCTTTATGTATTCTGGACCGACACTCATTACCCATCCCCAGTTCCCGATTGCGCTCTTGACCCAGATCTGGGCACCGACTACAGGTTCGGGATAGGTGATGTCTTTTGCGTCACATTCTTCGACCATTGCTCCTAGGTATAGTGCAGACATATCAGTCCTCTTCTTCATTGAATTGTTTCAGGTTCTTTTCCAGTTCCTCAATGGTGATGCCGACACCGCAGAAAGGGTCATCGTCTTCATGGAGCCTTGGGAAACATGCGTTTATTGGTACGGAGTAATCTATTTGTTCCTCGCCAAGATATACGGTGTTCTTATCTAATGGATCATCGAGTATTACCACGGTGTCTTCTGATATGTCTTCGATGATGTCTTCGAGAGAGACAAAGACTGTCTCCTCGAACTCTATATACTTTTTTGCATATCGCAGGAGAAGGTTGGGTGGAATATCTATCTCGTATTCCACGGTTCTTTCGTATCTGATTATCATGTTGGTTCTCCTTAGTTTCCTAGTGATGGGTTATCTTCAGCGTGTCTGAGCCAAGCATTTTCAGCCTCTAGTTCTGAGTTAGCCCTGCCATTTTCTTCTTCCATTTCTGTAGTTGTTATTTTTCTGAGAATCGTAGTTTGTATTGAGCCATCATCATCAGCATCATCATCAATGTGCGAGTCGCTTGGGAATTGGTGCGTGTATCCCGTCGCAATATCGTCGAACTCATAATCCTTCATGCCAAACAGCACTGACCAGTGCGCCCAATGCCATTGTCAGTCGGGTGGGAACCCGTATTTTGGTTGGAGTTCCCTCTCTCTCTTCGTTGCCAAGATAAAAGTTGCTGATGGGATTTCGATTCTTCCTTCAGCTTCCCCGTTATAGTGGCTGCACGTTTCTCCCGGTTTGCATTCGTGGGGTTTTGAGTATTTCAGGATCATTTCTTTCTGTGTCATTGGTCGTTTTCCTCCTTATCGTTGCGGTTTAGTTATGTGAATCATGGCTTCGACAAAAGTTTGTTGGAGTCCGAGCAGTGATCCCGTACATCTCATGTCCTCGTCGTCTATGTAGCATGGAGATCCATACGGATATGAGAGGAGGAGTTGTTTGATGGATTTGTCACTCCAAATGTCATCGTGGAGCATTTATTCTTCTTTCTTGTTTTTCAGTTGAGTGTCGAGTCTTACTGGACGATATGATTCGTCTTCTGTCCAATGTGGCATTAATTCTTCGTTTTCCAGAACCTCAGGGAGAATTCCTTCTCCTATCATTTTCTGGATGTCGTACTGGTCTTCTCCTCTTAATGTGCTGTTGAGCATATGGATGATCCAGTAGAGATCGTTGACCGAATTGCCAGAGATGAGGAACCAGTCATTTGGCTTTGCTCTATCTGTTGTTCTTTTTGGTCTATACATTGTTTTGTTTCTTTCTTTCGAGGGTTTGACATACGTATTCAATGCACCATTCACACCATTCGTACTCTTCCTCATTCCCTCCCATCTCGTTGCAGCAGGGATATTCTTCAGTGTGTTGGCATCCCGCTGCCTGGAAGTCGTGTTGTGCTTGACGTTCTTTGTTGATCTCTTCTATGGTCCATTCGATATCAAAAGAGTCGATCCATCCGAGATATATTTCCTCGTCGATCTGTTCCATTGCTTTTGATATCGGGTTGCATACGTCAACTACGTGGTTTGGTTTTTGCCACTTCTCTGGTCCTGGGATGACGAGTTTGCCAAGTTCGTAGTAGGGTTCCGTTTCGCTTTTGTTAGCTTGCATTAGGATAGCTGCGAGCATCTTCATTGTTTCGATCTTGTCTTTTGCGAGTTCGGTGTAGTCAGTCATTTTATTGATCCCATTGTTTGATCGAAAAGTTGAGGCATTTAGCGGAACAGTAAATTTTTCCGTCTACGAGTGATTCGACTTCGTTTTCTCCGTCTCGGTCGATGAGTTCTACTTCTGTTTCGCATGTTGGACAGAAGTTTCTTGGGGCAGAGTTTTTGAATTTCTTCCAGAGTTCTTTACTCAGGTTTCTAGAGTTTACCGGCCAACGAATGAGTTCGGTTGCCAAGGTTGCTGGCTTGATCCCGTCTCGGATTAGTTTGATGAGAGCTTGCCGAATGTTCTCAGGATCCCGTTTGGGTATGGAGGACATTGGCAGGGTGTAGAGCATGAGGTAGTCAGCATGTTCGATTGCATGATCTTGGGGGTCACATGGTTGGTCTGGTCCATGTGGTTCACATGCGGGGCAGAAATAGTTTTCGTGACTCATTGATTGCTCCTTGTTATTCTTGGCTTCCAGTTCTGATTGAATCATTTCCAGGTGTTGTCGCCTTCTCTCGTTGGCTTCCTTCTCGTCGAGTTCTTTCATGTCCTTGTTGAGTTGTTCCATGGAATAAGCAGTCTTGAGGATCTCTCTCCTCCTATTGATCATGTCCCCCACATTGAGGCTTAAGTTTTGAATTTGATTATCAATTGCAATGCTCATCCTCTTTCTCCTTCTTAGTTGTTTATTTCAAAGAATAAGTAAACAAAAACGAATCGGCCCCGCACCGCTTCTCGGGGGCCGATTCGTTTTTTTCTTATTCCCTTTAGTTGTTTGGGAAATTTTTTATAGAAGGCGACTGATCCCGTATTGCTTGGGTACTGCCTTTCTCTGGATTTCTGAACTCTTCATGTGGAGCGGACGTGACATTTGTCTTTGCTCTGAACGGTGGCGAAGCCGCTCAATTCCTTGCTCTGGAATTCTGAACTCTGAACGGTGGCGAAGCCGCTCACTTCCTTGCTCTGCATTCTGAACTCTGCATGGCTTTGGTAAGCTGCGAATAACCAAGGAAGGTGACTCCTGGTGGTCATTCGGAATTAGAGTGAATATGTCTATCTGCATAACCCAGCAACCTGCCTTTGAAAATTTTTTTTTGGACCTTGCAACGACGCAGGATCCCTAGGGAGGAAGAACGAAAACAACCCCAGCCCGGACGGGTCCGAACTGGGGCGGTGAGGTTACTTCTTGACCTTGGCGGGTCGTTTGACCTTGGAAGGCTTCGGGTCTTCCTTCGGTGAGCGACTGGCTGTGGCTTCCTTCTCCGCTTTGCGTTCTTCCTGAACTTCAGCGAGTTGGGCAGAAACCTTTGCGAGAAGAGAAAAGGCGGACTCGGTCTCCTTCTTGGCAACCTCCAGCGCGGTAAGCTCACGAACACGTTCAATGCGGGGGTTAATCCGGCAAGCGGCATTATCGTTCAAGACGAGTGAGAGGTTGTGAAAGGTGCGGGATCCATCCTTGGAGTCGTTGGAGCGTGATTTGATCAAGGCGTTGAAGTCGATGTAATCTCCGCGACCGTAAGATTCCAAAGCGTCAAGAAAGGAAGTGCCGCGGTCCCAAACAGTTACGGGGTAGACTACTTCGGCGCCCTTGGCATCGAAGTTGTGAACGGTGAACTCGTGGAAAGTGTAGCCGGCATTCGTGACTTGGTGGATGGGTTCGCGGATCCAGCCCGGAATTGAAGCGGTGCAAGTTGGCTCGGCGATTTTGTCTCGAAGATCGGTGGACATGGGAAAAGCTCCTAAAAAGGCGAACAGTTGTTCCTCATTTCTGAGGCCCGCTTCGGAAGTGAGGCGAGGCCCCGAGTCTAACAAAATAAACCGTCAAAATACAGTAAAAAGGGGGATTTTTGAAATAAACTTTTCGCTACGGGGCAAAGTCGCCTAACATAATTGGGCGCGTAGGTCGAGCAAAAAGAAAGAAAAGTTTCGGCACGGGGTTTGTTTGTGGGGCGTGGTCGGTTGGCACGCTAATAGATTGGGGGGGAACGAGTTATGGCATCGATCTTGCAACTCCCCTCCTTGGCAATGCCTTGGGGCGCAGGGGGTTTCCCCCGCATCTTCTCTGCATTCTGAAGCTCTTAACGGTGGCGAAGCCGCTCATTCCTTATTTCCGCGGATGTTGGTTTTTTCTGACCGATCTGGCTGACCTAAGAAGAAAAAAATCAGTGGGCCTCTTCTCCCCCTCCGCGGGGAGGCCCCTGATTTTTCTGTCCCGAACGCGGGAGAGAATGCTGGGTAATCGAAAGACTTTCTCTCGCGTAAATCCAATCCGTTCGCGGGAGTAGACTTGGCATTTGCCTCAAGGCAAATAGCGCTCTTCGCCCGCGAGTCTTCGAGCCGCTCTTCTTGCGCCACATGAACTCTGTCTTTTGTCGCGGGTCGAAGCTCTTAACGCCCGCGAGCTTGCGAGCCGCTCATTCCTTTGGGGTGTCGGGGGTTTCCCCTGACTAAAAACCTGTCTTCTCTCAGGTTTTTATCGGTTCTTCAAGACCGCGTTCGTAGATCAAATGCCACCCATGGAAGGATCGCCTGGCGCACATGCCTTATCGCAGGGCCTTGGCTGCGTCTTGGTGGGGTCTGTGGGAGGCGAAGCTTCCCCAGCTTGCGACACCAAAGAAAAAGGAACGATTTCGGTAAAGTGCTGATCTTTAATGAGAGAGCGAGGGCCGGGGCAAAATAGGATGAGGTGATAGTGGAGACTGTGTAACTAACTGAAAACAAAGCTCTACGGAGAAGTCCGCTGGTAAGATGCAAGACATTCAAGGTGAATGAGTGAGAAGGAGAGCGGGTTAAATCCCGTAACTCTGAAGGTGATACCAACCACAACATGCAGTGACTAATAACAGGCAGTTATGCCCTTACCCGAGTGGACCCCCCACATATAGTGTCAGTCAGTGTGTGCCACTAGATGTAGTGGGTATGCGTGGGTGCCGTGGTGTGCTGGGTCTGGGGGTGGTGGGTGGGCAGTGGCAGATACTTCGAGCGGATGCGAGTCTTCCATGTGGATGAGGGCTGCCCTAATTACAAGGCCCCGTCGCCCCCATGCGAGTGCCGTATATATATATTTAGCCTCTCAGTAAAAATTCTCTATTTTTCCATAAAAACACTCTTCCTCATGACTTCTCTTCTCTTCTACCTCGGGGTCGTAGGAGCGGGAGCGTAAGCGAGAGTCGACGAAGACCCCACTCACTTTTACCATTTCCGTACAACTCGATATGGGTTACTAGATACTAGTAGTTGCTTCAGTATAGCTATAAAAATAGCCAGGTCTGTTGTACCTGGCATAAGTCATTGTATAGAAATCAGCGTCTTGTTTTGTTTATTCGCCCCGACCGGACTCCCACTTACGTTCCCGCCGGATCGGGGAAATAGGTAAGGGTGCCTAGTTAGGGGAGAAGATTTCTTTTAATCAGTGTGTTCTGACGCTGATTTTAACATCGAGACTTAGAATTACAAGGGTCTATTTGTAATCTATTTTTCTATAAAAAGGGTTTCCCCTTTGTCCACTTTGTTTGTTAGTATTCTTTTTCTTCGAGGAGATTGGCTTATGATTAGGAAGAGCAAGGCTGCCGCTTTGGAGTTGCCGTCGATGACCGCGTTGGAGAGGTCTCTGACGTTGAAGGACAATCTTGGATTCATCCAGCGGAAGGCTGAACAGGCGTTGGAGGTGAGTTCGCCTTGTGATATCCGTTCGCTTTTGGATGAAGCTGTTCAGATGGCTCGGAAGAAGAAGAATCCGACTGTTCTGTTGAATGCCGCCAAGATCTTGTCGGGTATGCACCAGGCGGGGATCGGGCTAGCGATGGAGGCTTTGTCTTTGGAGAACAAGCTTTGTTCCGGTGTACCAGATAGTATGAATGTTCAGATAAACAACGTACATCAGGAGAGGGCATTACCCTCGGTCGAGGAGGCTAAGAGTGCAATCAACAGATACGTCGATATCCTTGGTGTCGGATCAGAAGATTCAGGAGATGGCGGCAGGGTTATTAAAGGAACCGGCGGTTTGGATCGAGAACTATCTAAAGATATCAGCGGAACAGAGACAGGCAACGGACGAGGATCTGGGGGACGGGGATCTGGATCAGATGAAACAGAAGATCATTCCGTTTCGTCTGAACGAGAGTCAGAAGATCTTGTACCGGAAGATGCGTCATTATCAGGAATTGAAGAAACCGACCCGTTTATTGATCCCAAAAGCTCGAAAACAGGGGATTACAACCCTAATTCAAGCCTTATTCTTTGAACGACTGTACAATTCGGATCATGAGGAAGCGGCGGTAGTTGCCCATAATGCGGAGTCATCTAGCTACATTTTCCAGATTTCGCGCCGTTTTTATGACTTTTTGCCGGTGGATATGCAGCGTGGGCTGAAATATAGTGCGAAAACAGAGCTAGAGTACGTCGAACCGCATGGTTCCAAGTATATGGTGATGACTGCCCGGTCCGGTGATGCCTTGGCAAAAGGTACTACTCCGACCCTATTTCATGGGTCTGAGGTCGCAAACTGGGCAGATTCGGGCCAAGATCCGTGGAAAGCATGGACATCCATCGCTTCGTCAATCCCCGATCATCATGAAACTGCGATTATCCTCGAATCTACGGCAAATGGGCGCGATCCGTTCTTCTATCGGATGTGTATGGGGGCTATTAAGGGTGATAATGACTATGAAGTTGTCTTTTTGCCATGGTATCTGAATGACAAATATACCCGCGAAATCACCGATTCCGGGTGGAGAATCACCCAAGAAGAAGACCATATCAGGGGAGAGATACTCGATACTGAGGGATATGATATATCGAACGACCAGTTCGAGTATCGTCGGTGGTGTATCAAGAACAAGTGCGGTGGCGAGATCGGTATATGGGATCGATACTACCCGGCAACCCTGAGAGACGCTTTTGCTGTCAGCGAAAAGCGGTTTTTCCCAGAATCAGTGAAGAAACACTACCGAGATAGCGTTGTTCCGCCCAAAGTGGTTGGTGATATGGGGATTTCGGAGGGTGGATACCCGATATTTGATCCGAATAAACACGGTTCCCTACATGTCTGGGAGAAACCGATCTCCAGAGAGAAATACGTTATTGCCGTGGACGTTTCGGAAGGAATTCCAGGTGGCGATTACCATAGTGCGTATGTCCTGAAGCGCTCATCTGTAGAAGCTGTTGCCGCCCTGTGCTGTCTGGTTGATGCAGATGAGTTGACCGATCAGCTATATCGGCTTGGACTCTGGTACAACAAGGCGTTGATCGCTCCAGAGAACAATCACAATCCGGAAGTTTGCCGCCGATTGTCTTATCACATGAGATATCCCAATGTGTACTGGCAAAGGGATATCAATAGCCCTAAGTCTCGGGCAAATCGCCCGGGATGGAATACGAACGTCAAGACTCGTCGAGAAATGTTGGACGTTTTGAAAATGGTTACTCGACAACACATGTTGCGTATATATGATGAGGGGTTTGCCGAGGAGATGGAAGATTTTGCGTGGAATGTGAACACGCGAAAGTGGGCCGCGACTCCTGGTAAACATGATGATAGAATCATGGCAATTGCAATTGGTCTTATGCTGCTGGACTTGAACCCATACAAAGATCGCGCAGACCGCTTACGTCCAAAAGTAGACGATGGATTTTCGCGTTATAAGGAATTCCAGTCGTATTGGAAGAAGCATTCTGGCGGCAATCAAAAATCTCGGAGATTGACCTTTGGATAAGAAAGAAGTTGATAAGCGGATTGTTTCGATTTGGACCGATCTGGTCGAGTCGGGGATGAAGCTCAAGAAAAAACGATTTGATAAAGACCGCAATGACATCATGCGGTTTTATGCCGGTGATCATTCGTTCATCTATGATGAAGCGGAAGCGGCGGGATGGGCGAAAACTGATTCTTGGGCGCAGATGACAATCAATCTGACGTTTGAAATGATCGAAGTCTTCGGCCCGATCCTGTACCAAAATAATCCGATTCGGACTATCACCGCTCGTGGGTCGAATCCGGTGAAAAACGCTCTTTCGCGTGTTATGGAAACGTACCTGAATTATACGCCCAACGAAATGGGGCTAAAGATTGAGGCGCGAGAAGCGATCAACGATGCACTGATTTCCGGTTTGGGATTTCTGTGGACATCGTATGATCGAGATACTGGACTCGTCGGCTCAACTTTCGAGTCCGTTGACAATATGGTTTTCGATCCTGATGCAAAACGGTTTCGAGATATGTGGTGGGTTGCTCGTCGTCGTGTAGAACCACTCTGGGTTGTCGAGCGATTGTTTCCGGAAACTTCAAAGGGACTCAAGGGAAATAAAACTTCCTATATGGGTAAGTCCATGTCGTTTGGCTCGAACGAAAAGCATAACCAGAAGAGTGTGAGTCAAGACCTTGTTGTTTTCTATGAGATCTATTCCAAAATGGGAGTCGGGGTTCGGTACAAAGACGCGCCGGAGGAGGTGACCGATGAAGTTGATGATAAGGAAGATAACGTCCATATTGTCTTTTGTCCGGGTCACGATAGACCTCTTGCGGTAGAGGATTGGCCTGCTCCTCTTTTTCTGGATGGCAAGTGGTTTCATACACCTCTGTTTTTCCACGCTCACCCAAGTGAGTTGTATCCGATTGCTCCGCTCAAACCGGCTCTCGGTGAGCAGAAGGCAATTGACTTCCTTGCGACATTCATGCTTTCAAAAGCCAAAAACGCATCTCGCGATGTGATCGGTGTAGACCCTTCGGTAGATGAAAATGTGATCGCTCAAATTTCTAGCGGTCGAGATTTGGAAGTTGTTTCATTAACCGGAGCGCAAGGTCGTTCTATTAATGAAGTGATCTCTTGGTTAGAACATCCTGGTATTCCTTCAGACTTGAAGGAGACTTTCCGCCTGTTGATCGAACTCTTTCAGCAGCGTACTGGTCTTCAGGAAATTCTTTATGGTCGAACGAATGTTGCCGAGCGATCTGCGAGAGCAATCACGGTTAAGGATCGGAATAGTCGTGCGCGTATCGATGATAAAGCGGAGATGGTTGAGTATTGGATGAATGAAGCTGCGCGGAAGGAAGCTATTCTTGCGCGGTTCATTCTTGATGGTGACGATATCGAAAAGGTTGTCGGGGCAGATACGATCTATGGGTATCGTGTGGATATTGTCACTAATGGTGCGCCGATGACGCTGAAGGAATTGGGAGAAATCTCGCGAGATATCGGTACATATTACGAAGATGAGGAGCAAGCGGCGGAAGCACTTCAGTCGGTTATGGGTATGTTGCAAATGACGAGACCTGCGTCTCAGATTAATATCATTCCGGTTACGGCAAGTGTTGTCTGGCAAGATACGGGAACCATGGACGATAACATCG
>TARA_R110000824_G_scaffold77936_1_pt1 | contig 11255 bp, 11 predicted proteins | sample TARA_R110000824 | Tara Oceans TARA_R110000824 (sample SAMEA4397747) | marine metagenome | biome: Polar Biome; feature: [MES] marine water layer (ENVO:01000295) within the mesopelagic zone...; material: water (ENVO:00002006), including particulate matter (ENVO:01000060) such as...... | reverse complement strand
CCTTCATTCTCTAACTCTTTAGGGGTAAGCTTTACAACCTTATCAGCTAATCCAGAATTGCCCGCAACCTGTCTGTACCCAGCTTCGTAAGTATCCCTTGCTACTCCAGAGTCTCCTGGAGCGGCTTGAGACGTATCCACGCCTCTCTGTTCTGTCACACTCCCTAACTTGTAATCATTGTAGCCCCTATCTTCAGACAAACTTTCAAATGCATCAATAGCATCAAAAGCCTTTTGAACATCCCCGGACTTCATGTTACCAGCTTTTGCATTTACATACAGCCACATCTTTGCAGCTTCAGCTTCTGATTCAAAGTACGTCCCAGGATTTTCATTCTTATATCCATTAGGAAGATCAGCATGATTTACAAACCAAGGAGAAGCTTCACCAGCAGTTCCAGTCATCCCGTGTCCCGGTTGCCAGCCAAAGTCACCAAGCTGCTTACCATTTTCTGGACCGATAACATTCTCATTCCATTCTATATTTCCTGCATCAATGGCATTATTTATTACATCAATAAACCAATTCTCTCCCATTTCAGCATACTTAGGATCGAACTTACTTACGCCCTGAATCTCATGACTTATCTTGTTATCGTCACCAACCCTAAACATAGAGTTCCAGGTCTGTCTGGAAGGCTTACTCCCAAAGAACATGGGAATAGCCATGAGTACAGCAGGGATAACCATAGGGGCTGCTGCTGCAAAAGTTAAAGCTGCCGTTCCTGCCGTTCCTGCTGCCGCTCCTGTTACTGTTGGAAGAACTGCTTGTGTTCCTCCTGCTGCAACTGAAACAGCAAGTTCAGTTTCAGCTAATGCCAAAGCTGCTGTAGTAGCAGACATCTGTGTAGATAAGGCTGCTGCTGAAGCTGCTGGACCCACAATTGATTCAGCTATTTTTGCTCCTGCTTGGGCTAACTCTATGCTTACAGTACCGGCCCCAGGAATAGTTACCGCTGTACCACTAAGGGCTGTTGTACCAGCACCTACAGCATTATGTGCTGCTTCCCCTGTAACTAATTGTAAATCAGGAGCAATGTTACTTATGGATTCTAGGGCAGCTTCAGCAGCCTTATCAGTTACGGCTTGAAACTGGGTTGCTTCCATTTCAAGTCCAGCTTCTGTAGCTAATTTAGATTGTTCGAATGTTCCTAATTCTATAGGGGCTGCTGCTTCTGAGGCTAGTTCCGTCGCAAGATTTGCTTCTAATTCTGCGAGGGCTTCTCTAGCGGCAATATCAGCATTAGTTGCTGCAAGTTCAGATGATGCTTCTGCTGCCAGTTCTGCCTCTAATGCTCCTGTAGAAGTGCCCGGTATAGTTCCCTCCATTCCAGCCATCTCTGCACCAAAATCTAACATACCAGGAACAGAGCCGGGACTACCAAATTCAGCAGCGAGAATAGTTGCATTCTGTAACGCTTGACCACCCAAAGCTTCTGCCGCCTGTAAGGCCCCACTAAGTTGGGCATTCATAACATTTACTGCATCGTCTATTTTAGGGGCGGCTTTCTTAACAACCTTAATGCCTTTCTTTATTAGATTTGGAGATGCTGGTGCTGGAGCATTAGCTCTTAGTGCTTCAGACCAGGATTCTGGATTCATGGAAGTACTACCTCCCATTAACATTGCTGCCCCAGCAGTTGCTAGTGCTGCCCCTTGAAGGAACGTGTCTGAGAAAGATTGCCCTGAAGCTTGTTGTGCTGCATTAGGAATAGACCCTCCTGGATTTACTAGTGAGGACGGATTAAAATTCTTTGATGAGGGATTGAAGCTGTCATAGAAACTGTACACTTCCTTATCCGTCCCGAAGGATGGGGATTGTGTCTGCCGAAACTTACTGTATGCATCGTTAGATACGATATCAACCATTAATATTTCCGTCTTTCTTTGCGGCTTCTACAGAATCTTTAAGTCCTAGGAGGATTCCCAGTAAAGTTGCTCTCCCCTGGAGTCGGCGCATTTCCAACTCCGACATTTCCACCACCAACGCCTGATGCGTCCATTGGATTTGCTCCTGGAGGTACCCCTCCAGCGCCTCCCATGCCTGGAGGTTGTTGACCAGCGCCCCCAGCTTCGTTGCCCTGTCCCATAGCATTTCCTGCAATCCCCTTTAATATATCTGCAAAGACTGCTGCTTCATCGGCATTATTAACCAACTTGTCTGGATCAATATCCTGACTGATTGCCAATTCTCTAATAAGATTCGGAATCTTAATGAAGGGTGCAAGCATCGGATTAGATACAGTCTGAAGCAAAGTAATCAGTCTCTGTGACCTGACCTCTTTCTGCATAACAGCAGATGTACCCTTAGGTTTAATCTCAAGGTCACCAACTATTTCTGGGTTGGTGTCATTAAATTGCATATTCCATTGGAAGAATGCTTCACCTAAAGGTTTTAGTAGATAATCATCTACATTCTTAACGACGGTCTTTACGGAGATACTAGCGGAACTTAACAGCATAGACAGTCCAGCAGCAGTTCTTCCTGTGCCTGATACCCCAGTCTGTCCATGCATTATACTGGGTAGTCCAGTCTCTTCATCAGCAAGTTGTCTTGCCTTGTCGTACATTTGAATATTCTCGCCAGCCGTATTAGGAAACTTAATCCCGACAACTGCCTGACCAGCAGCGCCTGACTGACGCCTAAATATTTTGCCTGGATATATATCCATTGATTGCCCAGGAACTAATTGAGCCTCATCGACATCAAACACAAGATTACCTGCTAATGCCAAATTATCAATAGCCATCCTGACATGACCATTCATCAACAATTGAGCGTCTTCCATATTTTCAGCAACCCCAACTCCAAAGAATTGGTATGGATTAATTTCATACGGGACTGCTTGATATGGAATACGAGAAGGGGTGAAAGGATTTAGAATAACCCTTAAAAGCCTACCGCCTGAAACCCAAGCGTTGATCATGACACTGTCTAAATGGGAAGTCTTTTCGGGCATATCCATATCAATACGATCTGCAAATTGCTTATCAAGGACTCCCCAATACTCTAAGACTTCATACCTGTTCTCATTGAAAGAGACATCATTATCTTCACTCTGAATTATACCTTCAAAGTACCTCTCCTCATAGTTTGGCCCACCCTTGAGGATTTCCTCAATAGCTTCTGGAATGAAGAATGGACGATTTACTAAATCCCTAAGCTGTTGCCTATTCATTTTGTGCCGTTGAATTGTGTACTCACAATCCTGAATATGGGTAGCACTTGGGTCAGGATAAAAATCCCAACAACTTACAGCCTCAATCTTAGGAACTACGCGAACGTAAGGGATATACTCTTTCTCCCCCATCTCATTTGATTCCCACTTGTGGACTTGTTTTTCGTAACTGAATGGACCTTTAACAATACCTGTACCCAATAGAGAACATTCAAATAGGGCATGACGTAACACATTTACTGCGGTTGTTTCTTCTAACTGATCATGGATAACTTTTTGCATATTCCTTGCAGTTTCTTCCGCAGGGCTAATTTGAGGTTGGCCCATTTTTCCCGGACCCTCTGCAAGATTCGCTTCAGCAAACTCATTCTCTAATCCTCCTAATTGTGGCCCTGCCTCTAATGCACCTGGGGGAAATTCTCTACCATCTCCAGCAAAGCCATATGGAGACGCTTCAGGTTCTTCTTCTTCTTGTGAAGTTTGCTGTTCTTGTTGTGACTTCAAATGAACGATATCACTTACGCCTTCAGGCATAGGTGTTGGTTGAACAGATATGGGGAACTTGTTATTTGCAAACAAGATATCCACAATCTGACCATACGCTGCAAGAACTTTAGTTTTCGTAATCTTAATGAAAACCTTTGATCTTTCAGAATCCCTGAACTTAGTCGTAGAATCGTAAACGCCTCTATAGTTCTTATAAGCCTTTAACCAACGCTGTTCATGCGAACGGCGACCATTTTCAGCTTCAAAGAACTTATTGTTTACGTAACCAACAAGTCCTGGCAATTCATCGGGATCAATGTCCTGTGCCTCATCAGAGTCATCAAAATCGTTAAAGGACATTACTTACCCTCCAGGGCGTTCACCCCGGTAGCCAGTCTCATTAGCCAAGCTGGTAACCTTAGACTGTACCTGACCCGAACCGGATTTGCTTGGGGAATTTTGGATGAGCGAATGACGCCCAGGAGCATCAGGAACTTCATTGCCCCACTTCTCCATCTTGGGACGATATAGGCTAGACTCATTAACCTTACTCATTTCGCCCTGTTTCACTTTTCCGGTAATCTCACTCATACCGGGATACTTCATATTCGATGGCATATTTTCTCTCCTTAATAATTCCAAGATGATTTTTTACTAACTTTTGCACTCTTAGCTTTAGAGGACTTCTTACGTAACTTATAGTTATCGGAAGATACGGAACCACCGTGGCGCATCAATCGGCGTTCTTCCAATTCCTCTTTTGCTCTTTCTGTTAGTTTTCCTCCCTTTTTAGTTTTTCCTAGCTTTTTGGAGATGGTTCCTTTATCAAGACCTTTCTGATAATCATCAGCAGACATTCCTGGGAAATCATATGAGATATCAATCCCATGCTTTTTACCTAAAGCTCTTCCTGCCTGTGGGCTGTATTTACCATGTCTATCTTTGGCAATAGGGCTTGCCTCTTTTTTAGGGGCTGTCTTAGGGCCATCAGTCTTAGGGCCATCAGTATTAGGGCCATCAGCTTTACCTACAGGCTTTGCCTGTGATTCGGGAGCATCAGGATTTTCCTCCCTCCACTTTTTAAACCAAGGAGTCTGTCTTACAGCAGCATCAACAGCCATGCCAGCAACCCAACCATAGCCACCAGCCGTAAGACCAGCCTTAGCTACCCGTGCTGCCCCTGAAGTTGCACTGCCGCTACCAAGTCTTTGGAGGCCCGCTCTACCTACGCCATAAGTTTGTCCTAGTGGACCTCGACCTCTGTTACGCATTGTTCGTTCAGCAGTTGTTCTTCCCACGCGATTATTATAAGTCTTGAGAGCTTTATCATAGCGTTTTCGCATGGGAGAAGATAATTTATTTCTAACTGCATTATCAAGAGGTTTGAATACATGCTTTCCATCTTTAAGTACTCGCCAAGGAGTATTCGCAAGCCTAGCAGTTTGGGCAGCAGACTTTGCAGCAGATTTTTTTATACCCTCTCCAATCGCTTTTGCAGCATTTCCAACAGACTTTGCAGCCGCTACTTTTGTACCCTCTCCAATCGCTTTTGCAGCACCTCCAACAGACTGTGCTGCTTGTAGTCCTTCAGCATTCGAGGCAGCGCCACTCTCTCTTTTCCAAGTCTTCTTTCCACCCCTACCTGCTACTTGCTTGGCACCCTTTTTTACAAGTTCTTTAGCTGCTGTGCTCCCCATTTTGGAGACGATAAATCTGCTTGCAAGAAGGAAAATACCCCATAATATTGGTGCTGCCATGACTCTCTCCTAGTAATTGTATGATGTTTTTTGAAGGGTCGGATTTTTGGGCCGACTGCGATTGGACGTAGAGGACTTCTTCTTAGCAGGAGCTTTTGTGGCTTTCTTCTTGGTTATCTTGCCACCCTTACGCTGTCCTTGTTCTCTATCCAGATACTCAAAATCATCCTTATCCTCAGAGTATTGTCCACGCCTCTTTTGCTTTAGGCTAGGATCAACACTACGAATTGGCTCCTTATCTGGGTCGCGCCACTCTTTATCTCCAGTAAACTCTTCCCTACGCTCTCTTAGTTTTTGTTTATTTACAGCATCCTTAATAACTCTATTTCGGTTAGCCTCCTTAAGTCCTCTAAACTCTTTTGTATCCGGGACATTCCTACGCCCAGAGGAGGTATATTCTTCAGGAGAATACCTATTAGGCTTAGGGGGGGTAGGCGCGGTCTGTGCCCTACCACTCCTTTGTATAGGAGGTTTACTTGGCCCTGTCTGTGCCCTACCACTCCTTTGTATAGGAGGTTTACTTGTAGCAGCACCTTGTCTCTCAACAGGTTCGCCTCGACTAGGCGCGGTCTGTGCAGCTTTCTGTTTACGAAGTGCAGCCGCCTTTGCATGTGCAGGTGTATTACTAGTAGTAGTAGTAGTCTTAGGCGTTACAACAGGCAAATTAGAAGAAGTAGGCTTATTTATATTTTGGCGAGTTCTAACGGGTTTAGTAGTAGTCTTAGGCGTTACAACAGGATTGTAATTGACTTGCCGCAGATCAGATTCAGTCAGCGCATTAGATCGAACCCCGCGCCGAGCGGGTATAGGCTCTCCCTGACTAGGAGGAACACCTTTTGGACGGGCAGTACTCGTGACCGCAGAACGCTTAACCGCAGAACGCTTAACCGCAGTAGCATCTACATAATCATCACCTTTTTGAGCCATTCTAGCCCTTCTTTGTTTTAAATTTTGGCTTAACTCCTGGGCAGCTTCTGTATCTTCCTTCTTTCGTTTCGCGTGTGTCGCGGATTGCCGGGCTGGAGCAGGGGAAGTATTTTCCTTCTTGGGCATAGGTCCAGGTCCAAATCTCTGTGCATTTCCTGCCTTTTTTTGAGCCATTCTAGCCCTTCTTTGTTTTAAATTTTGGCTTAACTCCTCGTCGGATACACCCGATGTAGGTTTAGGTCTAGGCTTACCCTTACCCTTAGTTATGGCATCCACCGCGCGCAAGACTGGATCAGCTTTTGCCATTGCCTTCATTGCAGCATCCTCAGATGTATGCTTAGATACTACCTTCCACGGTGTACGTCCAGTCATCCGCTTGTCTCCAGGTAGAACAACGGATGTAGAGCCATCATTGGAATTTTTAATTACGATATATTGTTTTGCCATTCTCTTGAGTTCCTTTAATATCCGAATGTTTCGTTTCCAGGGGTAAATACTTGACGAGCGTTTCGACTTATATCCGAATAATAAGAAGGCCCTACAGGGCGGCTCATGCAGCCATACCGTAATGCATCATAGGCATGGTCTTCTGCTTTAGTATCCACATCCTCCAGGTTACGATCATCTAGGGGCAATGCGGGGAGAGTTCTGATTAGGTTTCTACAGGAGGAGAATACCTTCATGTTTGGGGAGAGGGTTTCGGAATTTACAGATAATCTCTTATGAATTTCCAATTTACCACTTATACGACTTTTAGGGGAACGATCAGAAGGTCTCCATCGGCATCCTTCTCGTATCATTGCCTCTGCAATTGAAGGGCCAACATCTCCCCGTTTAGCCCAAGTTGAAGAATCAAGTACACCGTAAGATATATACTCACCTTCTTCCATTGAAAGAACCGTCTGAGCAAACACATCAGCGGTTAGTCTCGTTACATATAACTCTCGATATACCCAGAGAGTGTCATCATAATCTACAGCAATCCATAGCACACATGCAGGAGAAGAATAGCCCCAATCGCAAGTTCTAAACTTAACCCAAGTGTTTGGTATTTCAAATGGAGAAACGATATGAACATCTCTGTTAAATTCTGGAAATGCTGCTGAGTCAAAAGCATTCCAATCTCCCTCTAAGAATTGCCTACGTTGTATCTCTGGTAATGACGCCAGCATTACAAGGTAATCGTCTGTCTGCATCAAGTATGGATTATCTTGTAGTTTGGCAGGAATGAAACGCCTGGAGATACTCTTAGTACCCACAGGAGTTTCGACGGTTACTTCAAATGGCTTTCCTGGTTCTTCAGGATCAACGAACATCTCTTTGACCCAATGTGACCCAATATTACCTGGATTTCCTGTTGCACGTAAATACACCGGAATTTCTGGATCGACTGAACGTAACGAAGAACGAAGGAAGTTGTATACTTCTGGAGATGGATACTGGGGTAACTCATCAATCCCAATCCATGTGTAGGATTGTCCCTGATATCGTAATGCATCTCCTAAAGATTCTGCGTAACCAAACTCAACTCTTGCTCCAGAAGGGAACCTCCACTCCTTCTCTTGCTCTCTCCACTTAGCACCGGGGAATGCCTTTGAATATAACTTCAGGGAATGATTGATCATGTCCCTTAATTCTGGCATTGTTCTACGAATCAGTAGTGCCCTGTGCATGGGCCTATGGCAGTACCTCAGAGGGTCAACAAGCATGGCGTATGACTTTCCACCACCTCTGGCACCTCCGTAGAATACTTCCCTCTCACCGGCTGCTAGGAAGTTTGTCTGGGGACCATCATTGGGAATGAATATTACATCCCGGTCCTTTACGTACTCCTGGACACTTGGAGGTAAATTATTTATGTCCTCAGAAGTTACAATATTAGACTTATTATTATCGAACTTTTCTATAGTCTCTTTTGCGCCATCATAAGATTTCTTGGCAAGTTTAAGTTTGGATTTTGCTTTTTCGACATTATCCTTCTTGGACCTGAGATTTCTTTTTACTGATCTCTTAGCTTTCGTCTCTATACTTAACGCTGGACTCTTACCTTTATCCGCTTTCCTGGGCCTTCCACTGGATTTAGATTTAGGTTTTGGGGGAGCTACCACTCCCGATTCAGAACCTTCCGCAATCCCATCGTCGTTATCGGTCTTCCTGTTGTCTTGTGCAGCCACTCTGATACTTCCTTATATGAACAGTTCTCTATATATTCCCTGGCCTTCTCAATAGCATTCAATTCTTCTGGAACACTTATGATATAGTTTGAATCATCTTCATTTAGTTTATAACCATATGGGATTGTTCTGGCTTTGCGTTTTCTAGTTTCAAGAGCATCCATTATACTAGACCTTTGCAGGGAGAATGAATAGTCCCCCCAACGCTTGCATGTTGATATCAACTTTCTCTTTCTTAACTACGCCTACACGGTTAAGGATTTCCTTCGCAGCATCCATTCGGGTATTGATGCCAGGGGTAGACCCATCTGCCTCAAGACCATTAATAAGCTGGAAGGCAGCTTGTGGGGAGTGCAACGCAAGGACATTCTCTGCCTGATCAATTATCTCATTCTTCAAGGAGGTTACAACGGATTGAAAAGAAGAGGGTGCATAACCCGCAAGTTCACCAGCGATTCGTGGATTGCCTTGGGCATCTCCGAAAAGAGCATCTAGGAAGGCAGTTTGACGCTCAGTTAGCTCCCTCTTCTTACTCTGTGTCTGGGGTAATAAACTCATTTAATCTACCATTTAACCTTATCTGCCCAATAGGCTGCACTTAGTTTTCCTCTAGATATGTTACTTGCATGTCGTGCCTTAAAGGATTTTCGTCTAGCTTTTTCAGATGGTGAAGAAGGTTTAGCCCCTGCACCTTTTACTCCTTGCTGACCAAAACGAATTGTCTTAATTTGGTCACCAACCTTAGCAACAACAACATGAGACTTTGTAGGATGGTTAGGAGTTCTCTTAGGTTTGTTGTATCCAGATACCCCTGCTCTTTCCAGTCTGGAATCTACCTTACGCTTTGCCACTCCTACAACCTAAACTGACGCAAATACTCATGTAGGGTGTGTGAGGATACTGAACTAAAGCTGCCATTCATTCTCTTCATAGCGTGGGGGTTATGGTAGCCGAAGTCATCCTGTGGTTGGGGTTTTTTGTTTTTACATTCACAAGTTTCAGGAGAGCAATTCTCACAAGAACAATTATCTGGGCAATTCTCACAATCACAATTACTACAAGTCATTTATGTATCCCTCTAAGCCTTCTTAGTTCTAGCTCTTGATTTAGCTTTAGTCTTCGTTTTAGTTTTAGTCTTCGTTTTAGTTTTTTTGTTGTCTGATCTATTTTTGTATACGGATATCAGGGACAGATTTGCATATGACTTATTAAGGGGATTGTGATCTTTATGGTGAACGTCACCTTTTAGCCCTTTCTCTCCCGTCTTCTTTAGCCTACCCAACTTCTTCATCTGAACTTTTCTTCTAGATAAGTCCCTTGCGACACGCCTAGCTCTTTGTTCCTTGGTACCGTGGTACGTATCATATTCCCTACGATAATCACGCTTACGACCTTTCTTAGGGGTAGCCATTACACATCCTTAGTTAGGCCGACTTTACACATATTAGCGTACTTCTTCTCTTTAAGAATGGTTCCACCCTTACGTGCCCTCTGGGGCATCCCTTTAGGAGCCATACCTAGTTTTGGTGCAGGGTCTTGACGGGGTGCCACTGCAATATCAATCTTCTTCTTCTCAAGGGCAGCGTTCTTTAGGGCCTGATCTTGGGCTGCTTTAGGATTAGGGGGTTTCTTTTGAGGGGCTACTCCCTTACCAACTCCAAGCCCTGCTGTATTCCCAGCACCCTGAGGTTTCGTAGGGTCTATAGGGGGGAGGAGACCACCTAGATTATATTTCTGTACGGAATCCCCTTTCCTCTTCTTCGGCTTTGGAGGCTTACGCTTAGGGACGGGAGGAAGTTTAGGGTTTGGCATATTCTTTCCTTTTGTGGCAGCAATGTCATGGAAATTTTTTGGGGGTGGCGGGGCTTTTTTCCTCTCGGTACTTAGTAGAAGACCTTTATTCATGTTAAGTACAGCAGCTTTAGCAGCCTCTATAAAACTCTCCCTACTGGCATCCTGGGCTGCAAGGAGTTTCCGTCTTAGTTCTTCACCATACCTATTGTTATTTTCGTCTATAAAACTTTCTTTGGATTGATTATAGACCCTCTCCCCTTCTGGGGAGAATTTGCTGGCCCATTCTCTAGGGCCTTTGAGAAGGGGTTGTTCGCGATAATTAGCTCCCCAAAGGGCAATGTCCTTACCTAGTGTACTGAAATAACCTTCATCTTCAAACTCTGATTCAAAGGCATACTCCTGGGGTATACTTTTAGTTTTTCCTGATACTAAGAACCCCCCTAAAAGCGTGTGTCTAAGGGTATCTATGTAGTCGTCGTCCAAGCCATGTTCACCGCCCCACTTATCGGCAATATTTTCTGCAAGTTTAACCTCATCGTGTACCCCTAACACATGAGTTGCAACTCCCTGACCCCACTTCATATAATCAGTCACTACGAATTATCCTTTAGCCCCTTGAGATTGTTTTGTTTTTATGATTGCTAATAAAGTTTTGTATCCAGGATCACTTCTACCTGCGCCCTGACCTACAGAAGTTCGTAATTTCATGAGTTCTGCAATAGATAACCTATTAAGGATATTGATATCGGGTAAGGTCATTCTAGTTTTTGGGGTTTTTGAAGAAGCTACAGAACCGCCTAAATTCATGGGGATTCGACTGGTATTACTATATCGCTTTTTCACTCGAACCTCCCTGAGGTGTTATTAAGAAATAGATAATAGCTATTAGGATTAAGGTTTGATAACAATAATTCTAATAGGGGTAAGTAGGAGATTGGT
>TARA_R110000824_G_scaffold124770_2_pt1 | contig 11259 bp, 12 predicted proteins | sample TARA_R110000824 | Tara Oceans TARA_R110000824 (sample SAMEA4397747) | marine metagenome | biome: Polar Biome; feature: [MES] marine water layer (ENVO:01000295) within the mesopelagic zone...; material: water (ENVO:00002006), including particulate matter (ENVO:01000060) such... | reverse complement strand
GTAGGCGCATCATTCGCAATGTTTGTAGATTAAAGGTAATATTATGTCATTAGGCTTTGCACCAATTGCGTCCTTACCATTAAGTACATCTTCGGCTGTAACACCCACTCCTATTATTCCACCACCACAAACGATACCAATACCTCTAAAATGGGTATTAAAGAGTAGAGATAATAAATGGCTATTGAATTCACAAACATTAAAATGGGTATTAAGCAATAGAGATGCGAAATGGGTCTTGGATTCTAGAGCGTCCAAATGGACACATAATCCACAAGATCTAAAGTGGACTATTAAATAGTAGGAGATAAGTATGCAATTTCAATTCCTAGCACAACGGTCTATATTATGGGATTAACAGCAAATCAGAGACTTTGTAAACAACCCAGCGAAAAGCGTAAGTTTGAAATGAACTTTGCGAGCGTTTTGGGTACTAGTGAAAATATTACCGCTATTACCTCAGTAGCGTCTGAGAAAGTGGGCGGCTATACAAGTGATTTATCAATTGGGTCAACCGGATTAGTCAGCGCTACTCCGACTGGTACGGTTGAAATGTATATCGAAAGTGGTACTGTAGGCAGTACATATAGAATAGAAGTATTGGTTACTACAGACGCATCTCAAATACTTGAGGGCGATGGTATTTTATATATAACGGATCAATAATATGGCTACATGGCAAAATACTAGTTTAATTATGTTGCGTACCATGCTCAATGATGCTGGCTGCGATAGTGTAAGATATACTCCACAAAGACTAGAAGATTTGTTAATTACAGCAGCATATTTATTACCTTTAGAAATTAATTTTCAAAACGACTACGTAGTAGACGTTGAATTAAGAACAATTACTCCAGATCCTATAAATCCAACAAAACAAGACGATGGAGATGAGTTTGTTAATTTATTAGTCTTAAAAGCCGCCTGTATGGCAGATGAGGGCAACTTTAGAACTGCCGCATTAGCACAGGGGGTCAGCGCTCGTATTGGTCCTGCTTCATTACAAACTAGTAGCTACGGACAATACTTAGGAACTTTACTAAATGAGGGTCCGTGTAAAGCTTATGCAAAATTAGTAGAAGCATATAACATGGGTTATGATGGTTCTAATATTATTCGAGCAGTTATGTCTCCTTTTGTTGCTAATGATTATGATCCAAGCAATTTAGGTACTACTAGATAAATGAAAGGTTAAATATTATGGCTATTATTGCTAATGTAGTTCCGAGCGGTCCCTACGCTACAACCACTATTAATAACGGTGGCGCTATAGTTGGCTCTCCTCGTGGAAGTGGCTATTTAGATTCAAACTATACTTTTGGCGCTGGTTATAGCGGTACAAATATCGCAGAATCTGCATTACCTGCTACTGGCACGGTAAATACTAAATATAATACAGAATTTACTGGCTGTCCTCCTTGTTCCTAATATAGTTTAAATACATATGGTAAATCCATTTAGCGGTATTATAAACAGTAGTTTTAAGTCAGTTTTTAACAACGCTATTTCAGCAATGTTAGAAGATGATGCCTTAACTATTCCCTGTACATTAGAGTACGGCATTACAAAATATGATAATTGTACCAATTGTCTTTATGATCCGATTGGTCAAAAGTCTGCTAATAGATATCAAGACGGTGGTCCTGCCCCATTTCCATTTGGCAATTTATGTCCTATGTGTAACGGTAATGGTAGAAAGCCTGTAACTAGTTCAGAGAATGTACAACTTGCTGTTATATTTGAACCGAGGCAATTTTTAGAAATTAATACTCCTGTAAATACAGCTGATGGTATTATTCAAACATTAGCTAAGAGAACTTTAACCCCAAAGCTACAAAGAGCAAAAGAAATTATCGTGGCTACTGATGTTTCCGGGTTTTTTTCCCATAGATATCAGCGTATCAGCGAGCCTATTCCTATAGGTCTCGACAGTAATGAATTTGTTATTTGTACTTGGAAAAGGGTTGGTTAATGTCAGGCTTTAGTATTAAATTAGAAGGCGGTTTTGAATCTAAATTTAAAAAAAATATTGTTGAAGAAATTACTAGAAAGATTAAACGTGAAGCTCCCAAAATTAAAGCTGTTGTTACAGACGATATTAAGCAGCTGGTCAGAGAACGACTGATTGCTACTAGAGAATACGATTCAATTGTTGCGGGAAGGTTAAGGGGTGAGCTAGGGATTCCTGAGTCTTCCCGTCGTATTATGGCTGTAGTAGATACATGGGTAAACGGTATCTATGTTGAGACCAAAGTGGGTACGGTTCCACTTTTATCTATTGATATTGGTATAATTAAAAGCGACTATGGAGATGTTTTATCGCTGTCAGAGGCGACATACACATACTCTAGTGCACGAGGAGGAGGGGAAATACCTTGGTTGGCATGGTTATTATTAGAAGGAGATAGAAAAATAGTAAATAGATATGAATTTACACCTAATATTAGACGGGGTAGTCGTACAGGGATGGGCATAATGAAAACAAAAAAGCGTGGTTTTTGGCAAGTTCCTTCAGATTTTTCTGGCACAGAAGTTGATAATTTTGCGACTCGTGCGTTTGGAAATATTAGCGAATCCATCGACAGTATAGTGGAAAAGGCTGTAACAGAAAGATTATCATGAGCAACTGTAATATAAACACAACTTTTCAAACAGTTACCCACGTCGGTAATACGCTTTTAAATTCTGAGTTAGAATCTAATATAAAAAGTTTTTTAGACTGGGGTATGTTGGGTATTGGTGGATGGTTTAATGTTGAGCTTTCAAGCTATGGTGGATGGGGAGGAACATTTGATCAGATGAGAGTAGTAGATGATCCAGCATATACTTTGGGTCAGGTGTGGGAAACTCCGCGTAAAGATTGGGTATGGGAGACGGGGATTCCGTATACGGGAGGGAGTCCGATACAGATTTCTGGGGTATATATCAACAGTACCTTAAAAGGCACTGGAGATGCTACGTATGGGCACCATTATAACTATCCGCTGGGTAGGGTGGTCTTTGATAGTGCTATTCCTACTACATCTACAGTTCAGATTGAGCATAGTTATCGAAACGTGCAAACATATATAGCGGATCAAGCTCCGTGGTGGGATGAACTACAATATAACTCTATGCGTGTAGACGATACTACATTTGATCAAGTATCCTCTGGGAATTGGAGTATTTTAGCCAACCATCGAGTTCAGATGCCAGCTGTAGTTCTTGAGGTAGTGCCTAGAAGAACCTATCAGCCTTATGAGTTAGGTAGTTCGACCAATATTGTTACTCAAGATATGTTATTTCATATTGTAGCGGAAAGTAGGTGGTGGAGAAATCAGCTTGTAGATATTATTTCAGCTCAAAAAGACAAGACATTAATGCTTTATGATTCTGATAAGTTAGCTGATAATTCAGCTTTTCCGTTAGACTATAGGGGTTCTGTAGTTAATTCAGGTAATAACTATTCAGGTATTGTGAGTAATCCTAGTTATCAATATACAACAGCAAGAATTACGAGTATGAATATTACAGAAATGGAGTCATATAATTCTAGACTATACGAAGGTACTGTTAGGGCTAGTTTTGAAGTCATTTTTGTTTAATGGTGTATTTAAAAATAGATTTTCCTCATGAAAATTTAAAATTATTCACGAAAAAGGAGAGATTATGGCTAATAGAATTTATTTTGCAAACCAACAGGTGGCATTTAAACCCGTAGCTTCTACCACTTGGAATGTAGCTCATGGTGTGCAATCGGTTGCTGTAACGACCACTTTTAATCTTGAGCAAGCGTTTGAGATTGGTCAATTATCAATTTATGAAAATATTGAAGGTGTGCCTGATGTTGAAGTGAGCTGTAGCAAAGTGCTTGATGGTTACGCACTGCTTTATCACTTAGCAACGGATGAAGATTCACACACAACTGCTCATGGACCGGATCTTGCGGGTCGTTCAAACGCTAGTACAGTGATCGCATTGGGTATTTGGCCTGATACAGATAACTTTGCTGCGAGTACTCCGGCGCAACAAATGGAAGCTTCTGGTATGTTTGCTAGTTCGGTCAGTTATAATTTCCCACTTGAAGATAACTTTAGTGAAGATGTTACTCTTGTGGGTAATAACAAGGGTTGGAGAAATGGTACTTCGGCTATTGATTGTTCAGCTCCGGGTTGGATTTTTCAAGAAGCAGCAGGTGGTTTTGACGGTAGTGATGTGCCTAAAGCAAGTGGTTCTAACAGAGTTGCTGGGGCTACGGACACCTTGTATGCTGATCAACAAGGTGGTATTAATCGTCGTGAGAATATGGCGTTTGCAGCAAGTTCTGCTCACTTAGCTCATCTCGCAACTGGGTTTGATTACACCAAACTTCCAACACAGATTCCGGGTGTTGATAGCGAGGGCTTCTATAATCCCAAGGCCGCTACTAATGACACTCATGTTCAAAGTATTACAGTTTCTACCGACTTAGGTCGTGAAGAGCTTTTTGAGTTGGGTACGAGACAGCCATATGCACGAGTTGTTACATTTCCTATTGAAGTTACTTGTGATATTGAAGTTTTGTCAATTAGTGGTGACATGATCAATGCCTTTGCTGATGGTTGTAACCTATCCGATGATCCTTGTACTGGCGTTCAAGACAATCTTGTGGCAGAAACTATTCGTCTCGCAACCTGTGAAGGCACGAGAATTTACCTTGGCAACAATAACAAGCTTGCTTCTGTAAATTATGGTGGAGGCGATGCTGGTGGAGGCAATGTAACAGTTAGTTACAGCTATACTACGTTTAATGACTTTACCGTTATCCATCCGCAAGATCCGAATGTTTCTGGAAGTGGCTGGTGGGCTGAGCGTAGCGGCTTATTGCAGTAGATTAGTATATAATAATAAGTAGAGTGGGGGGGAGGAGCTAGTCTCCTCTCCCTTATTCACACCAATTACTCTAGGAGTACATCTTATGTCAAACAGGATTTATTATGCTAATCAGCAAGTCGGGTTTAAAAAGAACGCGGGCGACAATTGGCAAATCGCGCACGGTGTGCAATCAGTAGGTATTTCTACCTCATTTACACTTGAGCAAGCTTTTGAACTTGGCCAGTTAGCCATTTATCAAAATATTGAAGGTATTCCTGAAATAGAATGTAGTATCACTAAAATCTTAGATGGTCATCCTCTCTTATATCGTTTAGCTACCAATGGAGCTGCTGGAGACACTCTTGTACAATGTGCTCCTGTAGGTTGTTTTGTGGCTGTGGGTATTTGGCCAGATAGTGTTTTGTCTGCTGGAGCAGGCAGTGAGGGTCCAACTACGCAAGTGGAAATGACCGGTATGGTTGTTACCAATGTGAGTTACGAATTTGCTACAGAAGGTAATTTTACAGAAAGTATTACGCTTGTTGGAGACGATAAGGCTTGGCTGGCGGGTAGTTCTGCATTCTCAATGCCACCAACTTGTGATAATGACAGTTATCGTGGGTGGAGTCTTGATCAAATGTCAACCTCAGATGAGCTGCCTTTTAAGGATAACGACGATACTCCCATAGGGACTGTAGCACGAGGGTCGGGTGTTCAGCGACGAGAGAACTTTGACCTTGCAACCTCAGTGCTACCCCTTGAAGTTCAAGGTCAGTATATTCAAAGCGTTAGTGTGTCTTGTGATTTAGGTCGTGAGAGCTTATTTAAGCTTGGTAGTAGAAGGCCATATGCTCGAACTGTTAATTTTCCCGCAGAAGTTTCGTGTGAAATTGAAGTGTTGAGTGTAAGTGGAGATCAGGTTAACGCTCTTTCTGCGGGGTGTAGGGATCCGGCGGATCCTTGTCCGGGTGTAGAGCCTAATACAGAAGATAGAACAATTGAAATCGTAACGTGCGATAGTACTACTATTAAGCTGGGTAGTAGATGTAGATTGTCTGCTGTGAACTATGGTGGAGGAGATGCTGGAGGGGGCAATGCTACGGTAACATACTCATACACAACTTATAATGATTTTACGGTTACACACCCCGAAGAAGAACCATCTGCATAATGTATTTACAGGAATTTATGGTCAGTAGTTAAGCGATAGCCTTGGCAAGCAATAAATAAAGGACTAAACAAAGGCAAGTTTTTACTACTGATCTTTAGGAGTTTTTATGGATCAAGCACAGAGAAATTTTAGAACATATCAAATCTTAAGTGGGTGTAGATATATTAAGATGAAAGATAGGCGTTATAAGCTTATTAATCCTTCTAAAGAACTAAGAATATTAGCTGAACATATCTATCAAGACACTACTCACGAGCTAAGGTTTGATAGTCTTATCAATGAAAAAAGGCTAGAACAACTTCTAATAGGGCTAGGAACTTGGGGTCCAAGAGATGTAACGGAACTTAAAAAGCTGGAGGAGCATCTAGAAGATAAAAAGATTGCATTGTTTAAGGCTCTATATAATTCAGAAAAATTGAAAACAATACGTCGTGTTATTAAAATAGCTAAAATCGGAATTACTAAGGCATATGCACGAAAACACTCATTAGATTATATGACATTAGACTATCATGCTAATTTAACTAAAAAAAGATTTTTGACTGCTATGTGTATACTAGATGAAAACAACAAACATGTTTATGATGAACAAACATTTTTGTCTGCTGATTCTACTGTATTAGATTATGTTATTAACGCTATGGACTCAGACACAATAACGGTTGAACAATTTAGGGATGTGGCTAGAAACGACCCTTGGCGTACTATGTGGAATATCGGAAAAGACTCTTGTATTCCACTACCTGTTTCAGAATGGACGGATGATCAAAAAATTCTTGTAACATTTGCTAAAATGTATGACAATGCTTATCAAAGCATGGAGTGTCCTCCAGATGAAGTTATTGAAGACGATGATATGTTTGATGGATGGTTACTTACTCAGAAAAGAGAAAGGGAGAAAGGTAAAAATACACAGCATGTAGACAAAATGAAGGGTATTAGCGATAAAGCACAAGAAGTATTTGTATTTGCTCCTACTAGAGAAGACGCCGATAAAGTATATGATTTAAATGATGAGCATTCACGCGCGAAGCTTCAGCAAAGAGAAAAGTTTATTGAACAGCATGGTCAGGTACAAGCGGCGGAATTGCCAGACACCAAGATGGAATTACGTATGCAGGCAATGCGAGAAGCTAAAGATAAAATGAAAAGAGGATAACTATGGATGACGATAATGATTATTTAGAATTTAAACAGCAAGTAAATCAAAGACGAAGTAGTGCAGATGCTAAGTACAAAGATAACTCTAAGCGTAGATTGGCCAATATTCTTAAAAAGAAATTTGACACTACTATTATTGGATCGCTAGCAGCATTTGAAGATAGGTTTGGAGAACTGTGGGGTCATGGAATGGCTATAGATGATTTAGATGAAGATCAATTATACTGGAGGGAGTTATGGATGGAGACTAGATCTAAAGTGTTGGACAATGGGAATGCTAATTTGCGTGCAGCCCAAAATGAGATTTCTCAATATACACTTTCGTGGAATCGTTATGTAAGTAATTTTAATAATCGGGATTAATAAGGAGTTCAATAATGGCAGACGACAACAAAAGACGAACGTTCGAAGTAGACGGAAAAAAATACGCAGTTAGAGTGCCTCAGATCGATGAAATTCGTGGTGCTAATGAAATACGTGCTAAAGCATTTAATGATGCCTTGGGAAGGGGTGACTTGTTGCGTGATCAGCTTGAGGGAGAGCTACGTAAGAGAAAGCTATGGAATGATCAACGAGAAAATGAATATCAAACCCTACGTCAAGAAGTACTAGATGGAGAGTTTGCTCTTCAAAAGGGTGGTATTAAGCTAAGTCAGGCCAAGGGTGTTGCTTTAAATATGTCAGAAAAGAGATCTACGATGGTGGATTTGCTATCATCTCGTACTGATTTGGACTCTAATACGTGTGAGGGTAAGGCTGACGCAGCCCGGTTTAACTACCTTTTTGCCGCTTGTTTGGTGTATGATGAGACGGGAGAGCCTTATTTTCCCAATAAATTAGATGATTATTTAGTCAATCAAGACGATCCTGTGGCAATAGCTGGAGCTACCCACTTTTACTACTTAGTTTCGGGTGGGGATTCAATTGACGACAAGTTGCCAGAGACTCAGTTTCTCAAGAAGTTTAAATTTGTTGATGACAAAGGAAGGTTGATTGATAACGAGGGTCGTTTAATCGCACAAGACGGTAAGCATATAGATGAGAACGGGAACTATATTAAGTGGAATAAAGACGGTACATCCAATAAAATTGATAATCAAGGCAGGGCTGTTAGTGAGAGTGGAGACTTTGAGGTTAAGCATACAGCATTTTTAGATGACGATGGAGATCCTATTGATGAAGGTGTGTTTGACACAAGTAAAGAAACCGATACGTCCGACGCTACTGAGACAGAAGAGTCAAAATCAAAACCTAAAGCTAAGCGTACTAGAAAAAAGACGACTTCGACAAAGGAAGTGGCAATTACCGATGAGGTTGTTCAAGACACAGAAACCTAAAGAGCTGGATAGTGGTCATACCGGAGGCAGTTAATTTTGTCTGTCGGTATGGCCATTTTTTATTATATAGTTAAGGGGTTAAGAGATGGCTTTTAATATTAATGCACATGTGATTTTAAACGGCCCTAAAAATATTAAGGCCGTTACAAATAGCATTCAAAAGCAACTCGGCTCTATTAAGGCTCGTGTCGATATACAGCTCCCTAAAAATATAAAGAATATAGATGGATTTAATAAGAATGTTGCTACCTTAAATAGAAATCTTAATACCTTAAGGGGTTCTGCGTCTAGTCTCAATACGCAGCTTTCAACCCTGTCTACAAACTTTCAAACGCTTAGTCAGTCTAGTACGGCGATCTCTAAGGCGCAAGGAAATATACAAAACAATCTAGCTAAAACAGGTAAGGAGGTTAACCGTGTTGGCAATGAGATTGAAGCTTTTGGCAAAGATGCTGCGTTAGCAATTCGTAGGTTTTCTGCTTTTACTGTAGCTACAGGTATTGTGTTTGGATTTGTAAGGTCGGTACAAACTGCAACTAAAGCAGCTATTAACTATGAGAGAGAGATTACGAAGGTTATTCAGGTTACGGGGGCTGGATCTGCAAAAATAAACGAACTCAATAAAAGTATTACTCAATTATCTGTTTCTTTGGGTGTTGATGCTAATGAGTTGGCGGAATTAAGTAGGATTTTTGCTCAAACAGGTCAAAGCATTGATCAAGTACGGGCCTCTATACGAGCAGTTGCGCGTTCTACTTTAGCTCCTACGTTTGGAGAGATGAAGAACACAGCTGAAGGTTTGGTTGCTGCTATGGCACAGTTTAATATTGTTGCTAGTAGACAAGAAGAAGTCTTAGCGGGTTTAAATGCAGTATCAAAGAAATTTGCGGTTGAGGCAGAAGATTTGGTTTCTGTTATTCGTCGTGCTGGTGGTGTTTTCTCTCAAGCCTCTGGACAGTTTAGAGATCCAGTAGATTCGTTAAATGAATTAATTGGTATCTTTACTGCTGTTAGATCAACTACTCGTGAAAGTGCAGATACTATTGCTGTTGGTTTAAGGACTATCTTTACACGTATTCAAAGACGTGGTACTATTGAGTTTTTAAAACAGTTTAATATTGAGCTGGTCAATACCAAGGGTCAGTTTATTGGCTTGTTTCCTGCATTTCAAGCGTTGGCTAAAGGGTTAGACGGTATTATTAAACGAGGAGACGCGCTAACGCTTTCTGCTATTACTGAAGAGTTGGGTGGTGTTAGACAGGTTGGTAAGTTAATTCCGGCTATTACTCAATTCAACAAAGCCTTATCTGCAACTAAGATTGCAGGACAGGCAGCAGCAGAAGGTCTTGGTAAAGATGTTGCATTAGGATTAAAACCACTTGGCAAACAGTTTGAACAATTACAACAACGCTTTAGCGCTTTAATTCGTGAAATTTCTCAGTCACAAACCTTTCAAGGCTTGGCTAAGGTAGCTCTGTCTTTGGGTAATGCGTTTTTGTCTGTATCAGAAACTCTAAAACCACTTCTACCTCTGTTGACAACTTTTGCAGCAATAAAACTATCTAAAGGGCTTTTTGATTTTGGGACAGGTTTTGTTGGTGGGCTTAGAAAAGGAGGAGGTGCTGGAGGAGCTGGTGGCGCTTTAGGAGGAGCAGTTACTGGAGGAGGAGGTGGAGGAGGTGGTGGTAAGCCAGATGTTGGGACCACTGCTGGATTAGCGGCTTTAACAACGGCGTTAAATAAACATGCAGGACTTTTAGGGACGAACAATACGGCAATAGGAAATTTAGATAGTAAAATAGGTGCTAATACTGTACAGCTTAGCACTATTATTCCTCCTTTAACAGCTGCTCTTGGACAACTTACAGTTGCGATCAATCAAATTAAATTTACCGGAGGTGGCGGCTTTAGTCCGTTTGGTAGTAGTCCACCAAGGAAGTTTGCTAGAGGCGGTCCTGTTCGTGGTCCTTCTCATGCTCAGGGTGGTGTTCCCGCTGTTCTTGAAGGTGGTGAGTACGTTATTCCTAAAGGATATTTTGCTGGTGGTGCTATAGAATCAAAGAAAATAATAAACGAATCCACAATAGGAGCCGCAATTCTTCATAGCGCTAAGGCTGGTTCCAAGCAACAACAGTCTCACGAATCTACGGTGCTCGTTACTGCGAAGCAAGTGGAGACTAAAGCTGCAAGCAAAGGAAAAAATGCCGAGGGTATAACAGATAAGTCTTTTACTTTAAGAAGGGATAGGTTAAGTCCAGATAATGAAAAGATATTTGTGGAACAGATTAGACAAGGGCTGCGCAACAGCGTGGACAGTGCTGGCGAAGCAATAGCTGCTGACTTAAATTTGCCATTTAAGAAAATTTCTGACGGTGCTATGGGGGCTTTTATCAGTAGCATTAATAGGGCTAGTTTGGGGACTGCGTTTGAAAATATATTAAATGCTATTGCTACAGGTAGTAAATTTACTGGATTGGGGAAAGCAGATAACTATTTTGATTTTACTAACGGTTTAATAGCAGCTATGGGCGGTAAGTTAAAAGATGACTTTAAAAACTTAGCGGGCGTAAATTATATAGATGCTAAAGCTAGTTTTGCAGCAGCCGGAAAACACGAGATGCATAACAAAGCTTTAAATACTATTGTTCAGCAATTACCTCCCGGTACTACAAGTCTTGATGAAGCCGGTTTCAGCAAAGTTAGCGTAGCGAAGATTAAAGCGATTTTAGCAGACCCGAAGTTGACAAAATATCCTAA
>TARA_R110000824_G_scaffold12307_10_pt1 | contig 11262 bp, 14 predicted proteins | sample TARA_R110000824 | Tara Oceans TARA_R110000824 (sample SAMEA4397747) | marine metagenome | biome: Polar Biome; feature: [MES] marine water layer (ENVO:01000295) within the mesopelagic zone...; material: water (ENVO:00002006), including particulate matter (ENVO:01000060) such... | reverse complement strand
ATTATTAACCACAAATTTGTTTTTCCACTCCCTCCTTTTCCTCTTCCGACATATAACTTTTATCTATAGGAGGATAATATTATGGCTATTTCATCGTGGATTTCGGACCGGGACATCGGCGCTTCCCAGGTTCTACAAGGTCGCGACCTTGCTCTAGACGGTCTCGAAACCGTCCTTTCTTGCTCACTCGTCGACGCTTCGGCGTTGTCGCCCGCCTCGACCGTCGTCGGCGACGTCGCCGCTGGTTCCCTAACTGATCACTTTAAAGCGTTTCACGTGGCTGTCGATGCCGCCATCAACAACGCTTTAACGGCGGAGATGTCCTACCGCGGCGGCTACGCTGCTAGCGCGGCCATCACGTCCCTGACTAACGTCAAGAAGGGCGATATGTTCACTGTCACCGCTGCTGGAGATGGTGGTGGAGGAGGTTCTGCCTACTTCACGACTGCCAGTCTCGAAGTTGGTGATGTCATCATCGCCGAGGTCGCTAACGCGGACAACCTCGCGCAAGAGAATTGGACCATCGTGTCACAAGACTTGAACGCCGTTCAGGCCAAGATCGACACGATCGAGCTTGAAGTCGGTCTCACCGCTGCAGGCGTATATACCGCCGTAGGCGGCACATACGCCAACGGCGACAGCATCCGCGCTGACGTTGGCACCCTCAACGCTGCCATCGTGGGCAACGACACTGACATCGCCACCAACTTGGCGTCGATCGGTGAGTTGACGGGCTCGCTCGCCGGTGCTTCTTTCAAGCACACTGGTGGATCGGTCAACGCAGACGGTGCTGCATACACGCTACAGTTTGGTCGCGACGGTGGTGTCCAGCTGATCTTGACGCGCAATGGTAGCGACGTCGACCTCACGCTCGCAGTCAACAGCTAAACCAGCTAAATTTAAAAGATAAATTTAGTTTTTACTCTAGGGGGCCTTCGGGCCCCCTTTTTTTATATATATTTACGGATGTACAACATACTTAGTGTGCTGAGGGAGGGTAACTCGTTATGACCATGGCAAACAAAAATAGGGGCGCATCTTTTAGTGTTCCTAAGGAACTTCTGCATGAAATGATTAACCTCTATATGACCATCCTCGTTCAGGAGATGACTGACCAGATAGAAGAATTAACTGATGGTGTCAGTACGGACTTGGTTGAACATAAGAACGAGGATTCTGCGATTGAGTTGCTAAAAGACGTTAGACAAAATTTAAATGATTATGAGGATACAATTACTCATTTGATAGAAATGGTGGAAGAAACTCTAGTGGTGGATTCTTCAAAAGGTGGAACAGTCACCATGAAGTCGGGCCAGACGATGAAGGCCTCCGAACTTTCGAAAATGCTTAGTGATGCAAACAAAGAAAAAGATTTGCAGAGAGAACAGATAAAAAAGAGAATTGAAGAGAAAGAGGAACCATAAGAGGGACTTTGCAATGAAAGAGAGAAAGGTTATTAAATTTAAACTTCTTCCCTTAGCGGGTACCAATCTTGTCGTAAAGGCTCTGTTGGTAACATCGGCGGAAGAATGTACTGAGATCACGGAAAGGTGCCTGAAAGTCTTAGACTTAAGCCTAAAATCAGAAAACCTTGAAGGCACAAAGAACATATTGGACGACTATCTCGAAGCTCTTGAGAACCATACGAAAGATTTACAGCAACTCAAAAAGGACTTGTTGCAGAACATTAAGAAAGGTACCAAAAAGGCTTCGAAGAAGAAATGAGTTATAATCGCTCCTTTATGATTACGAAAAAGGTAACAAGCATTATAGAGGCTGACGTTGCAAAGGTTTCAGAAAAGACACTCAACATTGACACAGACTTCCGCGCACACAAAGTGATCGAGGGATTGGTCACGAAATATCTGCTGGACTTCGGAACAAATGCTCCTCAAATAGAATTGGTCGTCGATGGTAACTCCATCGATGCAAAGTTTGTCGTTACCGATTAATTGAGAATAAGGCTTTATTTAGTCCACAACTATGCTATAATAAGATACTATGTATGAAGGGAAATCCAATTCTCCTGTCGGGGAATACTTTTTACATCACCGCGTCCTGGTATTTGTAAAAGATAAGCTGCCAGACAACATCTCTATCGACACATGTCTTAAAAAGATCGAAAAGGACATTCCAGAACAACTGCTCCACGAACTTGATTCAATCTATATCGGCCAGTTTGAGGAGTTTGTCGAACGCGATATTAATGCGTTTTATCGCGACGGAGCAATATTTGTAACAAACGATCAATCTGACGATTCTGATTTGATAGATGACATTGTTCATGAGATTGCTCACTCTGTCGAAGAATATCATACGTCTAAAATATACGGCGATGCTCTTCTGGAAGGCGAGTTTCTTGGAAAACGTCAGCGCCTCTACGACATAATGAGACAACACGAGTTAGGTATTGACATCACAAGAATGCAGAAGTTGTTTTTTAACTTAAAATATTCTTTGAAATTTGATAATCTTCTCTATAAGAAAGTAGGGTATCCTCTTTTGGCTTCGATAAGTGCGGGCTTGTTCTGTGACCCATATGGAATTACATCTTTACGAGAGTATTTTGCTAGCGGCTTCGAGGCATACTACATGGGTGATCGTATGTATCTAAAGAAGGTCTGCCCCCAATTATATAATAAAATTAATGAGTTAAACGAGGAATAGTGTCTCACATATCTTTTTCTGAATTGAAGAACTGGAATTTTTGTCCCTTCTATCACAAGTTGGTTCACGTCGACAAGATCAGAGGTTTCGAAGGCAACGAATACACCGCCTTCGGAAGCGCTGTGCACAAAGCGTGTGAAGTGGCTGTCGTTGACACGACGGCCAACTTGAGGGAGGAGTTTCTTAAAAGTTTCCTTAAAGAAATTAAGGAAACTGGATGCGAAAATAAAAAGCTTCTAAGAGAGATGAAATCGCAAGGAGAGCAGATTTTGCCTCAAATTCTTCCCGCTCTAGATGATTACTTCGGAAAATACGAAGTACTCTCGGTGGAGGAAAGACTTTACGAGCCTATCCGCGAGTTTGTGGACAAGGAAACTAAATTTAAAGGCTTTATCGATTTAGTTGTAAAGACGGAAGATGGGAAAGTCCACGTAATCGATTGGAAGACTTGCTCTTGGGGTTGGGATGCCAAAAAGAAGGCCGATCCTATGATCACGTATCAGTTAACTTTCTATAAGTATTACTATGCGAAGAAACACAATATAGAGCCCGACAACATTGAGACACACTTTGCGCTTCTCAAACGTACGGCTAAGAAAAATAGAGTTGAGATATTCAGGGTGACAAGTGGAAAGCGCCGTACGGAAAATGCGATTAGCTTATTGATACGTGCTCTTAAAAACATAGGGGGCAACACCTGTGTTAAGAATCGCCTTTCATGCAAGAATCGATATGGTTATTGTGAATTCTATAAAACAGTACATTGTACTTGAAGGATAAAATGGAAAAAAAGATAAAAGTATTAACCCTAAGTGATCACCCGCTAGCGCCCTCTGGCGTGGGTATTCAAACACGTAATATGATCACTGCGTTATTGGACACGGGGAAATTTCAAGTCATTAGTCTCGCCGGCGCAATCAAGCACGACGCATACGAGGCCCAGCAGGTTGGGGAGTACGGCAACGATTGGGTCATACATCCCGTCGATGGCTACGGCACTCCAGATATAGTGAGGTCGATTGTAAGGATCCAGAGGCCTGATATTGTATGGTTTATGACGGATCCTCGGTTTTGGGGATGGTTGTGGCAAATAGAGAATGAGATCCGCTCATTAGTCCCGATGGTTTATTATCATGTGTGGGACAATTACCCTTATCCCACATATAACAAGGCCTTCTATGAGTCTAATGATCATATAGCCGCTATCTCTAAAGTCACCGACGATATTGTGCGAACAGTCGCACCATCAGTAGATTGTACTTACTTGCCACACAGCGTCGACGATCAGACTTTTAAAAAGCTCGATTTAAGTGAGGTTGAAAAGAGTACGTGGAAAGAAAATAATAAATTTGGTGGCAAGACAATCTTCTTTTGGAACAGCAGGAATGCCCGCCGCAAGCAGAGCGGGTCGCTAATTTATTGGTTCAAAGACTTTTTGGACGAAGTGGGTCATGACAAAGCAATGTTGCTAATGCACACCAACACTAAGGATCCTAACGGTCAGGACTTGGACGTTATTGTTCAAGAATTGAAGCTCACTGATGGTCAAGTCTTATTTTCGAGAGCAGCTCTACACCCAGGACAGTTGGCAGAGATTTATAATATGGCTGATTGTACTGTCTGTGTGTCAGACGCTGAAGGTTTTGGTTTAAGTACGTTGGAGTCGTTAGCATGCGGTACCCCGATTATAACCACTCTTACTGGTGGCCCGCAGGAACAGGTCACCGATGGTAAGAACTGGTTCGGCATAGGAGTTGAACCGGTGTCTAAGGCAATCATTGGAAGTCAAGATGTGCCGTTTATTTACGAAGACCGCGTCTCCGGCAAGGATGTAAAAAATGCGTTACTTGAAATGTACAATATGTCGTACGAAGAACGGGAGAAGATGGGAAAGATGGGATTACAACACGTTGCTGACAATTATTCATATGCCTCATATCAGGAAAGGTGGGTTAAATTGATGATGGAGATTCATGAAACCCATGGTTCGTGGGATAGCCGCAAGAATCACCAGCCATGGCACTTGATGGAGGTCGCGTAATGAAAGGTCTGAAAAGTATATTGGTCCGCGGCCCTCTTCTTAGCCGCAGTGGTTATGGGGAACAGGCAAGGTTCGCCCTAAGGGCTCTTAGAACAAGGGCGGATGTTTTCGATATATACGTTGATATAGTTGGGTGGGGGCAGACAGGATGGACCCATGAGGACACGGAAGAGCGACGCTGGATTGATCAATTGGCCCAAAAGACCGCGGTCCTGATTCAGAACAAGCAGGCCGCCTTCGATATTTCTTTGCAGGTTACAATTCCAAATGAGTGGCAAAAACTAGCCAAGTACAACATCGGATATACTGCTGGGATTGAGTCTACAAAAATTTCTCCTGCATGGCTTGAAAAATCCGAATTAATGGATCGCATTATTGTTGTGTCTGAACACGCTAAGCATGGTTTTGATACGACGGTGCTAGACGCCATTGAGGAAAAAACAGGCAAAGTTGTGGGCACGCACAAAGTGACCACTCCGATTGTTTCGGTCGGCTATCCGCATAGAGATATCGATATACAAGACATCGAGCTAGAACTGGAAACCGACTTCAACTTCCTCACTGTTGCACAGATTAGCCCCAGAAAAAACATATTTAACACTGTGAAGTGGTTCGTTGAAGCATTTGAAAAAGAGGAAGTTGGTCTTATCCTAAAGGCTAGCCAAGCGAATAATGGCACCATCGATCGTTATAAAACCTTTAACATCATCCAAAAAGTGGTCAAAGATTTTCCTGAAAGGAAATGTAAGGTATATTTGCTTCATGGTGACTTAACAGAAGAAGAAATGGCAGGCTTATACACACATCCAAAAGTTAAAGCGCTGTTAACACTGGCACACGGAGAGGGTTTTGGCCTCCCGGTATTTGAGGCCGCCGGGCAGGCACTCCCAATCATTGCCCCAGATTGGGGTGGGTATTGTGATTTCTTGTATATGGAAACAAAGACGAAGAAAGGCAAGATGAAAAGGAAGCCTTTTTTTGCTACCGTAGACTACAAGGTCGCCCCCGTTCAAAAAGAGGCAGTTTGGCCCGGCGTATTGGAGAAGGAATCACAATGGTGCTTCCCAACTGAGGGGAAGGCAAAATCTAAGATGCTCGAAGTGTATAAATCTTATTCTAGGTTTAAATCGTGGGCTAAGAAGTTGCAGAAGCACATCAAAGAGAACTATAATGACGAAAAGATGTATAATGAATTTGTCGTTGCAACTGGTGTTGTTAAAAACTTACAGTCAAGTGATTACGTTTTTGTTAGTGATTTGTTCGCCGAACAATACGTCGGAGGTGCCGAATTAAGCTTTAAAACTTTGATTGACATGTGTCCCGGAACATATACGACTCTTAATTCTCATGAAGTGAACGGTACCGCGCTTGAATTCTATAAGGATAAAACTTGGGTCTTTGCGAACACAGCTAACGTCTCTAAGGAAGTCCTCGAAAAGATTTCAAGCAGCGAACTGAATTACTTTGTATCGGAGTCTGATTTTAAGTATTGTGAGCACCGGCTACCACAATTGTGTGAGGTCTTCAGTGGAGGGTCGGAGTGCGAATGCGGCATTAGCGATAAAGGAAAGCTGTATGAACGATTTTACAACAATTCCAAATTGACATTCTTTAGGTCCGAATCACAGAGAACAATACACTTGGAATCCCTAAAATTAAAGAAAAAGAACACGGCCATCCTTTCGGCATTGTTTTCGGAAGAGGTTTTTGAGTACATTTCTGTTCTTAGAGAAAAATACGATGGGCTGGATGGAAGCACGAAGGACGATGGTTGGGTTGTCTCCTCGTCGCCTTCTTGGGTCAAAGGGTCGATTGACTCTGAAAAGTGGTGTAAGGAAAATGATAGAGAGTATACAAAAGTCCATGGCAAGTCGTATGGGGAAACACTCGAACTCCTTGCCCAGTCAAAAGGACTTTGTTTCTTACCCAAGGGCTATGACACTTGTCCTCGGCTTGTGATAGAAGCAAAGTTGTTGGGTTGTGAACTAGTAATAAACGATAACGTTCTTCACGCTAGCGAAGATTGGTTTAAGACCGACAATCTGAATGAGATTGAAGACCACTTACGGGAGCAACCAAGACGGTTTTGGGATTTAGTACAAGATGCTGCCTGAGAATCGGATTCTAATTGTTTCTTCGATGTACAATGTTGAAGCGTGGATCGAGAGGACTGTAAACAGCGTAATAAGACAGGAGTACAGCAACTACAAATATATCTTGGTCGACGACATGTCGGAAGATAACACCGTCGATTTGGTAAAAAAGCTAATTCAGGGCATCGATAACATCGAAGTCAGAACAAACACTACAAAGAAATATTCCCTTCAGAACATATACGAAGGCATACAAGCTCTTAAACCGCAAAAGGAGGATATTATTCTAACTTTGGACGGCGACGACTGGCTAGCTGGAACTCAGGTACTCAGCACGGTCAATAATAGGTACAATGTAACTGATTGCTGGATGACTTGGGGAAGTTACCTTGAGTTTCCTCAAGGTGTCAGAGGGATAGAGTCATCAGATTATCCAGTGGAAGAACTGAACGATGAGCATTTCTGCTTCCGGAAGGGAAAATGGAGAGTTTCCCACCTCCGAACATTCAAGTATGGATTATTCGAAAAAATAAAGTATGAGGATTTTCTGGATTGGAATGGCGAGTTTTATAAGACTTCTATTGATAAGGCCTTTATGTATCCGATGATTGAGATGGCTAGAGAAAGAAGTGAGTTCATAGACGATATACTTTATGTATACAATTTTAATAATCCCCTCAACGTGCACAAAGCGCGCAGAGAATTACAACTTAAAACGAGTCATTATTTAAAAGAAATGAAACAGCCCTATTCTAAAATCGAAGAACTGTGAAAATACTATTAGATAATGTAAATCTGAACTCTTCGTCAGGTCCCAATCACTTTGGAAGAAAGTTGAAGGCTGGGTTTGATGCATTGGGGCATTCTTGCTCGACTGATGTATCTGACCCAGATATACAACTATCTTTTATTGAGACTCATATGACTGAGTCGAAAGCTCCATTGGTGTTACGGTTGGATGGGGTATACTTTGATACTGAATCCGACTTTATGTCACAGAATGAAAATATTTTACGTTCTTATAGAATGGCTTCGGGAGTTATATTCCAATCTGAATATTGTAAGGAGTTAATTTTTAAGTTTTTTGGAGAACACCAAAATTTTGAAGTAATACACAATGGTGCGGACATGGGGTATATCAGTTCTGTCCCTCAAATGGACAGTACACTGAACGTCAAATACGATAATATTTGGTGCTGTGCTTCTAGTTGGTATTACAACAACAACCCAAACACTCCGCGAAGATGGAAGAGACTCAAAGAAAATGTTGAATTTTTTCAACAATATGGAGGCTCAAATGATTGTCTTGTTATCGCTGGCGACGTCGCAGAAAGAGACAAGGTTATCGATGATAGAATACATTACTCCGGAAAACTCCCAGTCGCTCAGTTGATTGCACTTTATAAGGCGTCGAAGTATTTTATTCACTTAGCAAGTCCTGATGCGTGTCCAAACGTGGTAGTTGATGCAAGAGCGAGTGGTTGCAAGGTGATTTGTTCTTCCCTCGGCGGTGCAAAGGAAATAGCAGGCCCCGATGCGATGGTGGTGCGAGAAGACGAATGGGATTATGAACCCATGCAGTTGAACGGCATACGTTCTATGGACTTAACAAGCGTTGGAGCAAACTGTTATAATGTAGAGATGAATATGGATATTGTCGCAAAGAGGTATTTAACCTTTTTGAAAAGATTTGGAATATGAAAATTGAGGTGCTTGATGCGTAAGAATTACCGATCTATTATCTTCGTTGACCTAGACGAATGTGTGTTGAAAACCCCTGAAAACAGGGACTACACAAAATCAGTTCCAATGATGGAACGGATACAAAAGATTAACAAGCTTTACGATGAAGGTAACATGGTAGTGTACTGGACAGCCCGCGGCACTATCACCGGTGGTAATTGGTTTCAGGTAACTCTGGATACACTCCAACGAGCCGGCGCCAAGTTTCATGAACTTAGAATGAATAAGCCTTATTACGATTTGTTCATTGATGATAAAAATATTAATTCTGAGGTCTTCTTCACCAACGTCCCGGGAGAAGATTAAAAGATGAGTGGCGATCTGTGTTTTGATAGCATTGACGGGAAATTCGCAGAAGTTCTTTCTACTACATCTTGGCGAGCCATTGAAGAGGATTTCCGTCGCGCAAACACTGTTTTCATTATCGGGAATGGAGGTAATCTTGCAATTGCCGATCACGCTTCTGTTGATGTGTCTAGATTAACTAACAAAAAAGCCCTTTGTCCGGGTTCTGGTATATTAGGGAGTTCTTTGATCAATGATACCACATACAACGATTGGCTCGATGACTGGTTAACCCTACAAGTAAGGGATATGAGCGAAGAACAGATAAAAGGTTCTTTGGTTATAGGGATCTCTTCTTCTGGCAGATCACACAATGTTATTAAAGCGTTAGAATCTCATCATACACGCGGCGCTAAGGCTGCTCTAATTACAGCCTTAGACACGGATGATGATATATCTGTTGACAACAAGGTAATCTTAGATGTTGAGGCGTACCATACTGCTGAGGTATTGACACTTCTGTTGACATATCAACTCATTAAAGCTTCTGGGCACGAATGTCCTCTTATACGTGAGAAGAGGGACACTGAAATGTTCCATAAAAAATATTTATAGGTTTGTGTCATATGAGGGTATTTGCCCTTCAAACTGCCAGAGCTGGAAGTAAGTCTGTTGTGGACAAAAATGTTATGCCTGTCGCAGGTTTGCCATTATTTTTGCATAATGTGACCTCTGCGATTGCCTCTAAGGAAATAGAAGGAATATACGTTAGTACGGACAGTGAATACATACTTGATTATGGCATCGAGAACCATATGGAGTACAAAACAATAGCGAGGCCCCCCGCACTGTGCACTGATGATGCATCGCATCTACAAGCAATAAGGCATGGTTTAGAACAGATTGAACAAAGGGAAGGATGTGTTGTCGATATACTGGTTATTTTGTTAGGTAATTCAAACGGTGCGACTAGCCACGACTTGGATATCGCCATAGAACAACTAATATCAAATGAGGGTGCCGATAGTGTACAAAGCGTTAGCGCTTTTAATATGTTTAATCCATATCGGTGTTTTATAGAGGGGGATGATAACTTCCTTACAACACTACTTACGGACGAACAAACACGCTCCACCGCAAGGAAGCATCCGAATGACAAGGATGCGTTTGGTGATATGTTGTTTTTTAATGGCAGCTTCTGGGTGTGCCGTCGGTCTGCTATAATGAACGATGGTGGCAAGGAACCCTTCCCGTGGCTTGGGAACAACATACTATCGCATAGGCAAGAACCATGTATGGAATTGGATGCTGAGTGGCAAAGGAAATGGTTTCAATAATGTTTGACCACAGAAAGTACCTAACTGATGAACAAAAAAAAGAGATAGAGGCCATTACAGATCACAATAGATGGATGGGTTATAAGAATGTGCGATTCAACTTGAAAATATGGGAGGCTTTTTGGAAATACATGTATCAGGGCACCTTCACGAACAATGACAGCGCACACAAAGTACTCGATTACGGCACCGGTGCTTCGTGGTCAATCGTCACCGGCCGAGCCCTCGGGTTTGACGTTACTGGTTTAGACATCGATACCGACGAGGCCAAGGATATTTTTTCAAAGTTTCATCAAATTGTTGGCGTAGAAGCATCACATTGGGATGGCAAAAAGATGCCATTTTCTGAAGACTGTTTTGACGTAATTGTTTCGAAAGCATCGCTGTCAAAGTTGAGAAAAACGGGGTGGGAAACGACAATAGCAGAACTGCTACGTGTCAGTAAGGTAGGCGCAACATGGTATATTGCGCCCGAATATATGTATTACAGAATTCCACAAGAGCTAGTGACTCGTGCCCAGGTTGAAAAGGATGTAAGATTCTGCGCTTGGGATTGGAATCGCAAAGATGACAGAAATGATAGGTTTCAGCCAGCGCGTATAGATGATTAAAAAAGAATATGTCATAATGTGCCGCGGCAACTCGTTGTCGCGCTTGATAGAACTTGAGAACTATAATGCTGACCATTATATTCTGGTTAATCAATGGGATATGCAATTAACGATGCCAGAATTCCAGTTCCTTTTAGGTGCGGATATCCAGCATTATATTAATCGAGAGCCTCACAATGTTCTGACAAGAAAGAACTATTCAAAATATGGAATAACCAAGGCTGTTTTAAATATCCCCCAAGAAGAAGTGGCGTCCTCGGCCGTCGCCCACTTCGCAGCCCACCACGGTGTTGGTAATATCAAAGGTATGTCGAGTACAATATCGAAATGGGCTGTTGACGGCGCCTATTCGTTTCCATCGATGGGCGTGCAGTCGTTGGTCCACATTGCAGCCTGTGAAGAGCCGTCTGTAATCACGGTTGTTGGTATGGACTTCTTCGAAGATGATTATTATACCTTTCACTCCTCAAAGGGTGGTAAAAAAG
>TARA_R110000824_G_scaffold8027_4_pt1 | contig 11265 bp, 2 predicted proteins | sample TARA_R110000824 | Tara Oceans TARA_R110000824 (sample SAMEA4397747) | marine metagenome | biome: Polar Biome; feature: [MES] marine water layer (ENVO:01000295) within the mesopelagic zone...; material: water (ENVO:00002006), including particulate matter (ENVO:01000060) such as...... | reverse complement strand
CCAGAATTCTTTAAAGATGTGGGATACGCCATACAATTTGATTCTACCGAAAATAACACAATGAGTAAAACTTTAATGGGTGTACCATTATATGAAGAAAATGGGGCATTCATAACAAAGGTAAAAAATACAATAAAAAAATATGGATTAACAGAATGGAGGCATCACCCTTATACCGATACTATGATTTTAAAAAATAATTTTGATTTTTCATGTCTTAATTTTGCAGCGGGGTATTATAGATACCATACTTCTGAAGAGTATGTAGTCATAGAAGATGTAGAAAATACCCTAAATTTAGCAAAAAAAGTAGTAAAAATTCTCGGAAATAAAAAACATAAATTCAAACTTTCCCCCAACCCAACAAAAAGCTTTATCTTCTAGCTAACTCCTTACAATATATGGAATATTTATTATTAAAACATAAATATGCCGTATCCGATTCCTTTTTATATGAGAGTAGGTGCTTCCAACGCACTTACACACGCTGAGCTAGACTCCAATCAAAAAATACTTAGCACTAAGATTGACCTTACAGTAGGTAATAACCTAGGTAATGGTGCAGGAATCTATTTAAATAAAGTAGCCAATGCAAATGACGGATTTCTTAATTTTAGAACTTTAGCTGGATTAAGTGGTACCAGTATTTTTATATCTGGAGACACATTAGTGTTTACAAGTAATGGTGATTTTTGCCATACCCCACTTAAAGTAAACGAAATTGAAGCTTGTGATTGTACTTCAGGTATAACTGTAAACACTAATTGTGATGGGTGTGGTGATGTTAATTTCTCTTCTAGTGGTGTAACATTTAATTATAACTCCAGTGATAGCTATACTTTTCCATGTTTTGACGGAGCAGTCAATTATGTTCTATGTACCGATGGTTATGGTAATGTAAATTGGTGTCCACCACAATCAGGAAGTACTGTTTCTGCAGATACTTTCATCTCAAACTTCCAACTCGTAGACCAAACTAATTTACAAATTTTTAGGAGTGATGGTGTTTCATGGAATGTAGATATTTCAGGTGTAACACCTTATCACTATGGTGAAGGAACGTATGCGATAGAACCTAGAGTGACAAGTGAACATCACAGTTATGCTAGAGGAGACCTATCCAATGTACAGGGTGGGTATTATAATATTGTAGATTTGGACTCTAATTTTAGTTTTATAGGTGGTGGTTTCAGTAATGATTTATCTGGTTCGTCCTATTCATTAATAGTTGGTGGTGAAAAAAATGATATAATAGCTTACGTGGCTTCGGGGCTAACTTTTTCAGGCAATACTTTAGTTGGTGGTAGTTTTAATAGATTACATGGGGTAGGTAGTTCCTTTATTGGTGGTGGTTTACAAAATAAAATACAAAGAGATTTTGAATTAACAGGTGCAACACCAGTAAGTTCATTAATAGTTGGTGGTGAATATAATATAATTACAGGAGAAACACAAGGTATTAGTGTTATTGTAGGTGGAAAAGATAATGTGGTAGGTTATGGTGTCACTGGTAACTTTATAGGTGGTGGTGCAGAACATACTTTAGAACATATGTATGGGGGATACGGAACAATCGTTGGTGGTTATAGAAATGTAATTTCTGGAGACACTTATAGTGCAATTGTCGGTGGTCAAGAAAATAGAATTGACGGTGATAATACAGAAGACGAACAAAGTTTAAATAACTTTATTGGTGGTGGTAAAGTAAATCAATTAGATAATACAGTAGGAGCTGCCATTGTAGGTGGTTTCCATAACTTCATACAAGCAGATGCAGGCTCTGTAGATGGTGAAGGTACAGAAAAATACAGAGAATATAGTTTCATTGGTGCAGGTGAACATAACCAAATACAAGGTGGAACAGATAATGTAATAGTAGGTGGTCACAGAAACATCATTCAATCTGGAAGTTCTTGGTCTTCTATTATTGGTGGTTCAGGTAACACAATTAACCACTATTCTAATTATTCCTTCATTGGTGGTGGTACGGGTAACACTATTAACCATAGATATGGGTTTATCGGTGGTGGTCAGGATAATAGTATATATAGTGAAGATATATACGAAGACGCTAAAAATGGATGGCATACCGCTATCGTTTCAGGTAGACTAAATCAAGCACGTAGTAAACAATCGATTATTGGTGCAGGATATGGAAACATAATTGGTTTGGATTCATATAGAAGTGCGATAATTTCTGGTAGACAAAATCTAATATTTTCTGCATCACCTAATAGTTTAATTGGGGTTGGTGCTAATAATGTAATATATGAAAATAATACGGGTGCCGCAATTGTTGGGGGACAAGCACATCAAATATATGGTGGCGATTTTGGATTTGGTCTTCAAGCTGGACTTAATTCTAAATATGCTTTTATTGGTGGAGGGTACTCAAACGAAATAAGTGGTTATTCTTCTACTATAGTTGCGGGTATTAATAATGAGATACTTTCACCTTATGGATTCATTGGTGCGGGTACAGGTAACTTTATACATCCCTCCAATCCAAACTCGTCCATTGTTGGTGGACAGAATAATGAAATTGCTGGGAATATCTATACAGCACTCACCAATGTAGAAACGTGGGAAATATCGGTAATGAGTGCCACATCTACATATTGTTTTATCGGAGGTGGTTATAGTAATTTAATATCAGGTTATACCAATTCGATTGTTGGTGGTCTACAGAACCAAATTATAGAAAATTCTTCTTATTCTACAATAGGGGGTGGTAACTACAATAAAATAAAAGATGGTGTCTCGGATGGAATGATTGGTGGTGGAATGCTTAACACAATCCTGGGAGCAAAATTTTCAGGTATAGTAAACGCTTCTGGTAATACGGTATATGTACATGCAGAGGACTCTGCAATTATTGGTGGTAGTTCACTAATAGCTACTTCTGCATCTACAACATTTATGCATGGATTGAATGTTGACACTGGAACTAGACATGGTGATAGACCATTTAAATACCATGGTGCATTTGCGGGTCCATTACAAAATTTTGTATTAACATCTATAGATGATGATGGTACAGCAGTCTGGATGCCAGCACCTGGAACTACATCAGCTTCTACTAGAGATTGTTCTGGTGACGAATATGTTGTAAGTGCAGTGACTAGTGGTTGTTGTCAATTAGTATTAACTACTAATAGTGGCTCCACTATAATACAAGATATATGTAATGACCTAGGCCCTTACCAATGGGGAGAATCACCAAATTCAATTAGACCAGTTCTTCCAAGTGGTGTAAATGATATTAATTTCTTTGATACTGTATCCGATGTATCTGGCATAATGTCAGGTAGGAGAAATACTATTTCTGGTAGTCCTTATTCATTTATAGGTGGGGGTAATAGGAATATGATAGATATAGCACCTACAGACCTTTATGGGTGGAACGCAATTGTCCATGGTAGTGGGAATAGAATCCAAAACCTAGATGGTGATACTGATGCTTTTTCTTCTCTTATCGTCAACGGGGATAAAAATATTATTAGTGGTGGAACAAGAAATACAATACTTAATGGTTTAGACAATAGAGTAGGCTCCACTTATGGCACAGTATTAAATGGTGCATATAACTTAGTAAATCATAGAGCTTCTGCAATTGTTGGGGGTGTAAGTATTATGTCTCTTACATCTCATACGGTATATATGAATGGGTTAAGTGTTAATACTACTTTATCTGACCCATTGATTGGCGGAGAAAGGTATCTCCAATATCATGGAACTCTAGCACAACCAGGACAAAATAAATTCTTAAAGGATGTGGATGGTTTCGGAAATGCTGTTTGGTCAGATTTACCAGGCGACCCGTCACTCACAGGAGATACATATGCAATATCAGCATATACTAGCGGTTGTACCTTATATATCTCAGTTAGCGATGGCACAATTTTAACTGCAGATACTTGTAATAGTTTCTCGAATAGTCCGTATAGGTATGATGCCTTAGTAGATAATATCGTTCCTAAATTACCTATTGGTTTACTAACCAATCAAGCAGGTGATGGTACTCAGTACACCACATATAATAATATTGCGGGTGGTTATAAAAATAAAATACTTACGAGTTGGGATACAACATCAAATGCAATAGTTAATGGATTAGAGAATATAATTACAGGACAAACTAGTTACGCTATATCTGGAGGATATAAGAATTTTATAGCCGGAACTGCTAATTCTTCAGTAGTATTAGGTCAACAAAATCTAATGGAGGGATTAAAGATATCAACATCTTGGATATATGGTGCAGGTGGTTGGATGAGTAATTCTCTGGGAGCGGCAATACATCAGGGACTGGGTAACCAAATGTTGTATTCTGATTACTCATCAATTATTAATGGTTATAAGAGTAAGATATCTGGTTCATCTTCTTCTACCGTTTATGGATTAATAGGTAATGGGTACGAGAATATTATTGAGTCAGATAGTGCAGCAGGTACTACACATAATTCAAGATATGCATTAATAGGTAATGGTATTGATAATGTAATATGGAGAGGTAGTGGGTATAGCACACTTTTAAATGGGGCAATAAATTATATATCAGGAACTACATACGCTTCTATATTAAATGGTAAAATAAATAGAATATTCCCAGGAGGTTCTGGAGGAGATAATCCTCATGGTAGTCCAGATTACTCAACGATTGTTAATGGAACCGGAAACACTATAAGTGGAGAATTTAAATCTTCAGCAATAATAGGTGGTGTGGATATAACCGCGTATCGTTCTCAGACTACATTCATGAAAGGGTTAGACGCTCATACTGACACTACACAAGGAACACGTCCATTTAGATATTATGGGGCATTTGCAAATCCAGGTCTAGGGAAATATTTAAGGTCAGCTAATGCAGCTGGAGACGCTTATTGGGACGATGGGGATGTAGCTTTATCAGGTGATACATACGCTATTTCTGCTTACACAAGTGGGTGTACATTATATATCTCAGTTAGTGATGGAACAATTCTAACTGCTGACACATGTAGTACATTTACAGACAGTCCATATAGATATGATGAAGCTAACGATAATATAGTGCCTAAACTACCTTCAGTAGTAGGGCAAGTAAATTCAGCAGGTCATAATGGTATTATCACCTTCTATAACAATATTGCGGGTGGAAATAGAAATAAAATATGGACAGGTTGGGACACGGCATCAAATGCGATTGTTAATGGTTCATATAATGTTATTAGTGGTTCAACAAGTTACGCAACATTAGGTGGTCATAGAAATTTCATAGAAGGTGCCTCCCTTTCATCTTTTGCACATGGTGGATACAATTATGTACGTAATTCTGCTTATGGTAATATATTTGGCTATGGAAGTACATTATGGAACACTACTCGTTCTGCGATTCTAGGTGGTAATTCACATACCATCCTTAAAGGTTGGGGTAACGTCATAGGTGGTGGTATAGAAAACGTAATTTCCGGTAGAACCTCAACTAGTAATACTTCTATTGGTATAGCATCGGGTTACAATAACTTAATAGTAGATGGTAATTACAGTACTGGGGGTGGAACCTATCAAACACAATTTACTAGTGTTTATTCCTTTATAGGGGGAGGTATAAGAAATAATATATGGCAAGGAAGTGTCAGTTCTAGTATTTTAGGTGGTGGATACAATTATATTTCTGGAGCTACTAACGCTAGTATTTTATCAGGTAGACATAATATTATAACACCTGGTAATATAGAGGGAACAGCCGGTAGTCCAGATTATGCAGCAATAGTTAATGGTTCTGGTAATACAATTAGTTTAGATTATAAAGCTTCATCAATTATAGGTGGGGTTGATATTACAGCTTCACGTTCACAAACTACATTCATGAAAGGGTTAGAGGTTAATACCGATACCACTGAAGGGGATAGACAATTTAGATATACAGGTAACTACGCCAGTCCTTCATACGGGACATTCTTAATGGATACCACAGGTTCAGGTGATGCTGTATGGACTAAATTACCGATAATTGGGTACACAGGTGTAACAGCTGATACCTATGTGGTGACAGCATATACTAGTGGTTGTACACTATATGTAACTTTAACAGACGGGACAGTTTATACAAGTGATATATGTGATGGATTTTCCGATAGTCCGTATAGATATGATGCACTTAACGAAAATATAGTACCTAAATTGCCTTCTTCCGCAGGGGTAGTTAATTCTGCAGGGCATAATGGTATCATTACTAACTGGAACAATATAGCGGGTGGCTCTGTGAATAAAATATGGACAGGTTGGGATACTTTTGGAAATGCTATTGTTAATGGAACAAAAAATGTTATTAGTGGACAAACAAGTCACGCTACAGTTGGTGGTGATAGTAATTTATTGATTGGGAACAACACAGGTAGTTTTGTTTATGGAACAAATAATTTTGTAGCCAACTCAAATGGCTCAAGTGTTGGTGGTGGAGCTACACATTTATTATATAACGGTATCTATTCTACAATAGCGGGTGGATGGTTAAATACAATAATAGGGCATCAGAAATCCTTTATTGGTGGTGGTCAGTCTAACGTCTTATCTGGTGCAACTAATGTTAGTACAGAAGCTTTTATTGGTGCAGGGCACGATAACCAAATTCATAGTGGTATTGCAAATGAGCAAAATCTTCATTCTTCTATTGTTGGTGGGTGGGAGAATAGAGTATGGCAAGGAAGTTCAGAATCATTTATTGGTGGTGGTAGAGAGAATTATATTTCTGGAACCACATTCGCCTCTATATTAAACGGTAAGGAGAATAGAATATTCCCTAATGGTAAGGAAATAGTTAAATACGTACCACATTATTCAGCCATAGTTAATGGTTCAGGAAACACAATTTCATACCAATACAACGCTTCTGCAATTATTGGTGGTGTAGATATATCAGCAACGAAATCACAAACTACCTTTATGAAAGGTTTACATGTTGATACTGATACTACAGAAGGAAAACGTGAATTTAGATATTATGGTACATTTGCAGACCCAGGACCTGGTAGGGTTCTAACTGATGTTAGTGGAGCTGGTGACGCGGTGTGGCAAGAAATTGGTGGCCCTCGTATTACTGGTGATACATATGCTATTTCTGCTTACACAAGTGGATGTACATTATATATAGATGTTAGTGACGGTACAACTTTAACTGCAGATACTTGTAGTGAGTTTGGTAGTATAAGTCCTTATGAATATTCTACCGCACCAGACTCTATTAGACCAATCATACCAACCCAAGCAAGTGGTGCAGGTAATGATAGTTTACATGGTTATTACCACAACATAGCTGGAGGTAATAGTAATACAATAAAATTCGGAACAAATTTACCAGGAAGACCAGAAGACTATAAAATATATAACAACGCCATAATTAATGGTGAGACAAATACTATATCCGGAAGAACTAGTAATTCATGGGCTGGTGGTAATCTGAATCTTATGGTTTATTCAATGGAATCTGAGGTAGCAGAAACCTCAAGTATATTTGGATACCAGAATTATATGGAGGGTGGTCACGTATCTTCAATAGTAAATGGTTACACTAATAGTATGGTTGGGGCCTGGTACTCTTTTATGGGTTCAGGACGAAATTTACAAATGCATAGCAGTTCATACGCTTCAATAGTTGGTGGTAAAAATAACGAAATATTGGGACATGATTCATCATTTATTGGTGGAGGTCAAGATAATATTTTATCTGGATTCACAGGCGGTGGTAGTCTTAGTACGGAATCGTTTATTTGGTTCAGGACACGATAATCAAATTCACTCTGGTCACGAAAATGAGGAAAATATTCATTCTTCTATTGTTGGAGGTTGGAAGAATAGGGTGTGGCAAGGAAGCCCACATTCATTTATAGGTGGAGGTGAAGAGAATTATATTTCCGGAACCACATATTCATCAATATTAAATGGTGAAGAAAATCGTATCTTCCCATCAGGTACCGTAGATGCTTTAGCAGAAACTCCTAATTATTCAGCAATACTTAATGGTTCTGGTAATACTATAAGTGGAGCATTAAAAGGAGCGGCAATTATAGGTGGTGTGGATATAACAGGTAGTCGTTCACAAACAACCCACATGAAAGGGTTATATGCAGATACGGACACAAATGATGGTGCTAGACCATTTAGATATTATGGGGCATTTGCAAGCCCAGGAGCTAACAAAGTATTAACTTCTGTTAATGGAGCTGGAGACGCTCAATGGCGTGACCTACCTGATGTAGAGTTAACCGGAGACACATACGCTATTTCTGCTTATACTGAGGGATGTATATTAAATGTGGTAGTTAGTGATGGCACAATTTTAACTGCAGATACATGTAGTACATTTACAGACAGTCCATACAGGTACTCAGCAGGACCTGGTAATATAGAAACAAAAATTCCCCAATCAGGACAACAAAATGATGTAAAAACTGGGTACTATAGTGCAATTATGAGTGGTAAAAGGAATACCATCACCGGAAGAGAAGACATTGCTTTACCTGGTGGTGCATATACTCCAAATACACCGATATATTGTTTTATAGGGTCAGGTAATTTAAATAGAATATCTGGATTTACATATCATTCTACTATATTAGGAGGGGTAGTTAATGACATATTAGAAAGTAACCAAAGTACAATTTTAAGTGGTTATAGAAACAGGGCAGAATTTGGACAAAAACAATTAATAGGTGGTGGTCAAGATAATTTTGCCCAAAATACTGTTTATGGTGTAATACTTAATGGTTTTGAAAATGAGAATTATTATGGAATGTATAATAGTGTCATAAATGGTACTCGTAATGCAGTCTCAGGAACAACACCAACTGGTGGACAATATGGTCATATTGCTAATGGTTATGATAATAAGATATTCCACACGGGTTGGCAATCGGGAAGTTGGAATTTTTATGCTACTGTTTTAAATGGAAGCACAAACAATATCTGGGATAGAACTCATTATACACACATTGGTAATGGATATAAGAACCAGATAAGTGGGGCAACTTACGGTTCTATCCATAATGGAAAACAAAACTTTATTTCAGGACATGCAATAGGAGCTGCACCTGTACATAGAAATACAGACTATCCTACTATATTAAATGGGTCTGGTAATACAATATCTGCATATGCAGACGCGTCGGTAATATTAGGTGGTGTAGATATACACGCAACCACATCCCAAACTACTTACATGAAAGGTTTGGATGTTGATACGGACACAACTGTTGGAGATAGGAAATTTAAATACCACGGTGTGTGGGCAGACCCAGCGTCTAACAGAATATTAACTTGTGTAGATAATTTAGGAAACGCTCAATGGCAGGATGGTAATGGTGTCAATATTACTGGAGACTCATACGCGGTATCTGCTTACACAAGTGGATGTACATTGAATGTGGTAATGAGTGATGACGTTATTTTAACTGCTAGTACATGTGGACAATTTAGTGATAGCCCGTACAGATATGACGCTGGGGTAAATAATATCATACCTAAACTACCTAACAGTCCAAATCAATTTGGTTACAATATAGCGATTGGTGGGAGTTCTGCTGTATTAAGTGGTGTATATAATGGTATAAGTGGCCAATCAACTACTGTAGTCGGTGGAGAACATAATGAAGCAGGATATGCAGCTAGGGCGTTCATAGGTGGGGGATACGGAAACAAGCTCGTTAATTCTGCGGGACATCATAGTAGTATTGTTGGAGGTATATATAATGAGATTAATAGTGTTGCTTGGTACTCTAGTATTGTTGGTGGTGTGTCTAATAAAATAACTGGAGCTATGTGGAGTGGAGTTTTTGCAGGAACCCTATACTCTTCTATTTTAGGTGGTGAAGGAAATCTTATTTCCGGAGAAACAGCTGGCTCAACTTATAGTAAGAAATACAGTGTAATCACAGGTGGAAAACAGAATAAAATAACAGAAGGGTTCAAGGCGTTCATTGGAAATGGTCTTGGTAATGAAATATCGTCAAATAATTCTGTTACTTCTGTAGTACAACAAAATCATTATTGTTCCATACTAAATGGTCAAAACAATAGAATTATATCAGATGTCGCTTGGCATTATTATGGACATATTTTAGGTGGTTCTGGACACACAATACTATCAACTGCACATAGTTCAGCAATTATAGGAGCGACTGATTTAACTGCACATACACCAAGTACAACTTATTTAGGTGGAGCACATGCTCACGGTAAAGTAAGAATAGCTTCTAAAGAATATATTCAAACTAGTGATTTTGTTAATATAGCAGCATACCAAACTCCTGTTAGTACTTTAGATGTTGTACATGATAATAGTACGTTCTCTACAATGTCAGCAGGTACTGCTGGTGGTGAAGTTATAAGATTTGGTGAGAAACACTCAACTTATAGTGCTGGTAAATTAGTACAATTAAGAAGTGGTACATGGTACCCATCAAATGCGACCGACACCACATTCCAAGGTAGTATGTTAGGAATAGCGTTAGGTAACAGCCCACTCGTAGAGGGTGTATTAATTAGAGGATTTGCTAAATTAAATACAAATTCAGATGATGTTACAACCTGGACCACAGGTAGTCCACTTTATGTTTCTGAAAATGTTGCAGGTGGAATTACAGAAGTAGCACCTAGTAATACAACAGAGTATGTTAGAGTTGTGGGGTATATGACAGAAACTGCTAATGTAGTTTACTTTAATCCTGACGGAACCTTTATTAAAATTGCATAATGGCAGACATATTTAATATTAATAATGTAGCATATTGTGTTAGTGCTACAAGTGTAAATCATGTATTACGAACTAATACCCACTCTATAGATACAATAATAAAAGATTGTGAGACAGCAGCGTGTTATACGTGTGGCCCAATTTATTTGGGATATAGTGCTGATTCTTGTCCGGTAGCATGTGCTGCATCATGTACCGCTTATTATACTATAGTTCCACCTTCTAGATGCGATGGGTGTGACCTACTTATAGGGGACCCTGTATATTCAAATATAAATTGCGACCCTGCAGCGGATGGATTTTATTCTGCTAACTCTTGTGATTCAAGTGGTGGCCTCTGTGAGAACTGTTATCAAGTTTCAGGAGGTGTTATAATCGCACTCACTCAATGTAATTCTGGAGACTGTACTCTTATTAAGACCAGTAGTGAACCTGTCGGTCTTTGTGGGGTAGATTCCTCTCTGTCGGCGGGAGCATGTAATGAGATAAGCTGTATTAATAGATATACCGATGGTACACCAGGTAGTTTAGTA
>TARA_R110000824_G_scaffold400688_1_pt1 | contig 11266 bp, 12 predicted proteins | sample TARA_R110000824 | Tara Oceans TARA_R110000824 (sample SAMEA4397747) | marine metagenome | biome: Polar Biome; feature: [MES] marine water layer (ENVO:01000295) within the mesopelagic zone...; material: water (ENVO:00002006), including particulate matter (ENVO:01000060) such... | reverse complement strand
TATACAAGAGTATCGTCTTCTAAAATTTCGTAAGTATGTCCACCGCGCAATGTTATACTGCAGTCGCCGGGGCACAAAGTCTCTTCAGCTATCATCTTATCATCCAAATCATAGAAAATAGCCTTTACTTTTCCGGTGATCACAACCCAAGATTCTTGAGCTATAGTGGAAACTTTTTCACAGTATACATGCTTGTGGGGCCGGAATCTCTTTCCTGCCGGCAGCCTCATGGCGGCTAATTGTAAAAATTCATGATCTTCAACAACGTTTAGGCGCCTTGTTTTTACATCTTCCTTCTTCAGAATAATGTGGAGTAATTTGTCTTTGTCAACGTTAGAGAAGATTTTTTTCATTTCTTTGTCCCCTCAACATTTAAACTCATTAGCATTCCATTTTCTTTATCCATGTGTGGCAAATACGCCTGACTATAGTCATCAACACGTGAGTGATCTGTCTGGCGCCAGTCATATCTTTCGATGTTATGGAAACCCGCGTCCTGCAAGTCTTTTTTTAGTTCCTTAAAGTCCCAACACCAGCAATGATTATTCTCAGGGTAATCCTGGCGCCCATACAGAATCCCCGACAGTTTCCTAACCTCTCCAAATTTAAAATAGTGTGCCGCCACTTTTTCAAAATCTGGGACTGCAATTCTTAAGGTACCGCCCGGCTTTAAAATAGCCTGCCATCTTTTTAGGGCAGCAAGGTGCTCCCATCTAGAAAAGTGTTCTAAGACGTGACACACATATATGATATCCGCGGATTCTTCTTTGAACCTCTTTAAAAACCTAACGTCGTCCACTATATCAACTGCGTCAGTGAGGCGGCTATCGATATTAAGATATCCCTCAATCCTTCTCTCGCCACATCCTAAATGCAGTTTCATCTGTTAGTCTCTTCTCATCTCTGCTGGCAAAACATGCCCCGTTTCAACCACTCTCTTTATGGTTGGCCAGTCCCCCCAAAGATCCATTATTCGGTGGCGCGCCTCAGTCAACGCCGTGGTCTGCTGTTGAGTGACTGGTTCTTGAATCATTGCCAATAATTTATCACTAGCGGTAGGGTCTTTTATGTCTAAATTATAGTAAGAATCGGCCGGAAAATACTTCGCAATGTCAGGGGCGCCCCAGTAAATTGGCACAGTGTATGCCATAATAACGTCTGTTATTTTTTCTGTAAAAAATCCGTTAAGCTCTCCGTTTTCAAACGCTAGCGCATACTCATACTGAGATAACCAATCAAACTTTTCTGTCCCTTGTCCAAAAGCCGAGACCCCTTTATAGTGATCTCCCAAACCCTCCAAATGCATTCCAACACCATAGACATCTAAAACGCCCGGATATTTACTACAAAAGTCTTTTACAAAGTGCAGGCGCGCTACATGGCCCGGGCAAAAGTTTTTATTAGACATCACGACACAAATTTTCTTCTTGCGAGGTAACCATTTAAATTCTTTCATCTCTTTGTAGGTATTACTGTATGACCAACCTGGCACTAAATAGCTATTTCCATAGCAATGTTTAAATTTGTACTCGGTAGGATAACGATGCCAGTCATCATATTTCCAGCCATCGCCTAGGGCCATCATCCACGGAGGCTCTCGGCCCGTTAAAATTACTCTTGAAAAATCAATTCTGTCACGATCTAGATCCCTAGGCATTGATTCGATGGCCCAAACCCAGTCTGCTTCGTAAATATCATCAATACCAACTATGTTATCCCAAACTCCATCATGATTGGGACTATTTTTAAGCTTCCCCTTTAATATATCAGCACTAGTGTGGCCGGCCCACGGACAACAAAAGGCAACTTTTATTTTTTCACTCATAAACTAGTTCAACCACTTTACTATTTCAAAAGCTTCGGCATATTTAACGCCGACGCGAATTCCACAGTTTCGATTTTGGTGGATTACAAAATCAACCCATTCTTTGCCGCGGCGCTCAAATTCAGTTGTATGAGCTTTTAAAGATTCTACTTTTAAGTTAACATAACTTGATATGTCACTATGAAAATTATCTCTGAACGGTTCCGTTGTGTGGTACCAGTTGCTTCTATACATCAGTATGCGTGGAATATGGCGTCCAGCATTAAAAGTTGCTTTTGCGATAGCGTGATGATCTTGATGGACGTCTGAATTCCAGTGTGTGTAAATTGTATCTATCTCGTGTTCGTCGATAATCGCATTTAAGTCTTCTATTAGTTCCACCCCGTATTGGACTTTTTTTGTTGTGCGGCCTAGGTTAATGAGAGTGTCGACGCCTAATATCATCGCAGCATCGCCGCCCTCTTTCTCGGCTTGACTCTTAGACCTTCTAAGCAGTCCCGAATGGTCGGTGTAATCACTCTCCGTCACAACCACAAAAACTACATTGTCACCATTGTCTATGTGTTTTGCTATAGTCCCTCCAACGCCTAACTCAATATCATCATAATGCGCACCGATTGCTAATATATTCATTTATTACCTCCGGTGGTCTACAATCACAAAATCACTGTCATCATCCTTAAAATATAAATTTTCAAATGACTTCTTTTTTATTTCTCGAATTCTGTCATGATATGAATCAATTAATTCCACATTTGCTTCATACAAAGCTTTATAAAAAGTTTTATCGTCCATATCTGTAAAATTGATCGTTAAAAGGTCCGGATTTTTTGATATCTCCCAAAAGTGTTCATGATCGCGCAAAAGGCCCTTATCTAACGCATATTTATAAAGAGGGGATCCAGGATACGGGGTCACCGGGCGAAGGAGTCTTTCGTCCGAACCGCTGTACTTTTTCAATATTTCTACAGTCTTTTTCACCGATTGTTCCGTCTCTCCTATATTGCCAAACATACAAGGAAGATTAACTTCCATTCCCGCCTTTATTGTGGCTTGAATACCAGATTCAATCATTTCGTTTGTAGTTTTCTTGTTCATTAATTCTAAAACTTTAGTATCACCCGACTCAAGTCCATATAAAATTCTGACACAGCCGGCAGCTGCCATGGCATTGGCCACATTTTGGTCTACAATGTTAAGGCGCCCAGTTGTTTCCCACGTAATGCGAGGAATAATCCCTGTGTCCATAGCTTTTGTTAATTGATCAGAAAAAGCAACAACATGTTTTTTACTCGTCATGAAAAGCTCATCAGACATAAAAAAGTGAGAAATTCCATATCGTTCATTTAAAAAAGAAAATTCTGCAAGTAACTGGTCAAACGGTCGATAACGAAACCCCTCTTCTAATCGATAACAAAAATTACATCTAAATGGACAGCCGCGACTAGAAATAAAATTAAAAGCCTTAACTCCCTTATGATAGCCTCGAGGGGAATACCAAACATAACTCTCAATAGGAAATAAATGATAAGCAGGGAGTGGGATTTCTAAAATATCTGGAACCGGTTCTCTCAAGTCTGATACATAAATATCTTCACCGTCTCTAAACGAAACTGAGGGGATATTCTCGGGTGATTCTCCTGCCGTGAGAGCATTCACAAGATTAAGAAGAGAGGTCTCCGCCTCCCCTGAGACTCCATAATCTGCTCCAGTTTTTGACAAATAAAATGCTGGAAGCGGGGAGAGACCATTTCCTCCTAAAATAATTTTAGACTCTGGCGACGTTGCACGACATACTTTAATATGGCGGATAACATCGTGAACATAATTTGTTAGATACCCAAATCCGATAAAATCAAATTTATCTCTCTCTAAAAGAAATTTTTCTAAATCTTTGGGAGTTAAATGAAAGACTGTCCCATTAAAAATCTCAACCTCATAATCATTTTTTTCAAGCACTGATGCCAAGAAGGCTGGGCCATAGGTCCACTGTGGTATTTTATCGTATTGATCCATCATTACGAATAAAAAACGTCCACGCTTTTCTCCTTTTGAAAGAGATGGAAGATTATATGATCGTGGGCCCTTGGTGTCTTTAAAATTTCTCCCATCATAGTTTATTTTCAATAGAGGATTAACATCTTTATTTCCTAGCCTGCGATCTAGCACGCGAGTATGTTTATCATCAAGAGATGAATCATATTTGATGGGAGAGGGTGTCTTTATCGTTTTTAGTTTGTTATCTTTGCTCATTTTGTTTTATTCCTGTTTTTTATTATAGAGAGGATGGTGCTCCAGCAGATCCTCTCCTTCCGATGTACTTATTATCTTAGTGAAATACTCCAAGCTTTTTATTTGGTCTAAGATAGTGTTTGGGTCTTTAGACTTATCGGTTTTTACCTCAATATAAATAATATCAGCGTCGGCCCCGTAAACATAATCAAATATTGCTCTTACTCTATAGTTTATATGATAGTCGCTCGAAATTACATATAATTCTTTTATTTTATAAGGAACAATAATATTTTGTTTAACAAAAAGTGCCTCGCCAATTGTATCGCGGGAATTAGATTCTGTTAATATTTTGCCGGCGCTAATTCCGCGGTCGCAAAGATATTTAATATTCTTATTGCTAACAGATTCGCTTGATAATATCATATAATCTAAACCCTTCTCTTTAAATATCTCGATCCCTTTTTTTAAACGACATAAATATTCTGTATCTTGGCGTTTCTGAGATAAAATTAACACACCTTGAACCATTTTATACCTCTGTTAAATATCTATAAACTTTGGTTTCTATAAACTCGCAGTCGCTAAAATTAATCGAGGCATTCGTTATGATCTTTGTGCATAACAAAGGTATATTAACCCCGGCGCGCAAAGTGATCGGAACACCCCCAGCAATTCGTGCATTGATTTCCAATAATTTAAACTCACCGGTCCTACTATGACGAAACTGAATATTTACGGGGCCCCTGAATGATATATGTTTTGAAATATTATCTACAGCTGTGATCAGAAAATTATTTTTTTCTGTGCGGCCAATTGAGCATATACCTCCATGTGTCGCTATACGCTGTCGGGGCACCGCGGCCAAGAGGCGGCCGCTAAGATCGAACATACAGTCAACAGTATATTCTGGCCCGGGCAGAAACTCTTGTACAAGACGTTTCTCGCTAGGAATACCTAAAGTATCAACATATAGTAGTATCGCCTCAAGCTGCTCCGGCGAGTTTGCTATATAGATGTTTCTTGATCCCCGGGAACATCGAGGCTTCACCACTACAGGATAGCTTTCTTTTGGGGGCCGTTCGTTTTTATACACTTCTGGTGTTCCACACACTTCTCGTAATGTCGTCAAAGTCTTATATTTGTCGCTACAGATCTCAATAGTTTCCAATGAAGAAATTAACACCTGAGGGATCTTTTCGACATTCGACGCAAATGTCTTCAGTTCTTCATCTACGTTTGGCAAGATTAAATCAATTTTCTTTTCTGCCACAATCTCTTGAATGGCGGCGACGAAGTTTTTATCCTCTGCACGAGGAATCACAAAGCCCTTATCAGCTAACCCCAGCCCACTTGCGTTTTCGCTACAATCGGCGCCGTAAACAGCATGGTTGGTAGTGGTTTTGAGTATTCGAATAGTCGCCAGTCCAGAGCCTCCGCCGGCGCCAGTAACTAATATGTTCATTGTTCTACGTCCTCAACTTCCAATATTGTACCCTTTGGGAGAAATCGTTTAACAGCTTTAGCTATAAGCCTATCATAATGTTTGCTATCAATTCCGGCGGCGGACTTTACCTGAAGACATGTGAGATTCTCTGCGTCTAGTGGGGCGCCGTGGGCAACGTCCCGAGTTAAAACAAGTTTTCGGCGCTTCGTTTTTCTCATCGTTTTTTCTTCCTCACACAAGTGGCGCTTTTTAGAACCAAGCAAGAGTTCGGCTTCGCGGATAAGCCTCATCATTTCTTTTAACATGGGTGGATCTACGCCCACGAAATGGTCGGCGCCAGGTTGAGTTCTGTTCATTGTAAAGTGTTTTTCGATTACCGAAGCACCTAGGGAGACGGCAACTGCAGGCGCAGTTGCTCCTACTGTGTGATCGGAATACCCAACCACCAAATCAAATTGTTCACGAAGGTCTAATATATTGCGTAAATTAGCCGTGGCTGGATCTGTGGGATATGTTGAAGAACAGTGTAATAATATTAAATCAGAAGGAAAATCTTGCAGCATATTCACCGCGGTATCGATCTCGTCTTTTTCAGCCATTCCAGTAGAAAGAATAACAGGCTTTCCGGTGTTAGCAAGCTTGCGTAACAGAGAATGATATACTAAGTTTAGAGATGAGACCTTGTATGCGGGCACCCCCAATTCTATCAAGAGATCAGCCATAGCTGGGCCCTCCGGAGTAGAAAGGAAATCTATGCCATTTTCTTCGCAAACCCGTTGTAAATAGTAATGATCTTCATAACTTCGCCCCAAACCATCAAGCATTTTAACATAATCAGCCGTATTTTCGTTGACGACCATCAACTCTTTGGCAAAAATAGACTGTATTTTAATGGCAGATACCCCTTCTGCCGCGGCAATATGGATCATCTCAGTTGCCTCCTCCAGAGATCTATATGTTCGAGCAATCTCTAAAATTACATATGTGGGGTGGCCCTCGCCTACCAGCCGGCTCCCAATCTTAATCTCTTTCATATTTTATTATTCTCCATAACATATTCTAAGGCCTCGCGTACGGCCCCTGCACCACCGAGATTTTTTGTAATAAGACCACCTCGGTTCCGGACCGTCTTCTTCACACGTGGTTCCGCATCACCGACAGCGACCGGGAACGCAACGACCTCCAATAAAGGGATGTCGTTAACATCGTCGCCAATAAAACATAATTGCGAGAGGGCGAGGTTATACTTCTCACAAAATTTCCTAACATCAGCAATCTTATCGTGGGAATGATAGTATATATCTTCAATTCCCATATCGTGAGCGCGGTCTACTATAAGTTTCCAGGGGTCAGCCGTAATAATGGCAACCTTGACACCCGTTTTCTGAATAAGATTAACCCCTTTACCGTCTCGAACAGAAAAACCTTTTGCTATAACTGTTCCGGTGGGGGAACTGAAATAATATTTCTTACCGTTAGTAAGAGTCCCGTCCACATCTAATACTACTCCTTTAATTTTCACTTGGTTCTTTTCCTCTTCTTGACAGATTTCTTTAGTTTGCGCCTCCCTTGTAGTGGGACAATGACCCCCTCATACCACATTTCGCCTTCTTGGGGCGTTATGCGGCCGCCTAGGCGAGCGATATTGGGGTCTTGTCCGATATATTTGCGAACTTTGATAGTTCTCTTTTTGAGTTGCACTTCTTCTTCTTTCATTAGGCCGCCATGGCAACAGTCATGACACGACGCAAAACAACCAAACGCTTCCTTTTTTTTGTGAGCGTTTCTCAGAGAATTAACCTCTTTGCCGTGCCAAACCTCATACAAAGTCTGTTTCTTTACATCTCCAATAGGATCGCGAGCTAAATAATCACTAACGCAAGGGAACACCATCCCATCATAACCAATTGTCATGCGCTGCCACGGATTAGGGCATACAAAATCCGGATCGCGTGGGAAGTCTCTCATATCATCTGCCCTATCTTCGTCTGCGATAAAGTTAACCTTATCGACAAGCGGCTCCCAAAAATCAAAGAACTCTTCGGGGTCATGTTCAATAGTTGAAAAGATGGTCTGTACACGGATTAGAGGCTTTGGCAATCCGCGCTCATTTCGAATTTCAACTATCTTCTTAACTTTGGCCACCAAATCCTCGAATTTTGCGGGATGTCGGATTCTATCGTAACTTTCTTTCATACCATCCACAGAAAAACTAATCCAATCAAGTCCTGAATCTACCATTTCGTATAAATCTTTTTCTGTCATACTCTCTCCATTAGAAAGGGTCGAGACGTCTTTAATACCCGCCGATTTTGCATACCGTACCATCTTCCACATGCTTTTATTTAAATGAGGCTCACCTCGCCAACTGAGCTTGATAGAGTAAACTTTTCTTTTTACTGCTTCATCCACCACTTTTTTAAAAAGCCACCATGGCATTATGCCCTTTTGTTCATCGCTCATCATGCCGTTTCCAGTCGGGCACATTGGACAACGCAATTGACATGCGGACGCTAGTTCAACGTCTAGGTGGGTAGGAAACTTGGGAACGATCTGGTGTCGCGGAAAAATGTGCCACTTGATTCTATCAATAAGGTGGCTTATCCAATTTCCTCTTTTAATGAAAAAAACCAGCTGATCGAGCCGGCCACTTAAGCTAAAATAATCTTTATTTATTTTCATTTATATATTAATCCTCGGCTTCTATCAAAGCAGCTGCTAGTTTGAAATCAAACGGCTCATCAATATCGACGCCTTCTAAATCACTAACAATGACACCCTTCCAGCTACATGTTGATAATTTTTTATTAATGTTTTTACGATGTGCAGCATAAACAGCGCCGCGAAGGACATAGAGGGTCTCAAGCTCTTGGCGTTGTGAAAAAGTGTTTTTATCCTGCACCAATGGGTGAATATCGCCTGTTTTTTCATTATAAAGCCTCATTCGGTGAGGATATTCGCGCGCTCTAGACATTGTAGTAACCCAATCTGTCTCATTGTTATTATAGATCGTTTCTATTGTTTTGTCAATAGTTAAATTATTCCTAAACGGATATGTGGGTTCTAACAACAAAATAATATCAAACTTCTCCTTTTGTTCTCTCTCGATAGAATTCACTATATGGACTATGACATCTGGAATGTTAGGAACCTCGTCAGCTGCATACTTAGCATCTCTCAAAAATGGGACGGAGCCACCCCACTCTTTAGCCACCTGGGCTATTTCTTCATCGTCTGTTGAGACATGAACCTTATCAATATATACGCTCTTTGCGGCGGCCGCAATAGTGTGCGCGATGAGAGGCTTCCCTCCTAAAATCTTAATATTTTTTCTAGGAATTCCCTTCGAGCCGCCGCGAGCCGGAATTACTGCTAATACAGATAAATCTCCGATCATCCTTCACGCTCAGGATTTGTTAGATCTTTTATTATTTTACAGCCGGCCTCGGTGGTCATCGCTTCGCGCTGAAGTGTGAACGTTTGTACACCGCTTTCATGCAAAAATGATATATATTTTTTTGTCTGTGCTCTGTTGCCAAAATTGTCATTTTTGGAAAAATAATTTAGGTCGCGCTTTTCGAGCTCTTCTTTGGGTGCAAAATGTGAATTTGGAACACCCTCATTCATCATAAAATCAAATGCTCTGTGTATATTTAAAAAGGGATTAACTCCTTGTTGCGGTAAATCGTAATTCACATTAGATTTATATCTGCCTGTCAACATAATTTGTTTTATTTTTCTCAAGGTAGTCTTTTTTAGCTGATCATCTTCTGTATAAAAGTGCAACGCGTTCTTGCCTTCAAATCCTAAGTAGACTATCTTTGATGCTCCCATAATATATGCTAAATGAGTTGCCGATAAAAGGATACTAGTAGAGCCATACAATTGTTGTTTATCATCAACATGTCTTGATAGGGGTAATTTAGGGTCTACATCATTAACCGTAATTACTCTTGGATTTTGCCAGACTTCCTGAACGTATTCAAGTCTGGGGTCACGATGGGTCAGAATCGGAACATCACGTGGCAAATCAGATTCCAGCGCGAAAACAGTCTGTTCGATGTGCCCTCCGATCCAATATTTTAAATTAATTTTTAAATGAGAAAAATTAACCCCTATGGTAACACTCTTATTTAAAAACTCTATTTCTTTATCTGTTAGCTGATTGAGCGTGGGAGCACACCCTATAATATAAATTGTCTCGCCAAGATGTTTGTCGTTAAAGTCGCTTAGTTTCATATTCTTTCCCACTCCTCTGGTATCAGGTCTCTTGTTACTTCGTCGCTATCTCCCAAATTTGGATGAGTGGGGGCAAACCATTTTTGAGGGGCGATTACTTTTTTATCAGGATTCGTGTTCAACCATGCGCCCCACCACGAAAAAGACGAATTAGCAATAATGTTGTTTTTCATTTTTGACATCAAAAACAAGTCGACTACATCAGTCTCTCCGTGCACGTGAAATGCTTTTCGAACAGAAAAGTTCTCTTTGCAATAATCGGCATGCTCAGCCGAGTCCATATCACTAAAAAATACAAAAACGCTATCTGATGGAAAATGGCTAAACGCTCTTTCATAGTATTCTTTGCCTAATACTTCAAAACACCCCTTAAAGATATTTGTGTAATCGCCACGTCGGACGTGAACTGCAACAGTATTTTCCATATACAAAAGTCTGGAGTATTTCATTGCAATATAGTTCTCTACATCCGGCGGAAGGGCAAAGGAATCCAATATTAATTCTCTGTTATGTTTAAAATATTTTTCGGATTGAAAATACCCGGATAGTGCGATATTGCTAGCAGCCGGGATTTCCGTATATCGAAATTGCGGTTCTTGAAAAAAGTGTTCTACCGGTGCTTGTGGAGCTTCTAAATGTAGCTTACGAAATATGTTTTCACAATAATTACCATATTCTTGTTTATTTGATAAGCAAGGAAATAGAGCTATTTGGTCGGCATCTTTAGCATAAGATAAAGTGGTCGCGACACCAAACATCTGATTAGCGAGACCAAAATTGGCAGCGCCGGGGCCCTGAAGTTTACATGTTACAAATCCCATTTTTTCTCCCATAGGTTATTATAAATTATTATGACGTCGCTATTAAGCGACTTTGTGTGCCTTGAACTTAGAAATCCAGTAACTGACTGTGGCTTTCTCTAGATTGGGAGCTGAGGACATAATTTCTTCATACTTGTTATTTAAAAACTCTTCCGTAACTTCTTCTATATCGTGGTAAACTACAAAAGGCAGCTCTTTATAAAATTCCATATTTTGATGCCATGGAATGACCGGAATGGTTCCTAAGCATAGGGCCAACCAATTTCTACCACAATCCACGCCGTTCCCCAAAGGGCTAATTACAAACTTGTGATCATAGATGTTTTTACACTGTTTTGCTATTGTTACAAACTCCGTAGAATTTCTGTAGTCTTTTTCATCTGCATCACATTTTTTAGAAGTCACCCAATCTTTGGTCTTAAAATAATCATACACACTTTTTCTATGTGTTGAGTTCGTCCAAACTCCAAAATCCATGTAGGCCAAGTTAGTATGAAGCTTTGGGACCCCAGTTTCAGGCACTACCACAAAATCAGGATGATCCTTAATATCTGCATCTTTTAAAGTACCAATCCATGTAGAAACATGGGAGCCAATAGGGATCGATTCTAAGACAGGGTGAAAGTGTTCTATATTCTGTCCATACCATTTAATGACATTTGGGGGTTTTTGATAAAAAAGCTCTGGGGTTATCCCATAATC
>TARA_R110000824_G_scaffold109445_1_pt1 | contig 11266 bp, 5 predicted proteins | sample TARA_R110000824 | Tara Oceans TARA_R110000824 (sample SAMEA4397747) | marine metagenome | biome: Polar Biome; feature: [MES] marine water layer (ENVO:01000295) within the mesopelagic zone...; material: water (ENVO:00002006), including particulate matter (ENVO:01000060) such as...... | reverse complement strand
GTTATGCCTGCTCATGATGTTGATATAGTTTTAGAAATAGATCACAATACAGAAAACCAAGGAGATCCTAATTGGGAGGCTCCTGGTACAATTTACGGATGTATGGATTCTAACGCAAGTAATTTTGATCCTAGTGCAAACGTAGATGATGGGGGTTGTTTATATTTAGATGACGACGGTGATGAAGATGATGATCCACTTGGTGATGCGTAATAAATAAAAAATATGAAATTAATAAATAATATAACAATAAATAAAAGTCCAATGGCTTCTGCAAAAGTTTCTAGACAATTTATTGTTGAAGGAGATCCTGGTGCTGTTTTTTCTATGACAGTGACAAATGAAGATTCTCATTTTTATAATTTTTCTGAAAAAGTAGATAAAAACGGTGAATTAGAAACAGCTTTAGCATTTGCTTCTATAGGCGCCAAACTATCATTAAAAACTATTGGTGAAACAGGTACTTATAAAGGGTATATTGAGTTTCCAGCAATTACCGATGACGATGTATACAGCATTACGCTAGAGGCAGATAGTTCTAGTAATACTATTTTAAATACGTCTTTAGCTAATAACAACGTTTATGTTTTACCAAATATTTACAAATACCACGATACAACCGTTACCTTTTCTTTATCATCAACTGGTAGTTCTAGCAGTTATAATTCTTTGCCTAGTAACGTTACATCAACTGGTGTTAGTAATAGTGTTTCTTCAGAAATTATTTTAAAAACTATACCAATATCTTGGGCTGTAACTTTAAGTGAAAGTCAATTTATTATAGCAAAACAACCTAAAATATCAGATTTTCAATTTACAACTACTAAAACTTCAAGAACAACTGGTTCTAGTACAACGCTTGTTGAAGTAACAAACATGCAGGGTCTTTCTATTGGCATGGGTATTAGTGGTACTGGTATAGCCTCTGGATCAGTTATAACAGCTATAAGAAGTGGTTATTTAGACGCAAATAAATCTTCTGATCTTAAGGATGTCTATATTATACCAAAAGCTATAACAACAAACGTTGATGGTGGTCAAATAATAGATGATGATCTCGGTGGTACAGTTACTATAGATAAATTATCTAGTTTTAACGCTGGCATAACATTAACCTTTACGGGTAAAGGCTCTTCTGCTAGTAATGAGTTTAATAAAACTAGTTTTGTATTAAAAAATGCTTTGTTAACAATAGATCCTGTAGTAACAACATTAGACGCGGTAGCATCTGGTAGTACAACAATACCATTAACAAGTACAAATGGTATTAAAGCAGCGGATACAGTTTTAATGACAGGTATAGGTGTTACAGCAACCTCTCCACATGTAGATACTGTAAATGCTGGAGTTTCAGTTGTTGTAAGTGCAGCTCAAACAATAGAAAATGGACAAACAGTAACTTTTACTGGTAGTAGTAGATCGGCAACTATAACAGCTGATCTACAAATTATATCACATGGTATAGACAATATAACATTAACTTTAGCTTTAGATAACATTTTAACAGTCGCATAATATGGAAATAACATTAACATTTGAACACCCATTAAATCATTCTTTACAAGTGGGTGATACTATTTGGTATACAAGCACTAGTCATACTGGTGGTTATGAAACTGCTAATTCTTCACAAACTATAAAACTAGGTACTGTAGAAGAGATTAATCATCAATATAGAGCACACCAAATTAAAATTAGTAATTATGTTATTGATTATTATCCAGAATTAACTAATGTTTTTATTATGTTTTCTAAAGATAACAACGTTAATTTAGCTAATTTAAATGGTTATTATGCTAAAGCAAGATTTGAAAATAATTCAGAGGAAAAAGCAGAACTTTTTGCAGTTAGTTCGGAAGTATTTATAAGTAGTAAATAAACAGCAAAAACTGTAACTATATATATACTTAACTTATATTATATGGTAAAAAACGAAATAAGTTCTAGAAGTAAAATTTTAGATCTAGAAAAAACATTATTAGACAGTGTTGATGATGTAAATATTATTGGGAATAATGGTAACGTTGTTAGATCTGAAGCGTTTCCATTAAAACATTCATTTGCAGATGGAATATATATTAGACAAATGGAAATGAGAAAAGATTCTATTGTTGTTGGGGCAATACATAACCATTTACACGTCTGGTTTCTTTTAACTGGTTATATAACAGTTGTAACAGAAGGAGCGACAGAAGATTATATAGCACCTTGTTATGTAGTTTGTACTCCAGGTGTTAAAAGAGTTATATATGCAAATGATGAAAGTATATTTGTAAATATACATAAAAATCCAACAAACACACAAGATTTAGATGAGTTAGAAGCCGAAATAGTTTCTAAAGATTATAAAGAATATGAAGAATATATTAATAAAAACAAGTAGATTATGAGTTTTATGATAACCGCTATAGTTGGTATTGGAATTGCTGCAACAGCAGCAACTGCCAAACTTGGTATGGCATTAGCTGGGCGTAAAGGTAGAATTGCAGAGCAAAAAAAAGCAAAGAGAGAAATGGCAGAAATGAAATCAGAATATGAAAATTTAGATACTAGTAATTTATCAGCTGGATTTAAAAACGCATATGCTGGATTGGAAAATACAATGGAAGATTTAACTGTTAACCAACAGCAAGCGCAATTCCAAGCTCAACAAGGTCAACAAAGTAGAGCTAATATAATGCAAGGTTTACAAGGAGCGGCCGGTGGTAGTGGTATAGCTGGTTTAGCTCAAGCTATGGCCAATCAAGGGCAGTTACAAGCTCAAAAATCATCTGCTTCTATAGGATTACAAGAAGCGCAAAATCAAAAAATGGCAGCACAACAAGCAGCTAGAAATCAACAATTAGAAGCTGGAGGAGAAATGAATGCGCAACAACAAAGATTATCTGGTGCTGAAAGAGGTAGAGGGTTAGAATGGAATAAAACATCTACATTACTTGGTATGTCGCAACAAAGATTAGCACAAGCTAATTTAGCAAGAGCCCAAGCAAAACAACAGCAAATGAATGCAATTGGAGATATAGGACAAACTGGTATGCAATTGGCTAGCGTAGCTGGAGGCGGAGTTGGTGGTGGAGTAGGCGGAGGAGGACAAACTGCTCGTCAAGCTGGTGTAACTAATTCTAGTGGTGGTTTAACCCCGCAAGCTCAGAGTTATTACCAACAAGGCGCAAACCCGGTACAAATGGATCCTATACAAAACCCTTTGTATAATATGGACCCTATAAATGTTGATCCTAATCAAATTTCAGGTAATTTTAGTAATTCAAGTTCGTATAGATGGTAATGATAGGGTTAACTGTAGAATTTAAACAAATATAAATATGGCAACAAACTACGGAAGTAATAGAGATTTAATAAAAGGAGCTGCAGATGCTTACAAAAACTATGATAACATGCCTGGTATGTATCAGGGTTTAGATGAATTAGTTGATGCAGGTTTACAACAATCAAAAAAAGCTATTGAAGATCTAGACAAAAAAAAGAAAGAAAATGATGATCTTATAAAAGATTTTGAAAAAAATGCTAATAAAACAATACAACAAGCCGGTAGTTTAAGCGATGTTATTTATAATGATACTTATGAAAAAGTTAATGCTCTTAAAGTAAAAGCTCAAGCAGCTATTAGTAGCGATAATGATAAAGAGTATCAAAATGTATTAAGAGAAGTTTCAGCAATATCATTAGAAATTCAAGATCATAAAGCAACTAGAAACGATATCGCAACGTTGATGACAGATCCTGATGTTAATTATTCAAAATCTATGTTAGAGAACGGTGGAGATGAAATGTTTTATATAAATCAAATTCTAGCAAATAAATATTCTAGTAGTGATAAAGATGGGCAAAAAGTTTATAATTTAAAAGATAGAGATGGTAAAACTGTTAGCTTTACTAATGCTGAACTTCAAGCTATGTATATACCTGAAAACGTGGGTTTTCAACTTGGATATGGAAAAGCATCGATACAAGCAAAAAAAGATGAAATTTGGGATGGAGATACTTTTAGATCTTCAATAAGAGACTCTATTGGTAAAACTCTACCTGAACTTAGATCTGCAATAGCAGATGGTAGAGGTGGTTTAGACATTAGAAAGTTATTAGAAAATGATACAAATTTAGATAAAGAAATATTAGATTCCATTAGCGGTTGGGATACAGACGGTGATAGTTTTGTAGATCCAGATGAAAAAGCCAATTTCATTGATGCGGCATTAAATTATCAAAACAAGAACTTTAATGAAGACACTACAAGGTTAATAATTGAAGAAAAATTAACACAAGCTGGAAAGAAAAAACACGCTGCTTATTGGGCAGAGAAAAATAAATTAAGTGTTGATGATTTTGATGAAGATGAAAAAACCGTTCGGTTTAAAAATTGGGAACATATTGGAATAAAAGGCGAAACTATGACAGGTCCAGAAGCCAATAAAATGAAAAATGATATTATTAATCAAAAGCAAGTAACAGATAACGAAGGAACAACTTATGATTGGAAAGGTGATGGTTGGTATAATGGAGATGAAAAAGTTGCTGATGATAATGATGGTTTAGTAAAAGAATTAGGTATTCTTGATGAAAGATTTTTTGGAATAGAATCTAGTGGTGAAAACATAAAAGAAGATAAATTTGATTATGAAAAAGATTTTGGATTTGATTTTATAAAAATGAATGAAGAAGATGCTGAGGTTTATTTAAAGGAAAAACTTCCTAAAGGTTTTTCTTTTGAACAATATGGAATAGGAGATGCAATAAAAGTTAAATATGGTGACGATAGCGTAAATATAAATTTACAGCCAAACACAACTAGTGGAGAAAAAAATAATATTAAAAAATTAGTTAATTTCATAAAGAAATATCAGAAAAATCTTGGTTAAAATATGAGTGAAATATTAAACAATATTTGGAGTACGTTATCATCTCCCGAGCATAACAAGACTCAAAGCAGTTTTGAAGACTGGCAGTCTAACTTTTTTAAAAGTCCTGACGTGCAGAATAATGTTTATAATTATCTTAAAGAAAATAAATTAACAGAGAGTAGTCCAGATGAGTGGATTAATAATGTAAATGAAGATGTTAAAAAAAGTCAAAGTTCTATACCTTCAACTGAAACTGTTAGTGAGGTAAAAGACGATTCTTTAGATTCACAGATGTCTTTGAATATAAATAAAAGTCTTTTTGACTTTGAAGATGAAGACGTTGTAAGTAAATTAAGAACTCAGTTTGGTGATGCTTATGATTTTGATGAAATTGTTTTTGATCCCGAATTTGGATTTTCTGGATTTACAGTATCTACAAAAGACGGTAAATATTCTCAAAAAATTGAAACTAATATTGATGCTAGAACTAAAAATCCTTTTACCGGTATTGATCTTTATGGTCCTCAAGGAGAAGAAGCTTTAAGTATATGGGAAGAGCATGATAAAAAAGATCTTGATGATCCAATGTGGGATAAACGTTCCATTAATTTACAAGGAAAATCTGTACCGTTACTTTCTCAAAAACAAAAAAATATTATAAATCAATATATAATACAAGATAAAGCATCTCAAGTTTCTTATGATAAATTAACTAATTTTTTCAAAGAACATGATTCAAAAGAAACTCAATTAAAAATAAGAGAACGTGAAAGTGAAATTAAAAAAGCCACTAAAATATTTAATGATTATGTAAATGATGATGTCGCTGCCTTAGAAGAAGAGTATTCTAAAGAGAATTCGCCGAATTTGTTTCTTACTTACGAACAAAAAGGATCTAGTGGTTTGTATGTTGAGGGTGAAACAAAGATAATTCACACATTTGAAAAAGAATTACAAGCCGCGAAAAAAGAACTTAATACAACAACTTTAACTCCAGAAGTAGAAGATAGAGCTAGAGAAATGGTAATAGAAAATAAGAGACGCGAACTTAAAATAGCTAAAACAACAGAGTTTTTAGAAGAATTAGAAGATGGTGATATACTACCAGCTTCTTTAGCTTATTATAAAGAAAATCCGGATCGTTTAAAAGAAGTAATAACTTTAGGTACTAAAATGTTTGATAAAGAGTATGCTGCTAAACTTGAGTTATTACAAATTGAAACTCAAAATTTAAAAGATAACAAAGAAGTTGATGAGTATATGGTTTTAAAATCTAATTTAGAAAATTCAGATTTTACTTTTCAAATACAAGAAGGTGAAGATACTGTAACGCTTAGAGACGGTAGAAGAATACCTAAATTATTACTTGAAGAATTTGAGATAAAAAGAAAAAAACTAAAATCTAGTTACGATAATTTATTCAAATTACAAAACGATATAATAGATAATAGAGAAAATATAGTTGATGCTAAAACACAATTAGATCTATTTAAAAGAGATTATAACGATTGGGAAAGATTTGGTGTTACAATAGGTACTGGTTTTAAAGAACTGTTTGTTAATATAGGTGGTGCAACTGAAAATCCATACGCTCACAAAAGATGGTTGAAAACAAAAAACCAATTACAAAAAAGAAGAGACGAATATGCTATACCAATATCTTTTGATGATGCTTTTGATAATCCCACTAATTTTGGTAAATTTGTAACATCAGAGTTTGGAAATCAAATACCTATATTCGCATCGTTAGCAATTCCTTATGTTGGTTGGGGTACTTTGTTAGCTAGTAGTTATGGTGAACAGTATGGTACTATGACTACAGAAGAAATAGAAAAAGACGTAGATTATTCTGTATTTGAAAAAGCAGCTACTAGTGCTGGTTATGCAATCCCTGAATTAGCTTTTGAATTAGTAACAACAGTTCCTTTGTTAAGGGGCGCTGGTAATGCTCTTAGAGGTCTTTACGGTAGTAGTTTTAGAGAACTAATGGAGGTTGGGGTTAAAGATTTTACAAAACAGAATCTCCCTACATTTGTAAGAGGCTCAGTGTTTGGATCTCTTGGTGAAGGGGGTACAACTTTAACTCAAAATATTGTAACAGGTAAACCTTGGCATGAAAATGTAGATCACTCTTTATTTTCTGGATTAATGTTTGAATCAACATTAGCTGCTACACCTTTAGTTGCTGGAGCTATAAAAAATCAACTTGGTGATTACAGATCTAGTGAGGATTTTAGAAACAATTTAAAAGAAACAAATAAGTTAGTTCAAGATAACAAAAATTTAGATTTAAAAATAAAACTACTAAGGAAGAGAGGTAAAGACGGTAGAAACTCAGAAATTATTCAAGCAGAAAAAGATAAAGCTAAAAATAAAGAAAAAATTGATGATTTAGCAACTACTAATGAGTTAATATTGAAAAAACAAAAAGAAGGTATCATGGGTAGTTGGCTTGGTTGGGGTAAAATAAACAAAAACGGTATGAGTGCTAACACTATGAAGGGTTATTTACTTGTAACAACACAACAAGAGCAGTTAAGGATAGAAGCTGAAAAGATTAACAATAATGAAGGTTTTTCTGAAGATGAAAAAGCTAGAAGGTTAAAAGATCTTCACGACAACGGTATGACAGATTCTAATGGTAATAAAATTTATGGCTTTGGAACATTGCAAAACGTTAGAGATAAGTTTAGAGATCAAAAAAATAGTGAATTTAATTTGTGGTCAGCAGACAAAAACAACAAAGTAAAATTAGATAAGTTACTTAATCAAGCACAAGAATATCTAGATAATTTAGATAGTAAAACTACTCCAGATTGGGTTAAAAATTTGAAAAAAGGAAACAGTGAACGTGAAGATGTTGCTAGAATACTTTGGAATACGGAGAAAATAAAGGAAAATCTAAAGAAAGGTAAAGGAGCTCCAACGAAATTAGATCAAGATTTAATTGTTTACCAAACAGTGGAAGAAGCCGTTGCTGCTATGGAAAAATCTGAAATGGATGCGGGTGTAATAAAAAAAGTTAAGCAAGGAGGTCATGGTTTTGATGATGGAGGTAAATCTTACATTATTGTAGAAAACATGGCTAAAGACGATCGTCTTGAAACAAAAGCCCACGAGCTTTCGCATAGATTTTTAACAAACGCTGTTAAAGGTGATCCACAAGCTTTTAAAGAAATATCTGAAACTATTTTTGAATGGGCAAAGGAAAATGATCAAAAACTTTATAATAGATTAGTAACACAAGCTATAACTGTTGACTCTGCTCCAGATGAAATACTAGCTGTGTTTTTAGAAGAAGCTGCAGCTGAAAGAATTGATTTAAAAAACAAAAGTATTGGTGGTATAATTGGTTTTATGACTGGTAAAGTTATGAAAGATAATTACGGTGTTGATATGGATTTTGCTGGAGAATCTGATGTTATAAAAATGCTTATAGGTCTTGGTAAAAAATTAAAAGCAGGTAAGTTAACACTAAAAGATCAAAAAGCTTTTATAAAAAGTATGCGTCTTGAAAAAGCGCAAAGGCAAGGAGAAACTATAACTAAACTTCAAGAATTTGGCATTTTACCACCTGGTGCTGTTAAAATGTCTGAAAATGCAGAAGGATCACAAACCACTGTAAAAGCAGATTTATTTGAAGAAACAAACAACGCTTTAATTGAGGCTTTAGAGTTATACGGTATAGAAAACCCTCAAAGGTTGTTAAGCGAGGATATAGAGGTTAGAGCTGAGTTAGCTAAGGAGTGGGAAGCGCTTGGTGACAGTAGGTTTTGGATAGGTAGTATTATAGGTGAAAAATGGAAAAAATTTGTTGAAGTAAACTATTTATCTAAAAGAGACAAAGCCGCTAACTATGAACTTTACAAAGATCAAATACTAGATGTTGTAGCAACAGGTATTGAAAAAGGAGATAATGGCATACCATTTTTAGTTAGATCTTGGAAGCCAGCTGAAGAAGGTGGTAGAACTTTAACGTCGCATATATTTGGTGAGATTGAAACTAGGTTAATGGCTACTAACGGTATTATAGACCGTAAATTTCCAGCTTTTGATAAATTCACATCGTTATTAGACATGTCACAAGATGATGGTGGTGTTGATGTAGAAGGTGATTTAGGTATTGAAGCTGTTTTAGCTGCAGAAGAAAGAAAAAGAAAAAGAAAAGAAAACTTAGAAGAAGATAGATATAGAAAACTAATAGGTATTGATGATAAGTTAGCTAAAGAAATTAAAAACGAAATAAAAGAAGTTTTATTGTCTGGCGACTTAGGTTTAATTGATAGTTTTGATTGGACACAACATTTTTCTAAAGCTGCGCAGAAAAAACTTTTTACTCTTATAAAAAAAGAGATGAAAAATTATGATGTTTTTTTAAAGAAAACAAGAATACCTTTTATTAAGCATGCGCACACTTCTGACTTAGTTCAAATGGAAAAGATGGAAGAAGAAAAGATATTTGCTAAACTTAAATCTGAAAATTCTAGTCCAACAAAAATAAAATTAGCTTTTCTTGAAGGTTTAGTACAACCGTTTGAAGTAAAGAGCATGACATCTGGTCCAAATATATACGATAAGCTTACTCCACAAATTCAAGAGTTTATAGACTTTATGAGAGTTAGAGGTAGAAAAGATGCTTATGTTAAAAACAATATAAATATAATGGCTATGGACGCTGTATTTGATGTATTGCTAAATGAAACAGTGAAGGTTGATGGTAAAGATGTTAGAGTGTTAGATGAGTTTATAAGGCAACAACAAGAATTAGGTTTACCAAGCACAAGTAATGTTTTATCTATTGTTAAAGAAAGAATAAATAGAGATCAAGATGTTAAGTTTAGTTCTACTGTTAGAGGTTTCAACCCTACTCAAATGGCTATATTTTACGACGGATTATCAAAACTTGGTGAAAGAATAGATTTAATAAATGTTGGTGACGAAGATGCTATTTTAGCGGCTGTTGAAGAAATATACGGAGGTTTTCTTGTTGATGGTAAAACTATTTTTTCTAAAAGTAAGTTAAAAGCTTTGTCAAAAGATTTGTTTAAACTAGTTAAAAGATATGCTGTTATAGATAAAAACCACACTAATCTAAGCACAAAACCAAAAGAAACTTTAACTAAGTTTTTATATAACGAAATCGATGCTGGTGTTATAGAAGAAACATTACAAGAGTTTCTAGGTTTAGACGAAAAACTTTCTATTGCTTTTGACAATACTAGCAGACTGATAAAACATAGAGCCGCGCCAATAGACTTAGGAAAGCAATTAATCGAAAAGTACGGTAGAGAACAAGCTTTAATGATGATGATACACGCTGGTGGTATGTATAGCACAAGCACACAGATTAGTAGAGGTAATCATATTGTTAAAAATGGTAAAATTGTAAAGATTACGGAAGATCAAATTACTAAAATTGATAAAGAAACTGGTAAAATAGCAACAAAATTTGATACTCAAAGATATCAATCATTTGATAGTAAAAAAGATTGGAATAATAATGTTATGAAGGTTTTATTTCCAGAACTACAATTAACAGGAGTTGGTAATTTAAAGAAATTTCAAACTATTGACGGTGTAGTTGACGAAGAAGGAAAAGTGAAAAAAATAGATACTAGTTTATTAGCTGAAACTTCTAAAAAAGGTATGGAAGATAAAAACTTTGCAGTTAGAGAAGCTCAAGCTAAACTATCAGAGTTGTTTGTTAGAGATATAGCTCAATACTATAAAGATAAAATAAGCGAAGGTAAATTAGACAAAACAGATTTTGGTATGATGATGATGAGTATGGCTAGTAACATGCAATCACCGCTAAAAAGAGCTGCTAATCTAAAATACATATACAAAGATAAAAAAGGCAAAAAGTATAAAGGTGAGCTTAGGTATGAGCACATGATACCTACAAACTTTATGGTGCTAGCAATAACAGATGCTTATATGAGTGATAAATCTGATGTGGATTTAGATGCTTTGTTTAAAGAGTATACAGTTGCTATTATACCAGTTGCAATGGACGACATCATGCAAGAGATGGGTTTTACAAAAACAATGCCTTTTGGATATAGTGGTAAGCAGACTTCAAGAGTTAGATACTACAATATGAAAACTTTTGGCCACCCTAATTTATATACTATAGAAAGTATAGATCCAAAAGATAAAGGTAAAGTATATGGGCCTACTGTAAAATATAGTAAAAATATAAACGAAGTAAAAATAACTCAAAAGGCTATAATTGAAGGTAGAAAAATAATTAAACAATCCAAAGGTATTACTGTTTTAGATTTTGACGATACTTTAGCTACGACGAAATCTTTAGTTAAATATACAGCGCCAGACGGAACTACAGGTACTTTAAATGCAGAAGAATTTGCCAACACATATCAAGATTTATTAGAGCAGGGATATAC
>TARA_R110000824_G_scaffold255098_1_pt1 | contig 11268 bp, 15 predicted proteins | sample TARA_R110000824 | Tara Oceans TARA_R110000824 (sample SAMEA4397747) | marine metagenome | biome: Polar Biome; feature: [MES] marine water layer (ENVO:01000295) within the mesopelagic zone...; material: water (ENVO:00002006), including particulate matter (ENVO:01000060) such... | reverse complement strand
CCTACTTGATATATGTAATTTGCATTAGTACCAAATTCTAAACGATTGGTACTGGTCATCATTAAAGCATCACTAGCAATAGTGAAACCAAATGTAGTATCATTGTCTCCGTCTTTTACTGATACATGTGTAGTAGTATTTCCACCGCCATCATTATCAACGTGTAGTATTTGTTCATATGAAGTTGCAATGGATTGTCCTGTTAAACTTGCCATCTTTAAACCTTTTTATTTTTATTAGCCACGGTATACCATAGCAAAATCACCTGATGCAACAGTCACAGCAGACCACCTACCATAAATTGTTTGACCAGATGGAACCGTTATACTGCTTAAACTATCCCATACATCTGTATCTGATGATGTTGCACTAATTACACAAGCTTCACTTAAAGCTTGTATTGCTACATAAGTATGTGAATTAACTGTAGCATTAGTAACATAATCTGCACCAGCTTGTCCTAATTGTATATTGTTAGCTTCGCTAGTTGAATAATTGCGTATGCCCATTTTTGTTCTCCTTATTAAAAATTACACTACGTCGTCTAACACAGCGTATATTAAAACCTTTATATCGTTTGCAGCTGCTTCTGCTGTAATATCAGCTGTATCTACCGCACCTGCAAATCTTCCCCACCATACATCATTAGGCTCTAACACTAAATTACCAACTGCATTATCTGCATGAACCTCATGTGTAAAGTTTAAAAATAAATTATCTGTTGAAGCTGTAGTGCCATCCGATCTATATCCAGAATGTTTTACTACAATAAATTCTACATTATCACTTGCATGAGTTCTTGTAGGTGCTGTGCTTCCAGCAGAGTTTTGTAAATAGCCTATATCAGCTACTATTAATGGTTCGCTAGTAGTGTCAATATCTTGAGAGTAAGAAATCCATTTTGAATTATCTCCTGCCATATCGTTTAAATCATACACTATTCTACCGCTTACAGATATTTTTACATCATCTGGTAAAACCGATGCTGACATATTTACTATTGCTTTATTTGCTGCCATAATTATCTCCCAATTAATAATTGCAAACCTTGAGTATATTCAGCTTTTAATTGAGCATATTGTCCTTGCTTCCATTGATAGTCTGCTTGATACTGAGTAAGGTTTTGACTGTATTCTTGAATTTCTTTTGATACTTTTGCTTGATATTCAGAAAGTTCAGATTGAAATTTTTGTAATTCAGAAGCATACTGTTGTTGTTCTTTTTGTAACTTTAAATTTGCTTCTTGCTCTGCTTCTCTCGAATTAAGCTGAGCTTGTTGTATAGCTTCCTGTAGTTTACTTTGATACTCAACGTTTTCTTCATTAAACCTATTTAAGGATTTTTGTATTTCAACTTGCACTATACTTAAATTTCCTTGTAATAATTCTAAGTCTTCTGAAGATAATAAGTCATGAGCATCATAACTAGAAGCTGGTTTGTTTCCATCTATTAACGCCTTAACATCGTCTTGATTGTAAATAGGAGGAACTCCTAAGTTTTGTATAGTAGTAGAAGATATATCTGGTGTTGTAAAACTTGGAGCCGCTGGTATTTCAACTCCAGAAGCTGATGTAACTAAATCATATAGATTAGAAGACTTATCGGACATTAATCTTTGTAAACATCTTGCTGCACCCCCAAGAACTAATAAAGATTCTGCTTCTTTAGGGAAATGTTCCGTTCCTGAAGAACTGTATAAAATAGAATTGTCTCCATCTGATGTGGGTATTATAGGAATATAATGTAAAGTACCACTTGTTTCTCCACCAGATGCAGCACCAATTACAAATACATTTTGAGCTTCAACATAATATACTGGACTCGTATCGCTTCCAGCATAAATACTATTAGCGTCTTTATATCTTGCTTTGTTTACAGCAGGTATTTCTATAGCAGGATAATCACTTTTATCTACATATATAATTTTTTTAGATGCTATAGCAGTTCCACTGCTACCAATAGCAGTATTTTTAGTTAAATTTTTTAATTTATTATTAGGCAGAGCACTGATTATTTCTGCTCCTATATTTTGTAATGAAGAAGATATAAGATCATCATCTCCTACATTACCTATTAAATCTTCTATTTGTACTTTAAAGGTAGCCATTATGAAATTGTAACCTCCGTAAAAGTAATTGGTACTTTAAAATCCATTATAATATCTTCCCAATTTGCAATAGTTAAATCCCAAGTAAGAAATCTAGTATCGATAACTTCAGTAAAATCATCCATAGATGTATGTGCACTAACTTCATCCATTAGTAATCATATCCTTTTATACTTAATGAAGAACCATCTCTACCTGTATTTGCATATTTTTTACCTTCTCGTATACACATTTCCCATTGCTGCCTAAAATAACCAGCCATTTGTATTGCTTCTGGTTTTGTTTCATAACCTTTCATAATAGCATACTGTGCTAAAGCATCATGAAATTCATCAGGTATTGCAGGAGATTCAGTCATTGCTATTCCAGTACCACTAGCTACAAAATTTTCATCATTTTTAATTGCAAAGATTGTTACAGTTTTACCTGCAGCTGGTCCTGTATATTCTGTGGCTGGACTAACACCTGATACATTAGCTTTTGCAATTGCTATTCCATCACGTTCTAACCAGTATACTTCGTCTTTTGTTTTATTGTATGCCATTACGTTAAATCTCTTACTTCTGGTCTATCACCTAATCTATAGATATCATATCCATCAACATCAACAGATAATACTTCTAATATTAAATCGTCAAGAGCATAATATCGTTGGTCTTCTGATGTAGTAAATTGATATGCTGTTGTTAAAATTCTTGTTTTTCTACAAAACTCATCCAAAGCTTTATTTAAAAATATACGTATTTGTGTTTCCCCCAGCTCTGGGTGATGTTGTTGCACTGTTTCTATTAACTGTTTCTGTGTCATAATTCCTCAGTACGAGGGGAGATGTTACTCCCCCCTCGAGTTTCGTTTCTATTAACTTGCGTCAACAGTAGCTTTTGTTGAACCATTGCATAACCAGTTGCTTCCATCACAAAGAATATCAATCGTATCATTAATTGCACCAGCATTTAATGTAAGCGATGATACTGTTTCGTGTATGTCTCTACCAGTTTGTGTTGCATGATCTGTTCCATAGCTGCCATGATAGTATATTTTACTTGCACCGCCACTTATCACATGCTCACTACCATCTCCTGAAATAACTTTACAGGAAAATCCTTTGTAAACATTTGATATAGTAGGAAGCGTAAGTGTTATTGCAGAACCAGATAAAATAAATGCTTTACCATGATCTGCAGGAGCTATACTATAAGCTGCTGTTTTACTTTCAACAGAAGCACTTGAACCACCTATATAAGGTCTAGCCATAATTGACCTCCCTTAACTAATTTTAAATAGATGATGACTTTCTATAAGGGATATTCCAACACCTTCGTCAGAAAAGTATTGATCTTTTACCCCATCAAAAGCATTATCAGTTTTAATGTTAGTTTGATACATAGGTGAGCGATATTGAGCATGGAACAAGTTCTCTTCACTTACAGCAAGCATATACTTATTGTAAGGACCACGTAATGCAGGAGTTGGAATTAACTGAAGGATACCATGAGGTGTCTCAAGAATTTTATAATTAAATCCAAGAGAATCTCTTTTCATATCACTCATATTAACTGTCCAACCAGAGCCACCAGCTATTCCGCTACTTCCAGCTATTTTAGACCAATATCCTAAAGCACCAGCACCACAGAAAGCTCGCTTAACACCAGCTTCTGGTACATACTGGAATACTTTTTCCATATCGTCTACAAAATCGCTATAACTGTAACTAGCTTCAGTAATACTGAACACGTTCTGATAATCATAAGATCCAGTTTCACCATATTTATCCATAGCACTTACGATACCGTAAGTTGAACGAATAACATTTCCAGATGCGTCTGTTCTTCCGTCATCAGCAAAGGTCTCATCTACGTTAGATGCTTTATTACCAGCACCGTATGCAGACTCTCCTAAGCCAGTTCCACTATCACGCTGTCCGAAAAGGAATGCCTTTTCTTTTTGCATTTTGTGTTCTTGACTTTTTTGACCACGTAAACGTGCCAACTCTGAAGATTCACCACGTAGTGATGCAGCTAAAAGAGTTCCAGTAATTTGCAAAGGAGTTTTAAATATCTGTGAAGAATTATAAACTACTTGCAATTCATCGGACCAAGCTTCAGGTGCTGTCATACCTTCACCCTGTGCATTACCAATCACATACATTGGTGCATTATTTACACAAGTAAATGCTGCTCCAGAAAGTGATTTCATAGTAAGATTAGAACCTGATACTGCAGTAACTACAGCTACACCAGCTTTTGATGTTTCTGCAACATTCCAGAATTCAAATACTAAACCAACCCATGAATTATCGGGACCGTCTACTAAACCAACTATACCGTCAACAGCGACTGTATCGCCAGTATCATTATCGTCTAGTGTTGGTGTTCCATTAACTAGACATTTTTGTTTTACCCAAGGATTGCGATGTTCAAACATCTTAAAAATTGGGTCTGGTACTTTACGCTGTTCCCTATTTGAAATCACCGTAGTAAACGGAGATACGTCAGTCCAGAGTTCTTTTACAACTTGTGGGCTTACGTAAAAATCCCGTCTATCGGTATAGAGAACTCCAGCGGAGCCACCATTATACATGGACTTTAATGTTTCAGCCATTATATTTTACCTTTCTATCTTTTAAAAGAGAGCAAACCATCATTAAACAGGTCTTCATCATTTCTAGGAGCTTCAGAAGTACCAGTCTCAACTGCTGCTGACCTTGGTATCGCTAAAACTTCTTGTGACTTTTTCATTTCCTGTCTTTTTTGTTCTACCCTTGCGTCGGGTGCATCTTTCATCATATAGAGTTTTATAAGATGATCAACGGTTACGTTATTTGGATTACTTGCCCAATTGACAAAATCGCCAGCTTTTAATTGATCAAAACCGTATCCATTCATTGCATGAGATACAGCGTTATTTTTAACCAAATTAGTTTGCTGTTGAGCATACGCTTGCTCGTATTGAGCACGCATTTGACTCTCCCTAACTTCATCTTTTTGTTCAAGAAACCCCATGTAATCGTCTTGGTATCTTTCTTTCTCTAAACGAAACTTGAAAGACGTACTCTCAGGATCGTTATACGCATCGACCTCGTTGTAGTTGACTGGTTTTGCTGGTTTGACGGGTGGCTGCAATGAATTCTGTTGAACTCCCATATCTTGTTGGGGTTGTCCATTAGGTTGTCCATTGGAGACCGTTGGCTGTTGTTGCTGTGCTTGACTTCTATAATATTGAAGTTCTTGCTGTGCATTTGACAGTTCGCTCGTTACCTTGTCTGCCTGACTTTGCCAATATTCAAATCTACTCGAGTCTTCTTTTGCAGGTGCAGGACTTTCTAAGCTCTCAGCCTGTTCTTGTCCTGAGACAGGCGTTTCGCTGATCATTGGTTGGCTCACATCTACATCAAAACTTTCTGGTTTTAATGTATCACCTACAGGTACTTCTGCATCCATTGTTGGGATTGCAGTTTTTTCTACCTCGTAGCCATACGGTGTTTGATCAACTTCTATTCTTGCTTCTTGTGTTTCAGCCATTATTTACTCCTTGCGAATTGTTGTTATTCAGCATCCGCTGTTATTCTTTTAAGCCTACTTTTTTATCTACTGACTTTGTTACTTCCTTAACTTCTTCTTTAAGTTTAGCAAGTTCATCAGAAGCTCTTGACTTGTACAGCTGTGTAGCCATTTCAGCCTTTGCTTCTGCTTTAGCCAATTTCTTTTCAAATTCTTTTACTTCTACTCTTTTCCTATCATGAATAGACTCACGTTGCGCAGTCTGTAAGTCTCCTTGTAATTTTTTAATTTGTTCCTCTTGCTGCTGGACTTGCTGCATAAGTTTTTGCATTTGACCAGCTCTCTCTAAAACGCCTTCCATATCGGCAACATCGGTTTGTTTTAAAACTTCAATTTGATCTATTAAACCGCTTTGATAAAGTTGCATATAGTATTCAAACCTAGCCCATCTATTAGAAGGAAGCGTTGAGCCAGAAACAATAATGATATCATATTTACCAACAGATATATCATTTAATTTTTCCATTAGATGACCGCTTATATCATCATAAATATTTTGATTAATCCTTACTTCTTTAGGTTTATTATTTGGCTGCATTAATCTAATTACTTTTTCAGATGTATATACATATTGCATTAAACCGACTACAGATCTTGCAAGTTGATTTAATGAATATTCAATATCGTCTTTTTTAGACTTTATACGTCTCTGTCCATATTCATCAAGTGCAACAGTTCCTTTAAACGTTTGAGGAGCAGAACCAACGTCGCCTTGCATAAATGTATATATTCCCAATATTCTTTCTATGTCAGACTTAGCATCTGCTTCATTTTTGTATAATTCGTTTGGCAAAGGAACTGGTCCTGCAACAATAGGTTGTCCAAGCTCTGGATCAAATTCAATTACAGCCGTACCTGCACGACCCCATTCTTCTTCTAATTGTTTTTTATTCATTGAACCACGTGGAATAAGCAATTTTACATTAGTAGAACTACTAGCATGTGCAACAATAAGTGAGCGTAGTTTATTAATATACTCTTGTAAGCCACGAACTGTTCTAACATCACTAATTGGATATGGGTTTCTATGGTGATTATTCATTATTGGTACAATAGGATAATCTTCTATTGGCAATGTAACAGAATACAAATATTCATCACCTACAGAAATACATTGTTTTATGTTAGTTACCATAACTTTATTTACCATAATCTTTTCACTGTCAATAAGATCACCTTTAACAATAGGGTCTATAGCAGTATAACTATTTGGAATAGAGTTTTCATTTTCTCTTCCAGCTACTGGAGTAGGTTGCCCAGTCATAGGGTCAAGCTCCAGATGGTAAACATTTCCAACTTCTTTGTGGACTGCCATAAATTTAGAAACATTCATTTGATCAGTAAATATTTGTTGTTCTCCTCCAGAAACAGTTAATATAACTGCTGGTTCTTCTCTGTATTCTGCATATTGAGGGTCCGTTAAAAGCTTTTCATCATTTGATAAAGGATCAAATACTCTATAGTACGGAACCTTTACTTTTGTATATCTTTCAAATACTTCCAATTCTCTTTCAAATTCAATATCAAGCATTCCCTGTTTGCGTGATTTTGGAAGTACATCTTCTTTCATTAGTCCAAAACGATTTTCACTCTCTTCGTTTATATGACTTGTTTGAGATGATTCTTTTATATTCTCTTCAAATTCTGGATATATTTCAATTAATTCTTTTTCTGTCATACGTTTAGCAATAATAATATTACTAGCATCTCGACAGAATGGATCTTGTGAATCCGCATCAAAATAAACTGATAAAGGATCTACTGATTTAATAAATACTTCCCCTTTTCCAAAATCAGCTTCTGGGTGTATGTATGCCACCATAACGCCCATACCTTTTACATAATAATCGTCAATAGATTGCTTTAACTCCGTATTTCCATTTGATATTTCCCACACCCAAGCCATAAGATCTGAAAAGACTCTACCAACTTCTGTATCAGAATTATCACGCCCAGTAGATTGAAATTTTGGAGAGTTTGCAGTAAGCATTGCTTTTGCTTGCTCTACTGCTGGATGTATTACATTAACAACTAAAGGCTCTTGTGCTCTAGCACGTAATGCCTTTACCTGCTTATCAGACCATTGTTTTCCAGCCCTAAATTCTGCATCCTCAGAGGCTTGCTTAGCCCAGTCTGAGCGTGCAGAACTATAATTGGAAAATAAATCCTGAGTAAGTTTTACTTCTGGATGTATCTCTGGCATGTGGAATTATGCATTGCAATATCAACTTATACGTTTTCGAGGTCATAATAGTTCCTTAGAACTTAGATATACTTTAACTAATCATCCAATCAAAAGTTTGAGAACTTGTATATTGTTCTGTTTTTACAGTCATATCGCTGTTCTCATGTACTGGTGAATACGTATTTTTCATTGCATAGTACAGACCATCTAATAGGTCATCATGCTTTGCTCTAGGGTATAATAGCAATTCATCTCTTAGTTCATCCATAGAATCGAGCATGTATACTTTTTTTTGAGCAAAGTATGGCTCCATTGTTTCTAATCTTGCTGATTTGCTATTCCTAGGGCTTTCTTTTATTTCCAATCCAGCTATAAACATATTCTCATCATCGCATCGTTGACGAATATATTCTCTAAGCATCTCCTGATAACCAACTGATTCAATACGAACCTTTGATGGTTTTAATATTTTAAAATGCTCAATGATTTGGTTTGCAAGTTTCATAGGCGAAGCTCTTTTTCGGTAGTAAGGCAAAACATACCTATTATTTTCTTTATCTACCGCAACAGAAACTATAGTACTATAATCTGCTGTGCTTCTTGTAGAAGAAGCAGGATCTACTCCTGTAAATACATTTACTGGTAATAGTTGATCAGTGTCGTGATGATTCTTACTTTTAAACTGAATAAACGCATCTCCATCATCTCCATGCACCAACTTACCATCATATGATTGAAAATACTGTTGTTTAAACAATTGATCTTCATCTCCTATAATTTGACATAAATATTCTCTATAAAACACAGAAACTCTATTTATAGACTCTAGTTCTTCTTTTTTCTTTTGAAGTTTCTCTATAGGGTGCCATTCTTCCCATAATGAAATTTGTTTATTAAGATCTGGAGCAAAATGCATATTCTCCCAGCCTTGCATTTCTTTTAATGTTTCTACCATACAACGCTGATGCTGCGGAGTACCAATGACGGCTATACGCCCTCTTTGCGGGTCCAAGGAAGGTAATGCACTCTGCAGCAGCCAACGTAAATTTACTTCCATTGCTTCTGAAGTCTTTGTATTGTTTTCATCTTCTGGGTCATCTACTATAATCAATGTAGGTCTTTGGTTTCCTTTTTTAATACCACGTAACTGTTGACCCGTACCTTTACATACAATCATAGAACCATCTTTTAACTCTATCTCTGATTTAGACCATTGCCTAGCAGAATGCTGACCCCAATAGCCAAATAAACCTCTAAAGTTTGCTGAGAAATCAAGACAGTCTTTAATAGTGCCTAATAATTTAATAGCATGGTCTTGAGTTCTAGAAACTAAGACTATTAATTTTTGCCCCCCATGGAACATTAAGTGATAGAGGGGAAAGACACCGCCAACGATTGATGATTTGGCGTGACCACGGGGGGCGACAATGTTTATTTGTTTTATTTCTTCGTTCATTAATCTTTTTGATATTTTATAATGAAAATCTGGAGAAGCAGAAGAAAACATGTTCGGCATACATACTTTGCCAAATAACACAAGGTTTTTAAGTAATTTCCCTTTTATCTTATTAATGTCTTCAGTCTTGGTATCCATATCTATACATATCTCCAATCATTTCTAATTCATTAATAGCGTCATGTGCTAACTTAGCTAATTTTTCTTTTGGTTCGTTATTCATATAAGCAATCTCTGTCAGAGCCTCTATTGCAATCTCCATTTGCATCCGTATAATATTAAGCGGATCAACGCCTAAATATTGTTCTTCAGGGTTTGCTAGATTCTCTTTGTTCATTTGTTTCTTCTTTCCGCTGTACAAGTAAAGATCTTTCTTCTGACTCTATTGCTTCTGCAATATTGCTAGACATATCTAACTGTAGCGTATCTGTAATAATCTTTTTAGAAGGCTTCATCTCTAGTAGCTCCATAAAATAATCACATGCCTTTAGCATATTGCTCACATCTTGTTTTTGGCGTGCTATTTCTATAGCTTCAAGCATAGTGTCTACTACTGAAGATTTGCTAATACCTTTCTCTTTCATAACTTCTTTTAATTTTTTTTCTATCATATCTTTTACAAACTCCTGTTTTAATATCCGCTTTACGGTTGCTCTTGGAGAACTTTGATCAGGTCTATATATCTTGCCTAATTTTTCATAATCAAAGTTACTAGCAGATAAGGCTTGTCCAACATAAGCGTTTACTAAGTTCTTAGTACGTGTCTTTCTTGCTTCTCTTTCCTGCCAAGACCTTGGATTTGCTTGAGAATAAACTCCACAAGCTTTATTAATTAAATATTCTATTGTATTTGTATTACCTGCCCAGTTAGCTCCATGACAAAGCCTAATAAAGGTCTTTACTCTTCCTTTTTTATCTGTATAGTTCTTTCTTCCAATACAAAGACCTACATATCCATCATCAGTAACTGCATAGTTACCCACACTTGCTTTCTTCCAATGCACGTAAACAATACCATTGTTTTCTGCTTCTTCTTGGGTATAAACTTTATATACTTTGTTTATACCCTTTAATTTTCTTCGTAATGTATCCATTTAATCTCCAGATACTAATGTAATATAGTCTCCATCTATAATAACGTACATATCCCCAATTATACTGAAATTATATAATTGAGTACTTACCATATTCCCTATACTATTGATATACCACGACTTTAATATATAGTCTCCAGCTGGTATTTGGTCAACATCTCCTTGAATCGTATATGGACACATTTGTTCTTCCAAATATATGATATTATCTGTCGTTCCTTGGCAAATAGCCAATATTTGACTACAATTTGGTGGAACATTACCTGTCTCTACGTATATATCGAATAATGTACTATCATTATACGCATTATCAATATATATCGTATCCATTTGATATATCGTATCTATCCGTATAACATATACGGTATCTCCTTCTCTATCATCATACAGAGTATCTATTATAACATCATATATGGTATCATTATAGGTTGTATATAGAGTATCTGTTTGATATACATACAGAGTATCTGTATCTACTTGCGTAATTATCTCTTCGATAGTGCAATTATATAAAAATAATGCAACAATCGCTGCTAATATTGTTTTCATTTGTTTTCTTTCCCCTGAGTTACTCTATTGAGTTACTCTATAGTGTTTATATAATATACTAGAAAAAGAGTAATTACACAAGTGTATATACACTATAGTATTAATCCCTACTCTCCCTATTCGTTTGTGTCTTGCTATTTAATTGCTGCTCTATAATTTTATTGATAATTTTAATCTCCGCATCGAGCATTTCTCTTTCTTTGTCTATTTCTCTCATATCTGCAAAAAAGACTTCTTCATCTATCGTATGAGGTTCCCAAGAACCAGTTGCTATATTGAAAACTTCATATAACCTACGTTTACCCATACCAGATTAT
>TARA_R110000824_G_scaffold160965_4_pt1 | contig 11270 bp, 9 predicted proteins | sample TARA_R110000824 | Tara Oceans TARA_R110000824 (sample SAMEA4397747) | marine metagenome | biome: Polar Biome; feature: [MES] marine water layer (ENVO:01000295) within the mesopelagic zone...; material: water (ENVO:00002006), including particulate matter (ENVO:01000060) such as...... | reverse complement strand
TTTTGAAATATTATTAACTTTAGAAGTGAAGTCCGTCCCAGCTAAAAGATCGACCGCACTAGTTGCAAGAGTGGCAACGCTTGTTCCTATATTAATAATACCAGCGTTAACTCCCTCTTGAAACTCTGAAGAAATAGGAGATTTGTATGGTTTTTTTTCTTCTCCTAGATTCATAAAAGGATTATCGCTAGAGGAGACTTCTTCTTCTCCCAGGTTCATAAAAGGATTATCGCTAGGAGAAACTTCTTCTTCTCCTAGGTTCATAAAGGGATTAGTCTCAGCCATTATTCTAATCCTGTTATATCTACGCCCATTTCTTTTGCTTTATCTAGTATCTGTTGTTTCTGGCCAGGGTTACTTTTAAGAGCTTCTTCTAGTTGTTGTCTTAGTTTTGATGGATTAGATACAGGAGCAGGGGTCGAGGCTCCAGTTCCTCCTAACGTCATCATCTTCATAATCCATTGCTCTTCTGTTAGTCCTGGTAATAGAATAGTTTTACCCGTTTCATCTTTATCTTCTATGAGAAGACCTTGAGCTACCTTTTCCTCTTCCCCCATTGCAGATAATTGTTGCACAAGAGATTGTCGTAATCGTTCAGGAGTATACGCATTTGATTTACCCCCCTGTGCTGCTGTTGCTCTAGCCAAGGCCGTCTGTTGGTAGTTCTGTAGTCCTCCTAATATGGCTTTATTTAAAGCTTCGGGACTTTTCCCTATGGTACCAGCAATAGCAACTTGCATTATCTTGTCGTTTATTGCGTCAAGATTTCTCATATCGGAAGAATCATTTCCTGTCTTGTTAAGAAATTCTTTTTTATCTTCTGGAGTTGCGCCAGGCATAAGCTGTTCGATTAATTGCTGTGCCACCTCCGCACTTATGTTTTCCCCTGCTTCTATCTTAGCTTGAACATCCGCTACTAAATCATTAAGAGACATCTTAGCTTCTATGGCAGCTGTTTCTTCTTTTTTATCCTGAGTAAGTTGTTGATACACTTTATTTCCTGCAATAGCCGTACCACCAGAAAGTAAACCAGCCGTTAGTTTTGGATTAGCTGACATCCCCGCAGCAAGAGAATTGTCACTAATTCCTAACGTTCGTCCTATCTTTTCCATAGAAGGAATTTTAGAACCAACAAATCTTCCTGCTTGTTGAATTAAAGGAATTGCTGCCCCCCCGCCAAAATAATTCGTTGGGTAAGGTCCCGGGGACGTAATTTTCCCTCCCATATTGTAACCCATAGGAGGTCGCATAATAGGACTAGTAGCAGCGGGACTAGGACCGTTGGTCATGCCTCCCGCTTGAAGCAACTGAGGAGAGGACGACATAATGCCCCCCATCCTAGCCAGTTTCTTTCGAGCATCTCTGCTCTTAGTTTGAAACAAACTTCTGTTATGTACTCCGTCCATAGAACCTCCGTTATTATTTAATAGAACCAAGCCCGCCCATCTGAGCAGTCGTGCCTACAATGTTCGATAAAGAACTATTCTTCGGACCCCCTGCAACAGCTAACGTAGATTGTGAAGCAGGAATACCAGAGATCATATCTCTTACATAGCTAAATCTTGTGTAAGGTTCGTAGGCTTCTTCTATAGCAGCTGATCTACCTGTGTCATATTCTGTCTGAAGTTGACTTTGTTCCAAGGATCCTGCGTCAAATAAATTCCTAGAATCCGTCATACCTAACTGTTGGATGTCTCCGCCAAGTCCTGCCATCGACGTTCCTAAACCTTGGAATAAAGTAGAAGCATTTTGATTTCTGGTCATTTGATTATCAAAAGCCCTCATAGAATTATCTTGTGCTTGTGTGTACGCAGCGGATCGTAGCTCCGCGCCTCTTTGAGAAGCTATGTCAGCCGTGTTTCTCTGTAATTCTTGTTCTGCAACAGCTTGTCGAGATCCTCCAAAGGCACCAGTACTAACGGATCTCCCGCCCATACGAGCTCTTTCTATATCCGCTGTGCGTTGTATGTCAGCATAAGTTGTATCAACAACATCCTCTACATATGGATCCATATATTCTTGGTAAGATGAAGGATCATACTTCCCCATCATTGCATCCGCTGCCGTCACACCTTTTTCCATAAGTTCTTCAGAACGGTCTGTATAAGGTTTGTATGCACCTATTCCCTCTGAAACCATGTCCAGAGCTCTTTTCTGATCGTCTGTAAATCTTATAGCATCAGGGGGAGGAACGCCTCCACTTACTTTCTGTATAGGATTTCCGTATTGGTCTAAGGCAGGCTGCCCTGTTTCATCCAGTTCATAAACAGGGTTCCCTGCTTCATCAACAACAGGCTTTCCATATAAAGGAGACTCGGCCCCTATTCCTGTAACACTGTTGTCATCACCTACATTGTAGATGTTGGACATTAAATCCTTTAAGAGTTTTTCATAATACTCTGGAGGTAGAGTAGTACTTTGCGATTGAATTTCTTCTTCCATTATGCTCTCCTCTCAAGGCTGTTCATCATCTGATACATTTTAGCTGCGCCTGCAGCGCGACTACCGTTACCCGCTCCTCTAACCGCATCCTCTGTCATAACAAACTCTCCATCCGAGAGCCTAGCTTCTTGAACTGGCCCACCGTTTTGATAGATTGTAGCAGGGATCGAGTCACTCGTTCCTGTGCCCGGACCTTCAATGTACCCCCCTTGGTTTGCATAGAGAGTTCGATCAACGGGTTGGTAAACAGGGGCAGGCGTTCCTTTGTAATCAGGTGCCCTCTCTCCTGTTGCTAATTGTTTTTGTTGTAGTGGCGTTAAAAGGTTCGCATAGTCAGGTGGTCTTCTTTGTTTGTAAAGATACTCTCTCATTAATGAGTTCATCAAGGGATCTTCCGGCATTGAAAACATATTAGAAAGAATACCGCTTGTTCCTGTGTTCCTATTTGCCCCTGGTTGTCCGGGAACGGAAGCGGGGGCTGCCCCGTTCGATTGATTATTCCCTGTAAATAAGCCTGCTAATTGGTTCCCAACAGCTGCGTTACCACCGCCACCGTTTAAGGCGTTCATTAGAAGGCCTGTTTGTCCCATTGTTCCGCCAGTGAAAAGCCCCCCTATCCCCGATTGGACGGCATTTTCCATCGATCCGCCACCTAAGAGAGTTCCAAGCCCAGATCCTAGAGCAGCCCCAGCGGGACCTCCTACGACCATGCCAACGAGAGACCCTAGTGAGGAAAAGATGTTACTCATATGTTTCTCCTTTAATAGCTTCTGGAGACGTTACCGAAACACTTGCGTTGCGCCAGTTTTTCCCGCACTTAGGACAAGTACCTGTATCGAAAGCTAAGAGATCCTCCTTGGTACTTATCGTCTCGTTACACATAATACAAAATATTGGTTCTGTCACGTTTACATCCGTCATGTTGTTACCACCGTTACTGTTCCTACTGATGTTGTTATATTCTGTCCTAATACATTTGAGGCATTCAATCGGTTCACCATAACAAACCCATCGACTTGAAACAACCCTCCTATTTCTAAGCCCGCTTCCGTTGTAGGAAGATCAGTAAGAACTGTTGTTGTGTTTCTTCCTTCGCCTGGGTTTTGGATCTGCTGAAGGTATACCGAAAAAGATCTCATGACTTCCGCAAAATACCTATTGTCATATTGTTGCGGAGGTATTGGGAAGTGAGGAAGAACAAGATTACGAGACATTACCTTCTCCCATCTGGTCTAATATCTACCCTTGGTGCACCAAGTCTCCAACCTACTCCTAGACCATCTGATTGGATCTTTAAAGCAAAGCTCCTCCCTCGAAGTCTTATGTTAATCTGTTTGGTGAACTGTTCCACGGGAACCGAAGCTGTCTTAACCACACTAGAATTAGATGTATCGGTAAAGTTTCCCCCCGGAAAGTTCCTCGTTTGAACAATAAAGTTAGCAGAAGGAGTAGGGTTAGACGAGTTAACAAAAGTAATGTCGGGTATCAATCGTTTAATAAAAGCAAATTGATCCCCCTCTCCTAGATCTATTTCACTTGATTCAATATAAGCGTTTATTGCTGTAGCAGGAGTAGTGGATCCATCATCAAAACCTTGTTCATGCTCATATAAAAATCCGTCCGTACCCGCAGCGAGCGGAGTAGAAAAGATAGCTCGATCAACCCAAGCCGTTCTTGCTAGATCTCCATATGACCAGACGCTCTCAACATAATTATAAACGACATATTTATCATTAGTCTCACTATTTAAAGAAGCGTAGAACCACCAGACCTCAGAGCTTTGAGCGTTCAATGCAGCCGTGACTTTCTCAGATTGTCCCCTGTTAAAATCATCAAACACCTTGTCTCTAACAAGGCAAGGAATACGCTGCACAGAACCTCCATACCCGTAAAATTCACTCTCTCCCATCCAAAAAAGGTTATCCTGAACAGCGACAACAGCATTAGGTCCCGCTATCGTTGTGTTTTCTGAAATAGAAGTAATACCAAAAACTTCAGGAGCCCCTAAAAATTGCATGGAGTAAAGAGCTCTGTCTGTAAACACAACAACTTCCCGCCTTGTTTCTATAGCAGCTACTATTTCTGAACCAGAACTTATACGAAGTTCCCCTGCCGTATTTGTTGATTGTGTCTGCCAATCTGTTAAAGATTCTTGGGACGAGAACCGAATAGCCAACGGATCTTGCGCCCCAGGTGCAGCCTCTGTATCACATCCGAACGCAAGAATATGTCTATTAGTATCTGATATTAATATCTGCTTTGCTATAGTAGGAACACTGTTAGCTCCTGCCAGAGAAGAAAGATTCACGCCCCTTGATCCTAGACCTAAAGAAGAGTCATAGTAAAAAATACCACCATTGCGAACATTGAATAAAAGATCTTCTCCAAAATTATCGTGGCTCCATAGCCTAAGTGTTGACGTTAAAACACTGCCCGCAGGAGAAGCTTCTCCCCATCCCCTTGTCGTAGGAGCTTGAACGTTCCAAACGCCCGCGCCCCATCCGTTAGAAAACACCGAAGTATCTAGACCTACACTTAATTGATACGCTCCTTTAGTGGCTCCTCCGCCACTTCCATTATCTCCCGCTGTTGCCGTGACAGGAGTTGGAGTATATTGACCATTTACAGTTATTTGTTTTAACGACTGAACCGTTCGAGCAACAAAAGTGTATGTGTTACCGGTAGGAATAGAATCTATCTTGTACTCTTGATTAAGAACGGCAGCGGAGATGTTTCCCCCGAGAGTTAAAGCCCCAGAAAAAGTAACAAAGTCTCCAGACACACAGCCATGTCCTGCGTCTGTCGCAGTGATTATAGTAGAACTGTTCGTAGCAGAAAAGATAACCCCTCCCGCTGCAGTCGTTCTTCTAATAGGAGTAATGTCATAAAACACTCCTCCCTCATCTATATAATATTTTTGACTAGTACCAACTCCAAGAAGTTTTGCAGAGGCTAGCGTTGACCAAGAATGAAGGGCACGACACGCCCCAAGAAACGAATCAGGCGCAGATCGTTTTACCCAGCCACCTATCTTTTCTGCCACTCCGAACCGAAAGCGAACCTTGTCCATATCAAACCAGCCACCTTCATTATCATACGAAGTGGTCTCTCTGTTAATACCTGGTTTAAACTTCAGCTTTGTTAAAGGCATTCTTACACCCCATATCTTACAAGAATTTCCGACATTTCATCAGCATCATCTGGCCACCTACTTTTAGTCATCATCAAATACATTGATCTACCGTTGTCGGATATAAAACTGTCTTTAACCGCGTTTCTCGCAAGAGGCGCAGCAGTTGACAATGTTTTACCATCATAAACAGCCGTAGAGATATTAAAAGCAGTAGATAAAGTGTATTGCATTCCGTTAATACCCCAACTTGCAGCGTTTGCGTTCCCTGAAACATACCCAGGGCCAGCAGGATCCAACACATGAAACACAAAAAGTGTTTTGCCGTTAGTACTGAGGCTAAAGTTTGTAGCGTCTGTCATAACTTGAGTTCCAGTGTTTGAAATTTGACCAAACTGAGCCGAAAAACTTTTTGTATTTGTAGGGGTCTGATTAATATTGCTGTCTGCCGTCCAAGCCGTGGCAGCCGTGTATTGGTTGATCGTTCCCCCTGCGCCCGTGTTTTTGTCTAGGATGTATAGATAAGCTCCGTCTGAACTCCATTGAAAATCGGTCACATAAAATGAACCAGTTGTGGTAAACGCGCTATTTTCACTAGCTGGTATAGTGCTGACATCCCAATCGGTACTCATATTGTACTGCAAAACTTTTTGGTTACTACCGGCCGACAGGTAGAATTTAGTGGCTCCCGTAACTCCTCCAAGTCTGCCTCTATACGTATCACCGACAAAGATGAAGTCTTTAGATACTTTAAAAGCTAACTTATCTAATCTATATGCATTAGAAGACCCGCCTTGAATGTCCCACTGAACCATTCTTCTTGCTTGACCGTTGTCTGATCGGAACTGATTAACAATCAAGGTCATCCCTCCGTTGCCCCAAGCAAAAGAACTTACAGAAGTAGCCCCAGCCAAAGAATTAGCTCTAGGAATAGCTGACCAACTTGTTAGACTTGGGACTCCTGTGCTTCTGTCTATATTTACACTCCAAAGCCTTTTATCGTTTTCGCCTGGCACGGCAAAATTCCAGATTCCAGATGCTCCAAACGATCCCCCTTGCCAAGCTGTTATTTCGATTGTGGGATCGGCACTGCTGTTTGTTTCAAGATCGTAAAGAACAGTGGAGGAAACACCACTAGCCAACGTCCAAGCGGTGTTTAGTGTTCTTACCGCCCATTGCGATGCGCCAGTAGAACTTTGACGAGTGAATATTTTAGTTCCATCTGGGCTAAAAGCTAGACTGTTTTGCCCAAAGCCAGAGTAAGTTAACGTGGATGTAAGAGATAAACTTCCTACAGGGTTCCAAGGCGTGCTTAACGCATATTCCCTTATATTTGTCTGTCCGTCTCCCGCTGCAAACAGCTTAGTTCCGTCCGGTTTGAAATACAAAGATATTTCTCTATCTCCCGTACCAGTGGCGGACACTAATGTGTTGTTTACGCCAACATATGTAGCATCATAAATATCATACGCTGATCCTAACGTAAAATAGTGAAGTCCAGACGTTGTTAAGTAATAGAGTGTCGTACCACTATTCCCAAAAGCAAACCGAGGAGCAGAATTAAGCGTATCCCCATGATACACTGTGAGTCCTGTGGAGAGTTGTCTCGGACTTCCATTTATATTAGGGCCCCAATTCATCCGAATAATACTAGCTGCACCAGCAGAAGGAGCGTTTGGATAAACCCAAACAAAAAGAAACTGTCCGTTAGGGGAGGCAGAGAACTTCATAGCATCATAAAAGTAAGTCCCGTTCTTAGAAACTGCCAACGAGTCGAGGGATGTAACTGTCCCTGTAAGATCATACGCAGTGCCTAGACTTTTACCTTCTATAGTATTTTTACAAGCAAAATAAACTTTTGTTCCATTCGGACTAAAATGAGCCCCCCTAGTTGAACTAGGAGGAGTGTAATTAGACGCATAAGTTAAAGTGCTGCTAGTATCGTAAGCACTGGACAACGTTATATTCAAAACGATGTTGTTTGAGCTTGTAACCAGAAGTCTCAGTCCATTATTTCCATAGCTCATATCCACCCAACCGCCAGTGGAGGCCCCATTTCCGGACTCTCCTGAGACGTTCCGAGCCGTTTGAGCACTAACTGTTGTTATGTCAAAGGGCGTTGTAACAGTATATTGCCAAATCTCCGATTGTTGAGTCAGAACATTAAACGTGTTTCCATTTGGATTCCAAGCTATCGCTGCCAAACCCCAAGATGTTAATCCAGTGGCGTATTCCTTGTAAGGAGTTGTATAGCTTACTACCGTGCTTAAATCCCAAGCAGTGGTAAGTTGGACTTCCCGAACTTTGGCACTGTTGCGGTCTGCAATCCAAAAACTTGTTCCGTCTGGCTTAAAGGTAAACCCAGATTTTTCTAGAGAGGCAGCTGCTTGCGTGACAAGATTAGCATCAGTGAACCAGTTAGTTGTTGCTTGGTCTTGATTGTACGCACCAATGTCTCCTGAAACGGTATAAGGAGTGGATAGTTTCACTTGCATGATAGAAGAATAAAAACCCGCAGTGGTTAAAGTGCCGTTTCTTGAGTTCAATATAAAAGCTTTAGAACCATCTGCATTAAAATGGACATCATGAGGTTGGTAATTCCCCGAGGAGGTTGGGTTGGAGTCAGTACCATACCCCCACACTGTTCTATTTCGAACTAAAGCATTCATCCCCGCATCTATAGTACTTTGAACCCAGCCCGTCCCCTGCATTCCCCCACCTTCGTAGCTCATTTTTGAGATATCAAAAGCGTCTTTGCTTCCAGAAGCAGAGATTAATTTCATTGCAAGCATACTCATACTCTTATCCCATTGCTTGTCCTGCTACAAACCCATACCATATTGTTCCTCCGTCAGATGTAAAAAATACAAATATATCTACGGCATTAGCTATAGACGTTAAAGTAGGAGCAGTTGCGTCGGACCAATCTACAGCAGCGGGAAAAGTAACGGCGTAGTTGTTGCCTCCAGAATCTTGTTTAATTTTTAAAGTAAAAGAAGAAACTCGGCCACTTCCTGTGGGATTAGTAAAAGAAAGCGTTGTGGCTTCTGTAAGAACCGTTTCAAAGTTTGTACTCAATTGACAATTAAATGCGGTTGCATTGCTAGAAGAGGAAACTGTTTCCATCTCTTCTATAATACCGTTATCAAATGTTACTACTCCAGTAGCATCCGCAGTCACCGTCTTGCTTGCTTCTGTTAATCCTAATGTTGTTACTGCATTGTAATTCAGTTGAGCAGCTGTAGATGTGACACCTAAATTTACCAACGCAGTCACTGCACTGGCAAGATCCGATAAGTTGTTTGCAGGCCTTAAATACGCCGACCCCATATCCACAACGCTTGCGTTTGTTCCTGCTCCGTCACAGAAAACAATAGCCAATTCCCCGTTTGCAACGGTGACATTTGAGCCTGTGCCCGCAGCTTGCGATAGTATTACTGATTGCCCTGAAGAGTTCTTTACAAAATAAACTTGCGAAGCATCGTTAGGGCTGATTGTTACAGTGTTTGTTCCAGAAGGACTTCCCGCAAAATTTAAAACTCCGTAGTGCCCGTCAGCAAGGGAGCCATCACTAATCGACAAAGTGTGGATTGTACCTGATAACGCTATCGTTCCGTATCCGTTACATATCCTATTAATAATTTGTAAGTTGGTATTTGTTATAGTTCCCCAGGTTCCACTCTTTTCACCCGTTGCAATTAACTCGAGTCCGCTACTTGAAAACGTACTAGCCATGTATCACCTATGCTACTTTCTTAGTCCATATTGTTCCGGGAGTAGGAACGATTTCATTATACACAGTTCCTGCGTTGGGAGCAACGTTATTAAATGAGGTTCCTGCAGCGGGAGTTATGTCCGTCCATGTCGCCCCCTGATTCGGTATAATCGGAGTATAGTCTGGAATAAGGTTTGGATCAATAATACCCCAGATGTTTACAAGCCCAACAAATGTTGTAGCTTGAACCCCTGTTAGAGTAACGACAGATCCTGTTCGGATAGGCTCAAGCGTACCTACTTGCCCCGCAATTTGAATAGATCCTACCGATACGTCTGCCGTACCTATCACAACAACAGGATCAATACCCATTGTAACTTCGATACCTGAAACACTAACATTAATACTGTTTTTAATAACAGTCCCTGAATCTACAGTAGAGACTATTTCAAACCCTGCGGGAATAACCGAGACAGAACTTCCCGCTGCTATTATAGTGCCGGAACCCACCGTAGTTTGAAGTAAAAACGTTTCCAGAGGATAAAAAGGAACTCCTAAAAAAGTTTCAATCTCAAAAGAAGACAACGTAACCGGCACATCAATCGAAACAGTGACAGGATCAATCCCTGTTGTTGCTTCTAAACTGCTAAGAGTTACAGAACTTCCGGCTGAAACAGTGACAGGATCAATCCCTGTTGTTGCTTCTAAACTTCCAAGAGTTACAGAAGAACCAATAGACACAGTAACGCCAGATCCCGCGCCATTTGGTCCAATATTTGTCGTGATGATAAACCCAACCGTAAAGAACTGAGCATCTGCGCTTGTAGTTACTGGTTCAATCGAAGTGGTCGCTTGAAGACCCGACGCAATAGATACTACAACATCAGGACTAACGTCCGTGACGTTAGAAGCTATAGGACTTGTTCCTAGAGGTATAAAACCTAACATACTCTTATCCTACATTAGATAACTGTCACATTACCATCACTATCAGCTAAAGCAACATTTGTAGAGGGGAAAGCTCGCGCTTGAATGGTGCCGAAAAGTATCCGAACGACCCCTTGCGCCCCATCACCGCCAACTGCACTGTTAACAGTTTGATTGGGGGAACCTCCTCCTCCACCGCCATAAAGACCACCAATTTGATAGTTTGTTCCTGTTGCCTGCCCTCCGCCAGAACCGCCACCAGCGAGACCAGGAGGGTTCACGCCATTAATGCCCGCTGCGCCAGAAGTTCCTTCTCCAAACATTCCTGTTCCACCGCCACCCAGAGAATACCACGCGGAATACGCAGCAGCACCGCCACCGCCACCGCCATTAAGTCCTGGGGAAGGACCATATGGAACACTTGTACCAGTCGATACGGAGCGATTGCCCCCGGTGCCTCCTGAATAAGTACTTGATCCTGAGTAGCCAGGACCACCACCGCCACCACCGCTACCATAACCAGAAGAATAGACTCCCCCAACTGACTGCCCTCCCCTTTGATTTCCTCCAGTGTCACCACCAGAAGCAATTCCGGGATCGACAGTTGCGTTATATCGACCAGGACCACCACCAGTGCAAGACATAGTAATTCCTGTACCCGTCACTGAACTCGTACCTCCAGCCGTAGAACCAGCGGAATACGCTCCCTGAGATCCTCCTCCACCAACGATAACAGTGTACGCATCACCAGGGACAACAGATACATTGTTTTTCCAAGCTAAAGCTCCTCCTCCTCCCCCATTCATTCTATAGCTGACGTTGGAGCTTGGATTAACGAAGTACATCCCGCCCCCGCCACCACTGATAACAAGAATAGTGATAAAATTCCTTCCAGTAGGGACCGTAAAAGTGTGCGACCCTACGGTAGTATATTGATACTCACCAGCTACCTCCCCAGGAAGTGGAGCTCTATTAATAAAATTCTCTTTTACGCCCCAAACGCCCTTCGCAATGGCCGAAAAAGAATTTTGTGTTCCAATAACGCCTCCGTTTTGT
>TARA_R110000824_G_scaffold284376_1_pt1 | contig 11289 bp, 29 predicted proteins | sample TARA_R110000824 | Tara Oceans TARA_R110000824 (sample SAMEA4397747) | marine metagenome | biome: Polar Biome; feature: [MES] marine water layer (ENVO:01000295) within the mesopelagic zone...; material: water (ENVO:00002006), including particulate matter (ENVO:01000060) such... | reverse complement strand
ATATCGGAGTTAAATATAAAAATGGTGATTTTATTTCAACTTGGTCTGATTCAACAAAAAAAGCTTTTGCTAAAAGATATGGTATTAGCTTAAAATAATTCCTTTATCGGCAACAAAGCCATTTGACTTAAATTATCATCCCCACCCATAACCATTTTTAAATTACCGCTTTCATGGAGCTTTTTTATCTTACTCTTAAGTTCATCTACCTTAAATATAAATCCGCCCTTTATGACCTTGTTTACGGACAATAAATGAATCCAAACGCTTGATTCGGTTGATGAAATACCTGATGGCTTACCTTTATACCTTATTTCTATAGCAATATTACCAGTTTTCTCCCAAATATCTCTTTCTGTTTTTATCTCTATTTTTGTATTGCCTTCAAATAAATCTCTGGTAAACTCTTCCCCAATTTTACCAAACAACATATCTTCCTTTACATGTAAATCATGACTTTTGCAATATCCTTCTGTTAACGGCATCCAAGTACCCCCTTCTTCCTTTATGTATGAATTATTACCAAATTTTTTATATATATCAGTCAGTTTAAACAACTAAGTCCACCATTTACGCCATTCTTTTGCTCTTTTTATTTTATCTAATTTTATAGCTTCAACTTTTGCTCTGCTCTCTTTTGTTTCTCTTGGTTTTTTAATATTAGCTCTTCTGCTATTTTCACTGCTTAATTTTACAAATGTGCATTTTTTACCCATTAAAATACTCCTCCTTTGCATAATGTGTTATTAATATTGCATCAGATGTTGCAAGTGTTACTCTTTTGATTGATGGATAAAGCTCGATTGCCCTTTCCTTTAACCATTTTTTTCTTATATTTTTCTTTAAAGCTTTTTCGCAACCAACCCACTTCATCCATTCAAGAGGTAGTGCTGTATTCATTACAACCTCATGAGTTGCAGTTATGCCAAGCCATTGTCCATAATTGACTCCGTATGAGAATGCTGCTCGAACTGCATTTGTAGGTCTTGCCCAAACTCTCTCCATTACAAGTCTTATTTTATCTGTTGGCGTATTACCAATACACATCTGAAATAACAAAGCCATATCATCTGATGACCTTGGACATTTATAAGCTTTTATTTCGTTCTTTTCATCTATTACAGCTACTCCTCCACTAATTCCTGGGTCAATTCCTATGTACTTAAAATGGGATTTCATCATTATTATTTATCTCCTCCATTGAATTATATAGTTTACATTTATTTCCATCATACCCTAAATCAACACTTCCTGAATCTCCGTACCTTACTTTAGATGCAATAAGTGTTATTATATTTTTACCTTTACCTCTTTCTCCTGTTACTTTATAATCATAATAACTAAAGAAAACATTTTCAGCTACTTGTTCAATAGCACCACTTTCAGCTAAATCTGATAATTGTGGCTCTAAAGTCTTACCTCTACCTTTATTACTTCTCTCTACATATCTATTAAGTTGGGATGCAAGGACAACAACTGATTTTGTTTCTTTCGCTAACCACTTATAATCATTAACAAGTTTTTCAATTTGCAATCTTCTAGTATCAGCATATCCTTCACAAGCAATTAGTTGTATATAATCATCAAATATTATATCGGGTTTAAATTTCTTTATTTCACTTGAAGCCAATGAAAAATCTTTAATGTTATCAAACATTAAAAACTTATCTTTAGAATACTTATTTCTAACTATCTTTATAGCCTCTTCCATGTTTTTTAAATCGTTATCAGTAAAAACATTTTGTCTGACCATTCCATATGATAGCTTATCAGACTCTAAACATAAAATCTTTTTAAGTAACTCTGAATTAGGAAGTTCTCTACTAAAAAACATTGCTTTATGACCTTGTTCTAATGCTTTTGCAAGTAAATTAACCATAACTGTTGTTTTGCCATGTCCTGGTCTTCCACCTATAATTGTAATTTCACCTCTAGTCAAACCTCCAGAGAATCTATCAAGATTTTTATATCCTGTGGTTATTAATTTAGATGTTTTGTTTTTAATACTATTTAATGTATCTGATATAACATCTTCAATATCCTGTACATTTGAAGGTCTTATGTTTAAAAGTTCTCCAAATAAAGAGTGTGCCTCATTTATAGAATCATACACATCTTTTTCATTTGACATTGCTTTATCTTTTACTTTTTCAGATTGAACAATAACTTTACGTAACAAATACTTTTCATATATTTGCATTGCATAAAAGTTAGCTGTTCCTTTTGCTCCACAGCTACCTGTGCATTTTGTTATATAGTATTGAGTTAATCCGCCTTCAGTTTCTTTTTTTGTAAGAGAATTGCAAACACTTAATAAGTCAACTTTCTGCCCTTCTCTTCTTAATTTGATTACTTTATTCCAAAGCAATCTTGCTCTCTTTTGGTATAACACTTCATCATCAACTAAATACTTGTAAACATCATCAAACTCTTCTTCAAATGTTATTACAGCACCAAGTATAGCGTCTTCTGTGTCAACGTCATATGGTAATGTCTCCATTTTAATCTCCCTTTAAAACAGTTGTCGTTGTGCCGTTCTTCGCTTTATTATTTCAATATATTCTTGATTAAGTTCAATCCCAATCCATTTTCGCCCTAGTTTCTGAGCTACAAGCGCAGTTGTTCCTGCCCCCATAAAAGGGTCAAGTACTAAATCTCCTTTTTTACTACCAGCTTTTATACAAAAAGCGGGCAACTCTTCGGGAAATACTGCAAAGTGTGCTTCCTTTAGCGATGCTGTTTTTAAAAACCAAACATCACTTTTTCTTACACCATGAGTTTTTAATGCATCAGCATCAAAATAGTATTGTTGTTTTTTAGTAAACATAAATATATACTCATGTGATTTAACACATCTATTATTAACAGCTTCAGGCATCGGATTTGGTTTTGCCCAAATAATATCTTGTTTTAAATACCATCCATCTCTTTGCATTTGAAAAGCAAACATCCAAGGTATTCCTGTTAAGTCGCCTATTTTTATATATTTATGTTTTGGCGGTGATTTCTTTTGTTGTCTGTATTGTGAACCTGTATCACTTTTAGTTATACTATTACTACTATCAAAGTGTCCGCCCTTCGGTCCAAAATATGTATCGCCTATATTGACCCAAACTGTACCATCATCTTTTAATTTTTCTTTGATTCTATTGAACAAATATACAAGCTTGGACACAAAAGCTTCTGGAGTGCTTTCTTGCCCTAATTGGTCTTCTTTATCATAATCTCTTAAACCCCAATATGGAGGTGATGTTACTACTGTTTGAATACTTAAAGGCTCTAGATTTTCAACTTGTTCTAGACAATCTCCCTTTAGTATCATGTAATCCTTCTTTCTCTTCTAACTCTGCTATTCTTTGTTCTAAGTTTTTTATCAAGGAATCTGTAACTACAGTTCCGTATTCTGTTTCTTCTCCAATCATCTGTTTGTATCGTTCGACGTTTTCTCTATACCATTCGATGATTCGTTGTCTATCTGTGATTCGTTTTCTATCTGTGGTTCGTTTTTGGCCTGTTGATTGCGACATTCATCAATCCTTTCCTGTGAGTTTTTTTCTATTTGCATTTTAATAGATTCAACTAATTGGTCTTTATTAACCTCGTTTACTTTATATAAAGTCGTAGCTGAATCCTGAACAGGCAGAACTTGCATTGGTTCATTTTTAAAGAAGATACCCCATCTCTCTTTTTCTAATACTTTCAATACAATTTCGGCAAGGTCTATTTTCATTTGTCTCCATCTCCTATTTTGTTTTCTAATTTCTTCAAGTTCACTTTCATGAATTATTGCTTGATATTCATTAAGAAACTTTTTATCATCACTTGTCAGATATATTGCTGTTATCTCTGTCTTTATTAAGCTTCTCAACTCTTTCTTCGACATATCTTTTTAAATCTCCTTTTTCATCTTTCCATTCAAAATAACTGTCAACTAAAAACTCTAAATTACCTATACTATGATTTATTCTTTTTATTTCCTCTATTAGACTTGACACTACTCTTGTCACTTCCTTCATCGTTGGTTTCTTTCTTTTCATCTGACTCCTTTGGCTTCGTTTCTTCTATTAAATCAATTTGTTTTCTTTCAGATACTGTATGTGTCATTCCTCTTACAATATTTTCAAGCTTTTCAACTTTTTGTTTCAATACAACTATATCAGTTTCCATGCTTATTGCTCTTCCCATTATTTATTCTCCTTATTTATTGGATATTTTTCATTACATTTATTACATACGTAAATATTATCTTCTCTTCTTTTTGATTCTTCTTCTGTCTCGCACATTTCACATGTATATATCACTTTCTTTTTCTCCTTGTTTTTGAAGATTTTATTGTGTTTAGATTCATAATCTACACTCCAACTAACCCTCTGTTTATCGCCCTTCCCGTTCATCTCACTCCTAAATTTATGGGTGCATACTCCGACTATTCTGTTCCAACTCAATTTAAAAACAAAATAATATACACCCAAAAGTAAAGGGTCAGAAAAAAAGGTTATTATACCTTGTGTGTGGGAGATTCCTGACCCCTAAACAGATTACTTGTCTTTTAAATGTCTATATATAGTTGCTCTTGATACATTAAACATTTTAACAAGTTTTGCTGGCTTCACACCCCAGTTATGAAGAACATTAATTAAAAGGCTCTTCATTGGTCTCACTTTTGTTCTAGAATGGTATTTCATTCTTTCCTCCACTTGATATGTCTTTACGCTTACCATCATCCCATTTTTTACAGAACTTACAATCAAAGAATTGTTTTTCAACACCATTCTTATCTGTATAGGGCTTACCTTTATCTACAAAAGCAATGATTGCTTGACCTAACATATCATCTGTTGTAAGATTTGGTAAAAGTTGAACATCAACATCCTCACCATCAATAGTTCTTTTTTCTGTTGGACACTCAACTCCAATGTTTTGACAGAACCTCAAATATGCCTTATTACCGCTAGAATTTGATTCAAAGGCATCATCATCTTGTGGCTCTAAAAACCTCCACAGTTTGCCTCTAAATTTTCTACCAATATAAGCATCACCTTTAGTTTTTTCTAAATCACCTTTGATGTTTTCATATTGAAATTCCTTATCTTTGTTTTCTGTAGATGCTTCAACAACAAAAGTATAAAGTCTAGCCTTATATTTTCCTTGCTGAACGTCTAACATTTTTGATTCGACTTCGATTATATGACCAAAGTACTCACCTTTAGCACAAGGAATAAATTCCTTTTTAGCTGATGGTTTAAAAAAACTTTGTTCTCCTGTAACCTTACCGAATATTTCATTTACTTCCGCCATGTTATTCTCCTTTCGCTGATTTTAGTTCATGACACATCTCTTCTATCTTATTTATACAATCTTCATAGTTGTTAGCATTAACTTCCATATTGAATACCTTATTCTTTAAATCATTTACAAACTTCTTACCAAGAGGTTTTGCAAAGTCAAAAAGATTATCTTCTTCTTTAGGTGTTAATGCGTCTGGCTCTGGTAAATCTTCACCAGCAAATATGTAAAGACCTAAACCATGTAATGCAATGCATTTGGCTAAAGCTCTTTGCAGACTTGTATTAATGTGAAACGCATTTGGTTTCTCTATTGGTTCATTCCTGTTGTCAAGTACTGGGTGAACCTGTGATAGAGATACTCCATCAACATCTACCCATACATCAACAAAGAACCCACATTCAGTTTTGAAGAATGGTGAACCATCCTCAGCTTTTATTACTCCCCATCTTGCAGTAGGACAAACTTTTTTAAGTTCTTGTACTGCGTAGCACCAAGATAAATAATTAAACTTACCTTTCTTCTTAACGTATTTACTTACGTCTGTTTTGAAGAGCTTGTTGAATGTGTTTTGTTTTGTGTTGCTCATTTTACTCTCCTTTCGTTTATTGTCATTCTACTGGACTTTTATTTAAATCGGATTTCCATCCAATATATTTATCCATCCAATCTTTGTCTATAATCATTTTTTCAATATCTTCACATAAGAGTTCGCAATCTAAGTCTTCAGTTAAGCCTAAATAATCAGTACATAAATCATCTATTTCTAAAAAAGCTTTTCTTCTGCATTCTTTATAATTCCAATTTGTAGACCTGTTTATTAAAAGTATTTTTCTTATAACGTTATCTGCAGTCATACTTATACACTCTCCTTATGTTGGAGGATTACACAACTTTTTAAACTGACAATAGTTGCACTGCCATTTCTGTACAGGCGATACGCCAACTCTGAAAGGTGGTAATCCCATTTTATGTTCATCATTAATGTTCTTCCAAAACAGATATGCTCTAGATACAAACGTCAATGGAACTTCTACAGCTCTCATATCTGAATTATCTTTATTGTAGTAATACAAATACATACCATCAATTTGTCCGAACTTTTCTTTTATTGCATACCCATATGTACCAAGTTGTAATTCATAATGTATAGAAGGATTGAATTGTTTATTTCTACCAAATTTCATCTTCCATGAATATGAACCACAAGTTTTAATATCATATAAGTAAACTTTACGTTCAGAGGTTCTATCATCTACTATAATATCATAAAAACCCCTAACACCTAATTCTTCAATCTTTAACTCACCTTCAGTAAAAAACTCTATTTCTTTTTCTTTATTTTCTTTTTCTTTTACATCATTATGTATATTATTATTATATATATTATTATAATACGCCTGCGTAAGAGAACTTTGTATGTCTTCATGTACAATATTGCCTAATCTTAATAAACGATTTGTCTTATGGTCAATCGGATTTGTTACTTCAGCTTTCTCAATTGATTCGAAATATAGTTTTCTTGAACATGACCCCGCACCTGATGCGTGATACCAATGTTCATTCCCTTCATATCTTTCTTTTCTATTGTCTTCCTGTTTCGCATCTAAATAATTTTTATAGATACCCTCGATATCTATCGGACTTACTTTTTTAATCATTTGATTTCTTTTCTGAATAACTTTTAATTAAATCTTTTAAACATTCTCCTGCACTATTATATCCATTCAATATTGCTGTTCCTCTGAATTTTCTCCAAGAGTCTTTATTGATTTTTGTTATCAGATAACTTATTGTCTCGTTACTCATTAATTTAGTCTCCTTGTGTAGAATTAATTTAATGTACATAAATACATATAACAACATATATTTATATATTTACTTACCTTATCTTATTGTTTTAATTATTTTTCTTACGCTCCAATTCGTAAAATTTGATGAGTTTATCTCTTTCCCTTAACATACCCTCTAATGTTTCTTTTTCTTCTGTTAATCGTGCAATATGGTTCAATAAAACATCATATGTGTTTTTATCACCCATTTCAAGTAACATTTTTTTTATAATACTCATATTTTTATCTCCTGTTTTATAGTTCAGGGGAGCCTCACATATTCCTTTGCCGTACCTCCTATGCAGGTGTGGTAGGACTTACAGGACCAGTTGTTGGCTCCCCAATATTAGTGTCTCATTAATATTAAATATAATCAACTATTATAGCTAAAATAACGATTATAAATAAAGTGATTAAAATTTCAACAATCATTAAGTACCTCCTTTTCCATAATAAGATTCTTTTGACTTACCTAAATAATCCCATACAGGTATTTTAAAGGTAATAACTGTCTCAATATCGCTAAATTCTGGCATATTGTCTTCGTCATAACCTAATTGTCTCCCTGTTGTCTCAAGAAAATCTTGCTGATAATCATTTACTTTTCCCATTTTCGTCCTCCATGTATTTTTTAAAAGTTATAGGTTTACAGGCAGTATTGCATTGTGAACACCAATACATATCATCACAAGCATCATACACTTCATGAAAAACCAAGCCATCAACAACTTCTGTGTTATTAACTGAAATCCAAGCTTTTTCTTGTATATCGTCTGCACCACATATTTTACAGACAAATATATCTTCAGCATTTAGTCTTTTGATGTCTTCTATCATCTTTTTGGTTTTTAGCATATTTTAAATCCTCCACTTTGAAGACAAAATTCAGCAAACTTTTTAACATTATCTGTATCAAACGGGTATTTGTATTCTTCATTTTTTTCCTGTTCTTCATGCCATTTTTTGAACTCATCTGCTTTTCCTTCTCTTATTTGTTGCAATAGTCTGTTTCCTAAAAGTCTAGCATCTTTTTCATCTAATCCTTTTCCACTATTATTATGACCACTTCCCCATAATTCTTCTGATATGAGGTCTGGAGCAATATTATAACAGAAATCCCACAATGGTCTCCACCACCAACAATTGTTTCTGAAATAATGCCCAATATTTACTTCTTCATACTCTTGTATTTCAGTATAAAACTGGTCTTGTTCTTTCTCCCATTCTACTTTATCACGTTCTCCATAGGGTATTTTATCCCACTTGTAATATGTTGGAAATTCTTCTATTGGTCTGTTCTGTTTAGGATTTCTCCCATATACATCCATTCCCATACTCAACCTCCTTGTTGTGTTTTAGTTGTTTAAATCGTTTTAGTTTTTGTTTCAGAGAAGGACAGTCAAAGTAGTCTCCATAAGAGCCTGAGGTTGCTACCTTGACAAATTCCTTCACTCGTTCATCAGTCCAACGCATCATTCTCCTTTATTTATTGTATGAATTGTACTCTGTCTTTATCTTTAACTCCATGATTGTAAATCATCTGAATGTTTTTTGCATAGCCTTCTGGATTCGCTTGTTTAGTCATCCATTGAGAACATTTAGATAGCTGTCTCATCATTCTTTTATGATTATATAGATGTGTATCTACAATATAACCAAGACCCCATATAAATCTTGCGTATCTGGCGTGTTGTATATTATGTGAGTTCTCAAAATCTTTAATATATCCAAGAATTTCATCCCCACGAGAAACAGTTAAAGCTCTCCATTCAAGGTCTTTGAATTGTTTGTTCTGATATGCTCCCCCATACATCATAACTAATGCTGTTAATGGCAATCTTTCTGATTTGTATATTCTATCAATAAACTCATAATCACCAAGTTTGTCTTTAACTCCATAATGTAGATAGTCCTGCATTTTCCATTTTCTTGATTTTCCATTGATAGCAATCATTGCTTTGTTAGGAACATCTGTAAATATATTATAAATAACAGGAACTTTTAATCTTTTACAGGCAATTAAAACGTGCTGTCCGTCAAATATATCATATTTACAAGGATTGTCTACTGATGGTCTTACAGAAATTGCTCCTATAACACCAAATTCCCTTATGCTTCCCATAACTCCTTTTATGTTACTCTCATTTACTTCCCTTTGACAATCAGGTGTTGTAAATATTGAATAATCTTTTGTTGTTTCTGTTTTTACGTATTTATTACATTTCATTTTGTTCTCCTTATTAGTTTCCAATTACCTTCTTTCATTACGTGATGTAATATTTTAGTTCCTACTTGATGTTGGTTTAATTCACCATCTTCCCATAATTCTTCTTGTGGTACTTCTTCCCAATCATATTCAGTATTACTATCTTTATATTCTATTTCTTTAAGTATCATCTTCTGTCTCCTTTTGTTTTCTGAATAGAACGTTTACCCCTTGTGATGTCCAAGTAAACCAATCTCTACTTCCATTTATAATTTCTTGAAATAACCTGATATCTTCTTCTGTTATTCCAAACTCTATGTTTTTATATTTATTCATTTTATTTCTCCTCTTTGTATTCTTCGAAGCCATAGTTCAGCTACATCACAGGCATCTATAACGTTTGGTTGCCAGGAAGGTTCTCCATCATGACAATCTCTAATCATACTTATATATAGAGCAGCTTCATTAAGATATAATATTATTTCTTCAATGTCTCTTTTGTCCTGTTTAGTTGGTTTCATCTTCTTTCTCCTTTTCTGCTATATGTTCATATAATCCTTCACAGACTGCCTCATATATATTGCTCTGTATTTGGTCGTGTGCATTACCATCAGGATTAATCTCAGGTATTTCTGTCATTAACCAATGATTATATGCTGCATATTGTGCAACATCATAATAATATATTGGTACAGAATTATCTGCTACCTCGTGTATTATATCATCTTTGTCATAATTATCACCATCTTCTCCCCAATCATAATCATTGTCAAATGAATCACAGGCATCAATAATTAAACTACTTAACTGATAATCTTTCTCTTTAGTCTCTGCCATTTGTTTTCTCCTTATATATTCTTTCTATGCTATTATCCCATTGTTCTGTGTCTGTTAAATTCCAGTCATCAATCAAACCTGTTGTACAATCTTTATATACTTGTTCTAATAGCCATTGTATCTCAATTAATCTGTCTTTACTTTGCATATCATAACAAATATACTCTGCTATAAAGTCCAGTGCTTTTGCGTGGTCTATTTCTTTTTTCAGTTTAGTTTTATTCATCTGGTTCCATCCTTTCTCCAGCATAAGCTGGGTCATAGTATCCATCTTTTCTGTAAGTGTATTTATGTGGGTCATCATAACAATCATCACAATACAATCCTGTATATATGCCATATGCGTCTGCTCTTGCCCACATATGATTCGTTATGGGGTTAACTCTATAATGTGTCCATTCTTTTGTATCTCCTCTGTTTTCTTTATCAGGCTTTTCACAACCTCTACAATGATATAAGTAATCGTTATCCATTGCTTCTCCTTTTTTATCTGTTTGTTTATCCCAAAACCATTCAAAGCTCTCATAATATTCTTTATCCATATACAACCTCCCCAAAGCAAGCAGTCTGCACTACTATATCTGCATCATCAGCATCACATTGTTCACTTAATATTCTGTTGAGTGCTTTTGTATAATTATATTCAGGTGTATCCATCTTCTGTAATGCGTCAATGATTGATTTCTTTGTTATTTTAACTTTTTCACCTTCTATTGTATGTATAAACATTACAGCATCTTTTTTCTTTGTTTTTGTAAGATATGTATCTTTCCAGCCACCAACCTTTTTCATATCTTTATTATCTTCACAACTGACATTATTTGCCCAATATGTTATGCCTCCTTCAAATGCAGAGCATAATATATCCTCAATCAGTTCATCTGATATTTCTAGCCTTCTGTTTATTATGTTCATATCAGTCATTTGCTCTCCTTTTTGTTTGAATTGTGTATATACTCTAAATTTTCTGTATTGTTATTTTCTTTAATTGCTTTAACTCTACAGAATAGATGTGGAAAGCCTAATACAGCTTTACCAACAGCTTGATATTTGTCTACATAATCCCATATTTCTATTCCATGTGTCATTCCAGCTTTGTTTTCAAGATATACTTTGCATTTTTTCATT
>TARA_R110000824_G_scaffold31089_16_pt1 | contig 11300 bp, 5 predicted proteins | sample TARA_R110000824 | Tara Oceans TARA_R110000824 (sample SAMEA4397747) | marine metagenome | biome: Polar Biome; feature: [MES] marine water layer (ENVO:01000295) within the mesopelagic zone...; material: water (ENVO:00002006), including particulate matter (ENVO:01000060) such as...... | reverse complement strand
CAGTCGGTCTCCGGCGCTTTTTATTGAATGGCGGGTCTTGGTGATAACAAAGTAGCCTCCAATTCCAAGAAGTCGGGATGCATTCTGGATGTCGTAAAGTGCTGTGGGGGAAGGCTTGATGTTCTGTTTCATCTGTCCCTTGACCTGTTTAACAAAGGTGTTTATATCTCCAAAATGCGGATCCGAGATATAAATAAACTTGCCGGGCTTTATTAATAGATTTCCCACTGTACTAAATTTACAGTTATACACCTCGCTTAAAGAGAGTGCCTCATTTAATATGCCCTTTTCTGCGCGAGCTTCCAATTGAAAGGGCTGATCCGAACGGTTGAAACTGATACTGTACAATGGCGTACCTTCCTTTTTCATTTCTAAATAAAGAATTCCTGCTTCTTTATCTTTTTTGCGGTCATTGTGAAATAAAGATTTCTCATCATTCTTTTGGATGCCCAAGAAAAGTAGCTCTTGTTGTTGAGCGTGCTCATTGGGCAGCACCCACGCATGGGGCCTTCCCCTGAAAGTGAGGGCGAGATTTTTACTGGGTACCGTTGTGAAGATCGCTGATTTGTTCGTGCGCGCTATGCTCATAACCTCATAGTGGGCTTTATAACTCTCGGTGGTCCACTCTCGGGTTTTTGTATTCAGGGGTCCTAAGACCAAATCGTTTAAGGCGTCCCGTATAAAAGAGCGGAGGGGATAATGGGTTCGCTTGGGCTCTATCACTTTTTTTGTCCACCAGGCCACTATGTTGCGCAGCGGGATAGGAAAGCTCGATAATGGATATAGCTGTGAGCGTCCGTTGGCATCGGTGCAGTTAAACGTCCCCATGACCACATGGAATTTGTCGGGGTCGGCGGGCCTATATCTGTTCCACAAGTTTAAAGTTAAGCCTTTGTTGAGTCGCGTGGCTTCCTCCGTAAGTATTTTAATGGCGGTGTCGACCACGTCACCAAAGTAACACCAGCGGAGATCATTAACGCCCCCGCCAGGTTCGCCTTCCTTAACATTTAATTTAGGGCGCGCTATAGCATATTCAGGTAGCTTTTTGGCCAAATCTACATCTGCGGGATTGGCGGCTGTGGTTTTTGCCTTAACGGCGTCGTAAAATTCTTGTTGTTGATCTTTGATGGTACCGGCCAGATTGCGGGGGGAGCCTCTCCCCCCTGTTCCAAAGTCGCCTCCGCTTTTTTGTAGCGCTTTCAGAAAAAGAATGAGTTTATTTGTTCTTCCTTTTCGGAGGCTCCGCAGACCCTTCGCAGCCGCGGCATTACCTTCTGCTTCGTAATCTTTAAGTTTCTTAAGCTCAGGATCGGTGAATTGACTTTCCCACCTTCGTGCATTATAAGATTTGATGACGTCGCGAGTGATGCCCGTCCGAACAACCTTAACAATATTTTGCATCACATAGTGGTTGGCGCCGTCGTTGCGCGGTAGAGCATCGCGCGACTGGATGCGGTTGACAGGATTCATTAATTCATTTAAATAGCGTGTATAGGCCTTCACTCTGAGCATATCGTCGGAAACCCCTAACACTCCCTTGTAACGCTCGGCTCGTTGACGAAACCGAAAATAATCATAGATAAGCGCTAGCCATTTATTCTTTGAGCCCGAAGTGGGGTGTTCAAAAGGGTTCCCAATCATACGTACATCTCCCGAGCCTACGGCGATGCTTGTAGGGTGTCCATCGTTGTCGTCGCTGTACGTTAATTCCACATCGCCCACTTCCGGTAGGTCGCCTAGCTCTCTGTCGCCCCTCAATATTTCCGACACGTCGCCGCGAAATTCCTGTTCCCAGAGGGTCCACTTCCTGCGGCCTGGTTTCCGGTGATCCCAGGTCCCGCCTCTGTCCTCGCGTACGTTCGTCTTCTGCCCCTCAGCCCCTGGTACCTCTACCGTGGAGTAGTCCAGGGCGCGGCCAGGGAGAAGGTCGCCATAATCCATACTTGTGTCCCAATCTTCATATTTCCACTTCAGCTTACGTTTTTTTTTCCAGGCGCTGCCCGCGAACGGTACCTTTTGTTTATTGGGGCCGACGGATTCGCCAAAGACCGCCGGTATGGAATCGAGGGGAGTCGCAAAAATATAATGTCGGCGTTCCCCGTCAATGGTGTCGGTCGAATAATCTTCTTCAATTTTAAAAAAATCGGAAATACTATAGCCACCTAATATCTCACTTAACGCGACGGTGTTCGTTGAATCACCAAAATTAGCGTCTATCTCGCGCTCAACATGTTGAAGTTGTTTATAAACAACGGTACGTCTAAATTCTGCCTCTTCGGCACCGGTCATTCCTCCCATTAATAAATTGGCGGCCGGGGAATTGATGGCGGTTTCTACGGCTGCGTTAAAGGTCATTTCTATTTCAAACGGGCCAGATGGAACATCTAGCATGGGCTTAAGGACATGACGCGTAAGGGTGAGGAAGAAGGAGATTTTGTTATTTTCAATTTCGCGAACTATAATCTGGCGGGCTTTGCTCGGAGATACCCCTGCTCTAGGAAGGTGTTTCACCGCTTCTTGTATCCATTCGCCATCGGGAGTGCTATAGCCCACATCTACACGAATGCGAAAATAACGGGGATTATATTGCCTTTCTAGCGCGTGGGGATTGTCGCGGCCACTCTCATCTAGATATTTTTTAGGCCTTTTGATCAGATCTAAAAACGAAAGTTTATCATCGCCGCCTATAGGTTCAGTCGGGTACTCATGATATAAAGCGTCGACACTAGAAAAATACAGCTTTAGTTTACAATCAATAAATGTGTCTACTTCCCCGGGGTGAGTACCCAAATAATCAAAATTAAAATCTCGGAGGCCCACAGCTAAATGGCCAGGTGGCTTTCCATGATACAGCCCGTTGAGCGCGTTATCGTTAGCAGGATCTTTAAAGTTATTAAGAGGAAAAAGCTGTGACTTTCCTACCAAATCGTCACTCCCCATAAGCGTTCCATCGGGCTTCTTGCGGTCGCCATATGTTACTTTATATATTTGGACTTTAGGATGAAGCGACGTGATCAAAGCTTTTGGTAACCTATCAAGAAGGTTGAAGCGACTCCACCCATCACGCTTTTTTTCGCTGCTTTGGAGATTGGCCAACCAATAAGTGTTGGTCATGTGACCTGGGGTTTGGCTAATATATTCATATCCCGCATAAAGATTGTGTGCTTTCAAATTTGCAAAATAAGGAAGGAGATCAATCATAAATTGCTGTTCATCAAATGAATCGAGTATGTTTTTTTTTCTAGTTCCCATTTTAGGTGTAGCTTAATATCGTTTCGAGGGGCTTCGGTATATATATTACCTCTCCCAGCTTGTAATCGGATTCTAAGGGTTTTTGGTTAAACCACGGAACGATCCACCAGTGACGATAGCTACTATAATGAGTCATGGCTAATTTATAAAACCTATCGCCCTGAGTCCAAATATGTGTTATTAAATTTAAGTTGCGGATTTGCTCCGGAGTGGGGTAAGCCAAAAAAGGATATGTATATTGACGGATAAACCCTACCTGCCTATCTCTTAAATAATCGCGGTAGAGTGGGTCGCTATTAATAAACGTTCTTCTATTGTTTCCTCTGCTCATTTATTCTTCTCCTGGTCTATCGGTAACATTATCGGCTAGCGCTGCCGCAATAAAAGGGTTAGTATTACCTTCCGTTGGAATTCCTCGTAAATTGGCGCTAGGTTCGCGCAGGTTCTGTATACTGTAGGGGAAACTAGTATGACTGAAAGTCTTTTCACCAGGAGAGCCAGCTTGGATTCCCTGGTCTTGCCAATGAGGGGACACCTCATAAAGGGGATAAAAATTAAAAGAAAGATTGATAAGTTTCGGATAGGAGTATCCCGTCGAGGTTACGTAAAAAGATTGCGCTACGTCAAAATCATAGTTAAGATTATCAATATACCCCGTTTGTAGGCCATGGGGCGCCACGTTCTCCACATCCCATAAATTGAGAAACTTGCTAATATTGTCAGGAGAAGCTCCCAACAAGTTCATAAATGAAACGTCAAAAAGAGGATCCCCTCCAGATTTTACATACTGTTGGGGGACTCCAGAAGCCTTAACCACTTCGGTAAGAGGATAAAACATCTGCACAAAGCGTGTGATGGCCTCTAAATTATTGCGCGCATCGGTGAGCGAGAAAGCCGGGATTGCCAGGCCAATGGCCAGGGTTCTTTCTATTCCGGTTACTTTTCTTAGGGGTTCGTGATGTCCTACGAGTTTCTCTTTTTTGAGATCGGTGGAAAACTGTTCTTTATAGCTTGTTAAAAAAGCCTTAAACTTAACATCTATAGAATTTTTAGAAGTCGACAGATGTTTGGCTCTAATTTTTACCGAGAGCCCGTATTTGTTTGCCATCCCGCTAGTATAATCCGTGGACCATGAACCGTGGGATGCGTCGTCTCTTTCTACTTTGTAAAAAGCATCAAATGGTTTCTCAATAGATGTTTCGTTGTCCGACATTACAATAACTTCCTTACTCTAAATATCTTCTCAACTAAGTTTTTAAGCGCGATCTAAGATAGAAAGCTGCTCGTTGACCTGATCTCCGATAAATTCGGCCAAAACCTTGTCGCTGAGCATAATTTGCTTGTCCACTGGTTTCATTATGGTTGCTAACGCAGCAGGGAGTTCCCCCACCACCTTAGCCATCTGTTGAGTGCTCTGTGCAAGATTCGAACTATTCTGTGCAGTATGTATAGAGGTTCCGTACTTGGGCAGAGCCATTGCGCCTGTCTCTATGACCTCTCCCTTGTGAACTGTCGCTGTAGAGACTCCGAAGCCTCCACCGCGAAGGGGACGATTTCCGGGGTTGCCTATAGCGAACGACTGGTTGGGAGACTCTTCTTCGCCTCCTCCTCCTCCGCCGCCGATGGACCCACCCACATAACTAAGGGCAGTCATTATTGCTCCGGCTGCAGCTAGTCGCGCGCCAATCGTCCAGGGGCTCGCTGCGGCGCCGGCTGCTGCGGCTGCTGCGGACTGGAACCCCATTAATTTAAATGCTTTCGCGACTTTATAGATCGCATATGTCATAGCCAAGAATCTTGCGGGGGCGCCACCGGCCAAAGCCAAAAATTTGCTCAAGTTTTTAACACCAGCGCTGAGCCACTCAATTACAGGACGTAAAGAAATGGCCACTTGCATCATGGTCAGTCTTAATTCTTCCATTATGGGCGTTGCTTCTCTGGCCAGGTCATTCATGGTCTTTTGCTTTTCGGCGGCTGCTTCTTGCTCTGCTCTTTGGACCTCTAAGCTCGTATTAAAGAAATTGGCCGCTTCGCCTACATCTCTAAAGCCTGCGGCGCTAGCAAACGCCTTCTTCTCAAAACGAGACATGCTCTCAAACGATTTGCCGCTCATAGCCTGTGTTTTATGGAGCATCTCCAGACGCTCGGCTTCTGTGGCGTATACCATTTCTACGGAGTTAAGGTAAGGTCCGCCTAGGACGGCGTTGAGGCGCGACACGGATTTAGCGGAATCTTCAAAGGTATCATATTTGGCGGCAATACTCATTAAATTATTGAGAGAGATACCGGTCTGCTGGGCCACAATAGCCAAATCTTTAAACACCTCTTCGGCTTTTTCTCCATGTGCCGCTAATTGGGGCATTAATTGGTTAAAGTCACCTAAGAACTGATTGACGTTCATATTGAGGGATCTACCAAATTGAATTAGTTGGGTTGTCGCAGCTTTAGTTTCCGCTCTTCCCTTGCCAAGAGTCTTGCTAAAGAATTCCATAGTCTTAGCAGCTTGATTGCCTTGAATTCCGGCCATTTGGAGTTCAGCGGTGAAGAGAATGAGGTCTTTTTGAGCCTCCTGCGTTCCAGTTCGGAATAACGTCAGGGAATCCATGAGATTAACTGAGGCTGCAAAGGCCTCTTCCATCCCGAGGCCCATCATTCGTAGCGAATCGGATGCATCGACCGTGGCTTCTGCTAAAGAAGCATTAGCGCCTGTGGTCTTGATGAAGTTGGCGTAAAGCTTCTCCTGTCCCATAAGAACATTTTCAAGAATACCAAGGTAGGCTCCTCCAAGCATACCCGATTCCCACATCTTTTTCATATTTTTGGCAGTCTCGCCGGAATTGGTTACCATCAGCCCGAGGCTGCCTATCATCGTGTCGCTGCTTTTTTTAGCAATACCAAAGACAGCGGCCCATTTCTTTGCGGCTCCCTCTACGAGGCCGGGCATCTTCTTAAGGTCGTCTAGTTCTTTTTGACGTTGTTTCTCTTTCTCGTTGCCAAGCTTGATTTCTTCTTCGAGGGTCTCTTTACGATCTGTTGCAAAACTCGCGCTATCGGCCGCATAGTCTCGTAAAAGCTGTTGTTTTGTCTCAAGGTATTGACGTTCTTTGTCGGACAATCCCTCTTGTTCGTCCAGAATGGTCTTAATCTTCTCGGCCGCGGCCAGAGTGGCCTGTTGACCCTGTGATTGTACCCTGTAGAGTTCTTTTTTGAGTTCCAGCGCTGTCTTTTCTTGGGCGGCGATCTTTTCGGTGTCGCTGTATTGTTTGCCAAGGCCCTCTTCAATTAATAGCTGGTTCGCTAAATAATCTTTTTGCTGGTCAAGAACAGTTGTTAAATCTGGTGGTGTTGTGGGGGGAGCCATTTAGATACCCTCAGGAGGTGAATGGCCAAGGGATTCCCGTGACGTCATGAAAGCGGCTTCCGACGCGCTCTACCTGGCTTAAGCTGGCACGTGCCTGTGGGCTATTTGGCCCATGTCTCATAATGTTTTGAAGATGGTGCTTCTCTACCCCTAGGGCTGCAGATAAGGCGCCAATTTCGCTTGCGGTGCCTGATATGTTCATATGGGGTTGTGCACCCGCTAGCAACTGTCCCAGGGCGTAGCCAAGCTCGGCTCCAAGAGATGTGAGGACGCTTTCGTCTAGCTGTCCCTTTCTTTTAGAGCCCAAGTCAAGGGTCGGTTTCTGGATTTCATTATTGTCGAGCATTCACTTTATCCCTTTAGCGATATACATAATTAGCAACTACTTCTTTTTATGTGCTTTTTCGATAGCTTCTTTTTCATCAGTAAGCTGTTTTGCCAGTCTTTCTACAAACCAGGTTCGGATTTTAATGGGAAGGTTATAGGCCTCGAAAAAGCTCCAGGCTCCATGATATTTTAAGAAAAAGAACTGTTCATAAACATATTCTATATACTCACTGCCCAGGCCAAAAAAACTCTGCCGTTAACGGCAGATCTACCTCCTCTGTGTGGGCGCACACGTCACATGTATATTCACATTTCAAATTTATATCAGGACTTACGCTAGTAAAGACCTTTCTCAAGTGCCTGCCATCTAAGGTAGGCAACGTCTCAATAAACTGATTAATGTGTTCGGGACGTGAACTGCCATTTACAGAAGAAATGATCAAACGTAATTGATCGGTAAAGGGCGTTTCCGGCAATTTCTTTTTTCTTTTCATTTCTGAAAGCTGGATTACGCGCTTTTCATCGGCACCGGTTAAGAGTCCAAACTCCACATTCGCCTGAGTTTTCGGAAGTACGGTGAAGAAAGTGGTTCCCTTCACATGTGATACTCCTTCAGGAAGCTCAGATTGTTTCACTTGTTGGGCGGTTTCTAGATCAAAGGTTTCTTTGTCATTGGCACCACATATTGCACAAGTTACGGCAACGCTATAGTCAGGTCCAAACCCGGTGATGCGGGAGGAAATTAATAAGGCGTTCTTATCTCCAATCAGTAAACTTTCAGGCTTAATAGTTGAATCTACCAGAATGTTGCGTAAGAGATGGTCTAAAGCCACCCCCTTTTTCAACAGGGCTTGAGAAGTTAGAATATCTTCCTCTTTTGCCGTCATGTATCTGATTTCGATACTGGTCTGTTCATGCAACGGATGTTCGGGAGGGTAAAACTTCCCTTCCGACGGGATATCCACAAACTCGGTGGGCAGCACGTATGCAAATTGTTGGTTTGATGCACCTTGATCGAGTGCACTGATGGGCGCGTCGCTTGAGGGTGTAGCCCCCACGCGCTCTTCATTATTTCTTATAGCCATTTATACCTCTTTAATTAATTAACCCGGGGATCCTGGCTTTGCAATGACTTGCGCAAAGTCAAATCGGATGGTAAGACTAATCTCAACCATATCCGCACTTGCATAATCCAAGTTACCAAAGTTAACTGCGGTAATCCATGGATTATATAATTTCCACTCTTCTACCACCTGGTTAGGTACATCGTCAATTTGCCCAATCTGGCGTAACTTAACAATCTGGCCCAAGGCATCGGTGGCCTCCGCTTTAGAAGGTGTAAATAGGCCCGGTCGAAGGGGCTCGTTGAGAAGACGATCTGGAATTTCGTATCCGGACATTCGTAACTTATGGTATAAAATAGTAGAAGTATCGGGATCAATTGGATCCACTAACGTAACCTCTATTGTATTCCAAGTCACGGTCCCAGGATAATAAAACTTATGACCAAAGAAGTTGTGTGGCGTCTCATCAACCGTAAAAGAAGGTTTCTGCGCCGTCTTAATTAAAAAGGCGTCTATGCCATCGATATTCAAGAGCCACCGGTGTTGCCTTTTTGGCTCTAATCTAGCATCTGCCCAAAATCTCTCTGCCATTGGTTTAGTTCTCCTCTACCTTAAATAGTTGGCTTGTAAAATTAATCATCGAAGGATGCTCCAGAATCTGTTACCACAAAGTCCAAAGCAATAAATTCAATTGCTCTAGCGGGCTTCAAGAATATCTTAGCATACATGATATTTCTATCAATCATCTCCGGAGTGGTCGTGCTCTTGTTGAGAACGACTCTGTAGTCCATAAGTCCTTGGGCGGCTTTAATACCGCTCAGGAGCGATTCTACGCGACTACTGAATTTGTCCCAGGTGGACATGATGTTTTGCTCAAACAACGTCGTAGCGGCCAATCTAGACACCTGTTTCTTCACATAAATAAGCAAGCGTCTTACGTTAACGCGGTCCAGTGCAGATGCCGTGACTTGCAGGGTCTTTTGACCGAAAATCACAATACCTTCTGCTGGGAAAGTCGCGATAGGATTGATGTTGGCTCCATAAAGCTCGTCGCGCTCTTTAGCATTAAGTTGATATTTAACACCAACAACTGGGATTCCTGCGGCGCCTTCACTAAGGCCGCCTCGCGTGAATCCCGCGGGTGCAAACCACAATGCTTTCTTACGCTCGCTATTAGACATTGTACCCAAGGCTACAACCGAAGGTGGCATATCCACAATCTGGTTAGAGTTAGTGTCTCGGATCATTACCCATGGGAAATAAGCCGCTCCATAACTACTGTTAATGCTGCGTAGTCTGAGGTTACGAACCGTGTCGCCAACGTTGGGACGTCTAGTGGCTGCATTCGCAGTACTTTCGCTGCGCGGGGTATAATCTCCGGTGAGATCAATAATCGCTAAAGCGTCGCCTCGTTCCTCACAAGTTTCAATAAGATCTCCTGTGAGAGATTCGTTGTCAATACCAGGCATCGTAGCTAAATTAAACTCCATAAATTCGGTATCTCTCATCGTATCAATTGCACGTTTGACCGTGTGATATTTGTAATCATTGATAGATGTTGGCGATGTGGCAAAAGCACTTTGACGAAGAGGGTCTTTTTCCGTAACATCCCATCCGTCAAATCCGCCATGGAAGAGTGTCGTGAAGCGGTTAAACCCGCCAATATGCCCCTCGTCAGCATCCAGTGTGGATCCAGTTAAGACGGATCCATAACCATATATGGCCGATAGAGATTTAAGGGCAGTCGTAGACTGAACTCGCGAGCCCGAAACAAATACTGCTCCGTTATCGTTAGATCCCGAAAGGTCATCGAGAGTAAAGACAATTGAGGATGATTGGAAGTTATTACTCCCAACCGTCAGGCCGGCCGATGCGGCACGGACGATATCTATAACGCTGTCGTCAAAAGTGTTATACGCCCCCACTCTACCCACATTAACTCCGAAATAGGCATCTGTTGGCGCTGCCATATTACCGTCCGTAGCGTTGATGCGCAGGGGCAAACAGGGCATGAAATAAGAGGCCGTCAAAATACAATTAGAAAGATTATTATTCGTTACTGTGTCAGCGGCATCAGCAAGACTATGATACGCAAAAGAGGCGCTCGCGATGAAGAGTCCGGCTTCATAAAGAGCAACCTCGTTTTCTGCTCGTATCATGGTGTCTCCATAGAGGGTACCAGCTTGGTCCGGGGAGTTGGGATTTAGGAGGTTGCCTAGGCCAATAATATTGTGCCATTGAGGTGCACTGTGATACCCAAACGGTAAGTAGCGGGGATCCATGGCTCCGTCGTCTAAGTCAGACAATGGTTCAATCCGAATAAACTTGGATTGATTTGGCCACGTGCCATATTCCCTAATACGTGCATCGGTGTCATCCCAAGTAATGTAACGATCACCAATTTTTCTACAAAGATAGTCCGCAGAGTTGGGATTTAGGTTACAGTTACTAAAGCGTTCAATCACTACTGGATTTTTGTCGTTGTCGCCAATGCGACGCAACGTAACACTAAATGTGCCATAATCATCAGAATCGTTGGACGAAGGCCGAATTTCTTCGATACTTACTTTAACATTGTTCTGTAGCCATGCACCGTGATTGAGGCCCCAAATCTTAAATAATTTTTGAGCGCCCGTATAGTTGAAAGCGGTGGCTTCGCCCAGATCCTGTCCCACGATCCAGCCTGTTTGGCCATCCTTCTGAGAGAAGGCGTGGTCTTCCCAGCCGTTATTCCCACGTTGTGTGTCTAGGCCAAGTACAATCGCATTATTAATATCGCCCACAGCACTAATGTTGGTAGCGCGGGATCGCGGTGGGCTAGCAGACGCATTCGTTGCGCCTCCCAAACTTCCCGTTCTCAAACACGTATCGAACGTCTCACCCAAGAAATAATTTTGAGAAGCGTTACTATCCGTAATAGAGTCGTTTAACAAGGTTGGGTTGGTATTGAAAACCTTGCGGATATACTTATCACTATTACGATCAAAATTGAATTCAATATGAGTACCGGCAGTTGGGGTACCTGTGGCGCCTAAATCGGCCACCGTACCGATCTGCATTACAAAGTTTCCATTAGAATTGGTTGGGAATAATACTCCTTGAGAGGCGGTGTTGTGGTCAGCAAAGAAGCCGGCGCCGCCTGAAAGGGGGCTTCCAGAGAGTGCAAAACTAACAGTGCTCTTGCCGTAAAATACTGCTCCTAAAACAGCCGATTGAGTAACGTTGGTGGCTGTCTCACCCTCTGCTGCGATATAGGCCCCGGCCGATGCCGAGTTCATCACGAACAGGCCGTAGGC
>TARA_R110000824_G_scaffold63514_5_pt1 | contig 11304 bp, 9 predicted proteins | sample TARA_R110000824 | Tara Oceans TARA_R110000824 (sample SAMEA4397747) | marine metagenome | biome: Polar Biome; feature: [MES] marine water layer (ENVO:01000295) within the mesopelagic zone...; material: water (ENVO:00002006), including particulate matter (ENVO:01000060) such as...... | reverse complement strand
GGGTCCACGAATAGAACTGATGGTGTCGCCTGGGTCTCTCTTGAGGGCTACCCCTCTGGAAGCTTTGTTTTTCCGGCCAGAATGGTTCACGGAATGTTGTGTTACAAGCACTCTGGCGCAGACATTACGATAGAAAAACTAAGAATCCACGGGCGCGGTCCTGTTGTATACCAAAATACTGGCGCTGTTCGTTCTATTCATGTGCCTGCTTGGGGTATTGGCAGGTATGCAAATATAGGACTAGACATTCCAGCAATGGGCGGAAACAACATTGATATTTATGTGGCGGCTTTTCAAATGTCCGCAACTGTTCTGAGGGGGGATTCATAATGGCATTCGTTCGCACTCCTTTTGTGGCTGGTGTTGTTCCGGCAGCAACAGTTCAGACAAATATAGATGGCGTAAAGAACTATGTTGACGGCGGCGTTGTTGCTGGTGACTTGGCAACCGACAATTGGGTAGAGCGTAAGCACATTATGCGTGGTTACTACAACCCAATTACGAACAGCCATGAGTTTGTAAGTGGAACTCAGGCCGGATTCACGGCAAGTGAAGATGAATACTCATTCATTTGTGATGGGCCAACTGGCAGAAATGATATCGCCAGTCCCGAGTACAACAACTATCCAAACGCAGCAATCAACTTCTACTTACCAAAAGCTGCTGACGTTTTCTTTGAGTTTACTGCATACCCAATAACACCAGACTTGCCCCCAAATGCTTTTGAGGCATCTCGTTTGTTTATCTTCTTGGATGAGACCAGGATTATTGACTCTAGATGCTGGACAACCCACGTGGCAAATACTGGCTCCAGGTTTCCGTATCAGCTTGGACAGTGTAGAAACCCTTGGTCTGGATTCTATGTAGCAAAGAACCTTGCTGCTGGGAATCACTCCCTTAGTCTCCGTGGGTTCAGCGTGGCGCGATATAGTTTTCTTACAAAGTGGTCCGTAAGCCTTGAAACTTACTTTCGATAGGATTTAAAAATGGCAGTAGCAGGAAAAACAGGAAGAGGAGCAGCAGCCATTAGTGCAGGGGCAGCAGGTCTTAAGGCTGGCGCAAAGACATTTGGGCTACCGGGAGCGATAGCCGGTGGCGTTTTAGGTCTTACTGGTGGTGCCATCTTTGGCGGTAGTGAACTCGGGGCCATGAATGAGGAAGAGTTGGCGGAGTTAAAGCGACGGCAGGAGATGGGTGCGCTTGGGTACACAGATGAGGAGTATGGGGCTTTGCGCGGCGAAATGTCTGGTCAGATTGGTCAACAGTTCGCTCAACAGCAGGCCCTACAAGCTGGTCTCACTGCTACTCAAGGAGTGGGGTCTGGTATTACAGCCAAGACGGACAGCCTCAGGGTGGGTGAGAACATAAAAGCCCAACAAGATATGGAAAGACAGGTCAGAATGGCCAACCAAAAAGAGATAGCGAATGAAGAGGCGAGGATGGCTCAGTTGGGTGAAAGCCTTGACAAGGCTGCACAAGAGCGACAGGAGGATGTCTTCAAGTCAGTTCTCAGTATGGCTGACACGGCAGGGGGTCTTGGTATTGGTGCTGATGAAAACGCCCTGGCTTATGAGAAGCTCCAGGCTGATATACAAATGGCAGAGACTCTAAAATCATTGGGCATCGATCTTGAAGGGAACGATCTCCAGACCATTATTCAGAACTCAATGGCAGCGGCGAGGGGATAAGCATGGAAACCCTAGGAAATTATTACAGCGAAGTTTACACCAAAGGGAGTCGCGAACACTGGACTCAAGTCATTAAAGACGTAAGAGAAGGTGCGGCAGAGCAGAACAAGTCTAATTCTGAAGTCAGAAAAGAGCTGGCTGCCTATATCAAAGACCTTGATAGCCAGATTGGGTCAGCGCAAACATCACTAGAAAGCTTAGACACAACTCATTTCGACGCACATATGAAAGCCGCTACGGACTCTGAAAAGAAACGCCTTGGTAGAATCCGCGCATCAGGCAGGGTGTCCAATGAACTGTCCACCCTTCAAGAGAAGATCAGAGCAACAGCGGCCTCCGCGATAGCCAACGCAGAAGGAAACATGGGTGTAGTACAGGCAATCGAAGTATTTAATAACGCTCAAGACCCAGAGGCGGCGGCTCTTGCCTTACAAACCATTGCACAAAAATCAGGAGTTCTCAGCAAGCTTGGTGCTGAAAACATTGAGTTTGGCGGTGGTGTGTTACCCACAACCGCAGAAGGGCTGGCTAGAAGGCAGGCCATAGCTATGGGTCTAAGAGATGGACTAAGAGTAGGAGCAACTCAGTTCGGAGCCAACATAAATGACGATTCCTTAAGTCTTGCAAGCAGTCACGCAGCCCGCCTTATGACGGGCGTTGTTCCAAGCGATAAAAATTACAAACGAAACCTTAATCAAGCCACTGCAAATATTGTTGCTAGCGCATCGCGGTCAGCCGGTGGTTTGACACCGGAGTCTATCGACCAGATGTTGGTTGAGTCTGGTCTTGCAACAGACATAATGACGCGAACCGCTGAGGTTCAGGCTCTTCAACAAGAGCGTCAAAGAGTAGCAGGCGAGCAGTCTAGGGTTTCTCCAGACATGACTGAGAGCGACATCCTGGCAGAGGCAGCTTCTCGACGAGGAGATGTTGGCCTTAGTTCAGAAATGGGGCCAGGAATCATCGGGTCTTTCCGTAGAGAGAAACAGGCGCTGAAGAATCTGGAGGCTACGAGAGCGGAGTCAGAAAAGAATCAAGCCTTAAGAGATACGGTTGCTGGACTTAGCGTAGAGCAAAGAGTGTTCGCGCAAGCAATGTCTCGCGCAAGTTCTGCGTTTGACCGTGACCCCTCTAAGTTTACAGGTGCATCTGCTGAAGTTCAGAAGTTAGCGGACGAGCTCACAAACGCACTGAGTCAAGACAAGAGTCTACAGGGTGACCAGACCCGCCTTGTTGAGATGGCGCTTCAGCTTGCTAGCCAACTAAACCCTAAAGCCTCTCCCGCAAAAATTCAGCGTACAAGAGACGAGATTCTCCAAGCGTTTGGTCACAAATTCTATGTCAGGGAAAAGGAGAGAGGGACCAGTGCTTTAGCAGAAAAGCAGCCAGATGCTCCTGAAGTAGGCGATAAGGTTATTCAAGCTGCTGAAGACATGGGTGAGATAAACCCTGCACTCTCTGCTTATCTTCAGACATTTGAACGTGATGAGGCTCGTGAAATAATGGGCGGCATTACACCAGAAAAAAGCGTAGATGAGTTGATTGGTGCAAAACCAACAGACAAGCAAGCTCTTCATGGGCCACTGCTGTCTGATGGCAGCATGTACCAGCCTCCAGAAGACCAGCCTAGAACATATACGGGCATCGAGGATAGACCTGCACTACAAGCATTTCTAAACGGTATGGACGAGGAAGAGGCAGCCATTATTCGACAACAGTTATTGGGAGAACAACCAGCACCGGCTCCAGCACCAGCCCCAGCCCCAGCCCCAGCAGCACAGGCACCCGCTCCAGTAGTCGCGCCACCAGCAGGACCGGGGCCACAGTCTGTTGCTCAGGGACAGTCCTTGGCTGCGGCATGGGCCGCGCTTCCTGTTGAAGTTCAAACAATGATTACACAGAATCCAGGCGGGTATGAAAAGTGGGCGGCTACTCAATCTGCCACACTACAGTAAACAGATATTTAGGAGCCAACAATGGCGACACCATTAACGCCCCTTACCGATGAGATGCTGGACAAGCTTCCTGGCACTTACCGATCTCAGGTTGAGACCACCCGTTCTATGTATGGTGAAGAGGCGGGGATGGAAGAGTACCAGGACATGCTGGAGATCTTCAATGCCAGTGGTGGCTACTTAGCACCCGAAGACGCTGCTAAGGTCAAGGCTGAGATGACCCCTGGCACAAGGGTTAATCCAAGCACTGTTAGTGGGGCTCGGGCACAGGCTTTGGCAAAGCAGGCTTTGACAATCTATGACCAGGCTGCTGCTGTTGGTAAGCCAATAACAAAAGCAGAAGCAAAGGAAGAGGCCCTGGCCCTAATTGTAGAACAGGAGATGTCCGACTTCACAGTAGAAGGACGACCCATTTCTGGTGTCCACCTTCAAGATTATGAAGGAGCAGGGGCTCTAAAAACCATGAGCCTCGCAATGAGCCCCCAGAGCATTTCTGTTGGTGAGCGCGGCAGTGCTGAAAGAGCTGAAGTACCAGAGGACCAGATTCGAGCCGTTAAGAAAGCGTTTCTTAAAGACCCACAAACCCAAGCAATAGAAGAGGCCGCAAAGGAGGCCGCCGACTTATCGCAAGCAGAGAGGTACGAGTGGATTCAGAAGCGAAAACAGAATCTAATTCAACAGAAGTTAGATGCTCTCAAAGAGGAGCAGTTCATTGATAGCATGAACGCTATTGTGCGTGATAAAGGTTGGGACCAACAAGTAACGATGAAGCCCGACGAGCAGGGCCTGCTTGTCCCTGTTGACCCACAGACTAACGAATTGTTAGGTCATAATGCATTAGAGGAAACATTTGGTGAGTCGTACTTTGATGCTGTAAATGAAGCCCAAGAGATTGCAACGTACACGAGGCGAGAGTTCGTAGACAAACTGCTTCCAGAAGTCTATGACATGAATGTTTTTGTTGGAACGTTTGACGTTCCGGGGGGAAGTTGGAAACCGTGGAGTAAACAGCAAGCAGCCCGACCAGCTTGGCACACCATACAAGAGGCCCATAAAGAAGGGTCCACTCGCGCAGCACTCTATGAGTTTGGACGTAGCCAGTTAAGACGAGACGATATCATGACCGGCGATGTCACAGAGACATGGTTTGGCGCAATAAGTCGAGATGTGTTTGGGGCTCTAAGCCTTCGCCCGGTCGCGTTTGCCGCACTAAAGAAGCTCACATGGGATAGAGACCCAGAAACAGGGCTGCCGTACAACCCAGAAGATCCAATCTATAAGATGGACCAAGCCAAAGACAGGCTAATTGAAGAAGCTTTAGTTGTCGGGAGAGAAATACAAGAGGGGCGCATCTCTGAGGGAGAGGGCCAAGAAGCGATAAGTAAGATCCTTAAAGGAACAGCAGCCTTTAGTGGTGGGGCGTTTATTGGAGGCATGAATGTGCCTCGTCATCAAAACACAGGCTCTGACTGGAAGGATTTCTGGCTATCACATGCTCGTGGAGAATGGTTAGGCACCGACATTTCACGAATGGACAACGCTCATTTGATGCCTCATTGGTATCCAACAGCAGCAGGTTTGTTTATAGAAGTTCTTACGCCTATAAAGCAGACTGCACTTGGCGCCGGAATGCAGGCGTCTCGCGATGTTGTAAAGCTAACGTCAGCCAAAGCAGCGGCTATTGCTAATGGGATGAAGGCTGAGAATGTTGGCGACTTCTTTAGTAATGTTAATCGCTGGGCCGACACTGAGAAAAGCCTTGTAGAGACCGTTGTTTCTCGCCAAGCCCTCAGGGACTACGTAGCCACAGCAGAGGGAAGGAAGGCAGCAAGGTCCGAGTGGATGCCAATAACGACTGCTGAAGATCTCGCCAATAAGACGGGGCCTGACTTGGCTGCAAGGGTAGCCTCAACCGATGAGGGTCAAGACATATTTAAGAGCCGTTGGTTTAAGGGGTGGAGCCCAGATGACCTTGTTGGAAGAGCCGCTAAAAGAGTTGCGGACGCGAGAGACCAGTTCTATGCCGCAGTAAAAAGCAAAGACTGGTATGGCGAGCTTGGCAAGACGGAGAAGGGAAGAGAGCTTTTGTTCCTTGTTCAAGAGGTAAGGAAAGGAATGCCTCGCGCTAGTCTCGATGCCGTTGGTTCGGAGGTGTTGTCTCAATACGCCACAAAGCAAATGTACGGTATCTTGCAGGACGCCCTTCCAAACAACTGGGTCAGGGTTAGCAGTGGAATGATTGCGCGAAAGACTGCATTCATGGCAGTCAAAGACACCTTCCTGAAGCGAGTTAAGGACTACACAAAGAACACATATAGGCTTGGCCCTGATGGGCAGCCTTTCTATAAAATATCCCAACCAATGAAAGCCGTAGTCGCCGCCCGTGTTGGAGCAGGAGGCTCGGGTATCTCTGGCTACACAAACAAGCTTCTTAATAAAGTCACAAAGGGCGGGTGGCTTACTCAGGATGAGTTTCGTTATGTCGGTGAGCTTATTGCAAACGGTGTGACGGAGAGCCTTCTCGGTAAGATGAACAAAATGACCGTTAAGGGTCAGCAAATCAGCAAGGCAGCGTACACAGGAAGGGCGCTAAACGAAATCATGGGAGGCCCAGGTGGCGCAACAGCAGCCGCAATCAACAGGGAACTCAAGGTTGTAACTGGATTAGATGACTTTCTACGTGGAACTCGTGTAGCCCTGACAGGAAAGAGCGACTACATCAGGGCAATTGCTCCATCTAGTAAGGGCTTGAAGCTTGTCGGCATCGAGGCTGCGGCCTTTGGAGACCGGATTGACCCACTGCTTTTAGACCACTGGGCTCAAACGACAAACCTCCTTAACGAGGTCATCCCCAATATAAACAAGGTGCTTCAGGCCGCCAAAGACAAGCCTGAATCTGCAAACAAACTGCTTGAATCGGTGTTCGAAGGAGACGAGCTCAAGGCATACACTGAAATCTTCAATCTATTTTGGGCACCAAAAGGCAAGACAATAGGAGATATTCTAAGCAACTCTTACAATGGTGAGAAACAAGTAGATAAGATTCTGAAAGAAGGAATCGCTACTGGTGTGATCCCAAAAGGAGCGCCAACTCTTGACAGTATCGCCAGTGCGATCAGTTTAGTTGAGAGCAAGCTTGCGATAAAAGACTTCAAGAGACTGAGCAAATCAGCCATTAGGACAAAAAGAAAGTTCTTAGGGGTGGTTGGTGTTGGCGGTTTATTCGGACTAGCAGGAAAGAATGACATCGGTAGTCTGTGGGCCTCTTATGTCATTGCTAAAAAGGCAGACAACGTGTTCGGTCAAGCAATGCTGGAGCTCGAACAACTCAGACCAGACCTGTTCTTACAGCTTCCAAACCTGGGAGAAGCCGCCGCAGCACGCGCAACAACCTTTGAAAGAATCCTAACCAACAACGCGGTCAATGCTAAACTGGCCAAACGATTGGGGTCCATGGTTAGGGGCACTCTTAAGGGCTACAGCCCAACAGACCAAAGGCAAATCGCAAAGCAGATTATGACCTATGTGTACAACACAGGGTTCATGGCCTCGTCGAGAAGCTTCTCCAAGATGTTTGAGTCCCTTGACGCGACAATGTTAGGCATGATGGGGGCGAGAGCAGAGACGCCCACCCTGTTCCAGAGGAGCTTCCAAGCAATCAAGGAAGAGATTTATTCTTTTCATGGTGGACTTAAGAACATGCGCGGTGGCGTTGACCTCCCGGTAGACCCTGCCAAGGCAGCGCAAGCACAAGAGCAGTTAGACCTAATTGGTACGGCTTGGATTAAAGCATCGACTGACCTTGACATCTCAAAGGTTCGCGGCCTTATGGGTCAACTTGGTATTCAAACAAACGCTCCTAAAGCACTGGAGAGTGGTGGTGCTATTCAGGCGGGGCTGGACTTTGGAACTATCCCTGGGCACAAGCTTGCTATCTACGATGCTGAGTTCGCTGGGCTTGTACAGAAGTACGAGAACGTAGACATCTTCGCAAAAGTACAAGACATGCTCTCCAACCTAAGGCCACAAGACCGTGGAAACTTCACTTGGATGGCCGACTTTTTCGACATGACCAGGAAGACTACAATCAGCGGGCTGCTGGGTGGTTGGGCTATGCCTGGTCTAAGGTTTATGGGCACCAACGCGCTGACAGCTCCTGCCATCGTGGGCATTACGACGCCACAATATTTCCTTACTTCTTTAGCGACTGTTCCAAGTTCTATTTCTGGTAGCTTTATGCGAGCCGCAAGGAAGACAGGAATCCTGAGAACGAACGATGCGTATGATTATGCAACGCTTGAACTAAAAGGTGGCGCAGACGACATTCTTTTCAGGGGTGGCAACGGTATTGTTTGGACCAGGAAAACCCTGGAAGCTGCAATGCAGCGACAGAACATTAGGTTCTCTCGAAACACGTTTAACTTCCAGTTCGATGCTTTGGCCGACGCTCAAAGAATGGCTAGAATCGGTCCCAATGGAAAACCAATATCGGACATGACGTTCATCCCTGGAGTGTCGGTTCCCGGTGCGGGAAGGGCTAAGAAGCTTTGGAGCTTCTGGAGACCGGACAGAAAGAACTTCTTCTCTATTGTCGCAGAAGAGATGGACAACATCCATCGAGAGGCCGTGTTCGCTAAGGCCATTAAAAACGGAGAGAGTGAATTGAATGCGGGGCTCCTGGCTCGTTCTTCAATGCTTGACTATGGCGCTTTGCCACCGTTTGCCAAAGACCGCATTGCTCGTAACTTCTCATTCTTTGCATTTAGATACAGGATGACTGCTGATTTCTTTGGTGCCTTGGCTCGGGGCGGTGAGGCTACCAGGAACATTGGTAGAACAGGCGCTATTATCCAGTCTCAATATGAGGACATGCAGGACTGGGTAATGACCCCAGACTGGGCAAAGCTTAGGTACTGGCGGAAGTACGGCGAAGAGTTCAAACAGTTCTCAGCTCTCAACGTGGGAATCCAGGTGCCATGGACAGAGCCCGTCCAGCTTCTCGGTTGGATTGGTAATGCGTTTCTTAATGACGAGATGACCAAGGGCGAAAAAGCCATGGATGCGTTTATGGCAACAGTAGACCAGGCTGATCCAAGGCTTGGCCCTATCGTGGAGCTATATCAATCAGGCCACAACATGAGGCCGGGAACGGAGTTTGCCCCGGATGGAATGGTGCCGTCTAACTTCCTTACAATGGCTGAGATGGTTCCGGGTGGATTTGATATTGTTCACAAGTGGTTCGATTTAAAAGCAATGGACCCTTCAAGAGAACGGCCAGACCTTCCTCAAGTTAGGGGTAGACAGTGGAAGTTTGGATCAAAAGGCTCAAGAAGAAAGTGGCTCATGTTTCAGGAGGCACTGCTTATTACTGGTCTCAAGAGGTCTGTTGATGACCTTCCAAGGGCGCTTGCTAAGTTTGGAATCCGCAACGATGACATTGAGTTTAGAAGAGATGCGGACGGCAACCCTGTGATGTATATGCTTGGCGGAACCTCGGCAGCAGTGATTACATCACCGGAACATATTCGAGAGCTGAGAAGAAAATATCTGTACTACATCTATCGAGATCTGGCCAAGTCTCCATCTCGGTAGACTTATCAACACATAACCACTATAAATAGACATCACTGGAGAACTCATGAGCACTACTATTACCGCACCCCTTTACGGGACACAGACTGGGGCGGCGACTTCTGTCACCACCGCAGGCACCGAAATCCAAATGGTCGTTCCTATTCAAGGATTGATTAAGCGGGTTCGTGCATACAAAACTGCCGGAGCTATGGCGACGTTTGACCTTGTGACTTTACGAGCAGCGACAGGGGCCACATTGGCCACCGCTCCTCTTAGTGTCATTGCTGAGTATGGGGCGGGGTCAGTCTCGATTGACTCTGAAGAGGACATCTTCTACTCGGTTCCTGAGGTAGCTTCTACTCCAGGCCGTGGGATTATCTACTTCTTTGTTGACCCTAACACGGGCACCAACAACGATATCTCTGTTAGCCTCGACATCCAGACGGTGCGATAATGGCTCGCTCGATACCAACACCAACGTCAGGACGTTCTATTCCTGCTCCTGCTGCCGGTGGTGGCACTCCCGCTGGTGGTGACCCTTGGAAGGATTGGACCTCGCTTCCAATAGATATGACCACGGGGTGGACGCGCCACAACGGAAGCGGTTCTGGGAACTTCTCGTTCGCAAAAACAACGGATGGCTCTGGCGATCTGTTGACTGTTAGGATGCACGGCGCCAATGATACCACCAGTATTGCCATGCAGAATACAGGCGCGACAAAAAACGGGGCATTCCTAATTCGTAACATTCACATAAAACCCTATGCTCTATCAGGATTAGTTCAGCCTGCGGGCCAGCCGGTACAGCAAATAGACAGTGAGCAGTTCTTAATCAAGTTAGCCGTGGAATTCGATACCACTGCCATTACCGGAACGTCAGAGGACAATTACGGAAACGTTATCCAAGTAGACGCGGGGATGATGTATTATTCGTCAGACCAAAGCGGCTCACCAGCGGCACCAGGTAACCTACACAATGCTGCGTCTGTCTGGAAGTCGAGCGTGATCCCAACGTCGGCGGCCAACGTTATGAAGTCTGGGCACAACAACTACTCAGGTCGGAACCATAGTTGGTCTAAGTGGAAGTCTCAAACAGGCCACACCACCACAGGGAACGATACGATTGTTTTCATTGCGGGCTTGCCTTTACCTTCGGCTCGGAATCTATCGCAACAAATGATCGGCGGGGCGGTTTCGAGCATCAACCCGTTTTCAAATCCGGCTACAGGAGGGGCAACAAACGCCAGTACAACAGCTTGGCAGAATGACATGTACTGCCATTTCTACCTAAGTTTCGGCGGATACACAAATGGAACAACTCGCGGTGTTGTGAAAATCCGCAAGATACGCTTCCTCTGCCAGCCTGTCACGGGTCGCGTAAACTTCGAGGACGCATAGAATGACACTACTTATTTTAGAGGCATCCAGCAGCGCGGCGGCGGCGGAGATAGTCACTGCAATTGATACCGGCACGCTTTACGGCGTAAACTTAGGAACTACTACAAAGTCGTCTACCTATTCAAACCTCGTGCTTTTAGAGCTGACTCAGAATAGGGCTTTTGCTTTGTGTGAAGTCTTGCCAAGCAGTGTGGAGTCGGGGCAAATGGATATGGACCCCCCTTCATTTTCTTCAGCAAGCTCAAACGAACAGCTCTGGTTCCTGAGAGGAAAACTGTAGAATGGAGAAGCGCGTATCAGACTTAGAAGTTCGCGCTGCCGTTCTTGAGAACAAAGGAAAGGTCAGCGAGAATCGTATCTCAGACTTGGAGGTAGAGGTGAAGCATCATTCGCGAATCCTCTTCAAGATGCAAGGGGCTACGCTTGTGCTGGTGATTGTGATGCCATTACTCATTGAGTTCTTAGGCTGATGGAGTCTGAGTTCATTGCACAGCTAATCGACCTTGGAATCACTGGTCTGTTCATTGGTTACCTGATTTTCCAGAACAAGAAGTACGGAGCTCAACTCAACTCGATGACAAAGAAGTATGAAGAGTTGTTTGAACGTGTACTGAAGTCTATCGAATGATACCTCTACTGCTAAAGAAGGTCCAAGCCCAGGGCCACAAGATATTCACCAATGGCAAGTT